>OIXL01001215.1_pt1 | contig 10459 bp, 8 predicted proteins | sample 1587761 | NCBI WGS metagenome assembly OIXL01 (sample SAMN03283246) | human gut metagenome | biome: human-associated habitat; material: feces | host: Homo sapiens | place: Peru | collected 2012 | reverse complement strand
TTCTCATCATTCTTTATCGTATCTTTCGAATAACAATAATAATATGAGCACAAAAATTGCCCATGATCTATAACCTCATTCTTAGCTTGCAACAAAAGTGCATAAAAGAATAATACCGATATACTTATTAAAATCCTCATAATAACCATTTTTTACAATGCACAACCTCAATACCTCCTAAAAGATATGTCTTAAAAAATTATTTAAATTCGAAATTATGTTGTTCATGCACAACGTTTTTGCCTTCTGATACCCTGTCCGGGTTTTGAAATGCGTACCTTTGCACCCGATTAAAAATCGGAGATTAAGAGACACTAGTGCCATGTTATTTCTCCAAAGGATTGTAATATTGCTCCCAATCTTCATTCAGATGATGAAAACCTTTTTCACTATTGTCCATCACGATAATACGTGCTCCCGTGTTGCGAACAAACGCACCTGCATTCTTATACATATTTGCCGCATACTTCTGCCATTCTTCTTTACTCATCGTCTTTCTGCTCCAAGTATAACGAATAACAGGCTGCGACTTCTGGGTTAACCCGACAGCCTCAAACACAAAATCATGGTCAGAATCCACTGCTTTCAAAATGACTCCCTTTGCTCCATTCAACATCCATGGACCATAAGGCAAAGCGATTTTATCGGCATAATATACTTTCCATGTTCTACCACCATATTGACATTCGGCCGCATGACAAAGATAGCCCATCACCGTTGCTGTATCCTCAGGCAGATATCGCCATTTAATATCTGGCTTTTTTTCGCTATACTCTATCACCTGACTGGTATAAGGAATTCGATTGGTAACCTGACAAGTTTTATCTGAATGGCTAAACAATATGTCAAAACCCACATATTCCTCAGGAATAGGAGTAAATCGCATCGTTGTTTTCAAAGACTTTGTATTCTCCTGATCCAGATCGCGCAGATTTTTACTGAAGAAAGCATTATACTTTCTGCCAAGCTGTAGATCCATAAGATCTTCCATCCGCAAGGAATCATCCTTTGCCGTCTGGCGATATTTGAAACGATAGGTGACACTAAGATAAGCAGAATCCAAGGTTTCAAACTTATCCGTACTCTCATGCGCCAAAGTAAAAGTTGGTGAATCCAAAGCATAAGTCACACTTACTTGCGCACTCATATTCATTCCCACGAGCATCATGCCCATGACCAGCAGTTTCCTATAATTTTTCATCTTGAAGTATTTTATATGATTTTTATTCGTATTCCGAACAGGATTGTCCTGCCCCGTAATTGATACTCACCGGAATAACGTGTTATTCCATTGTCTATTATACGATGGAATGTACGACTATCTAAAAGATTGGTACATTTCAGCGATAATGTTGCATTACCCCAATAATACTCCATCACCGTATTCAAGAACACATTGTTGCGACCTGATGAGAAGTAATTGTTATGATAATATTGCACGGAGGGCACCACATTCAATTGCTTACCCAACCAAAACGTAAAAGAAGAAGCATTCATGAAAGTTCTATAAACATCCCCACTTGCCTTTCCATCCGTATATGGTTTTGACACAGAGTAATCATTAGAGATTGACAAGTTCAGCCATTTCCTTACAGAAGCAACATACGAGATTTTAGCTTGCAGATAGTCACTCCGGCCATCATGACAATCTCCGCCTACATAGTATTCACTCCTGGACGTTCCTATGCTGAGAGATTCGCTTATCTTGGAATTCCATCGAAAGAATCCCTTCGAAACCATTTGTTCTATCTGCCAAACTCTATTTTTGGTAGATTGCGGCTGGACGATATAATTGACAACATCGTCAACCACCTGATACCCCATACTATTACCATTTCGAACATCCACATAAGACAGAGTGACGCCAGCAAACAACATTTTAATAATATCCTTATAACTTGACGTAAACGCCAGTTTAACAGAGCGGTTGGGAGCTATCTCTACCTGATAAGGATTGGAAATTGTCGTACGATAATTCACAAAATGCTTTAGAACCATTTGAGACAAGACAGAAGGCATCGACTCCTCACATATCGTCGTCAAGTCGAAAGATAAACGACCAGTAGGTTTATATGTCAGATTAGAATATGGGCAAGTCGAAAAGAAACGCTTGTCATAATCCAAAGAGCCATCAGCAGAATGATAATATTTCACCCCAACAGGTACATAAACCAGCCATTGCAGTCTGTTTCCAAAATGCAACAGGATTTTAGGGCTAACAAAAGCTCCCAACAACCAGGTTTTCTGTTCGCTGCCAGAAGCATCCGACAGAGAATTCAATCCAGCACTTACCCTTTGCCAATCAAACATGACCTTGCCATTCAAATTAAACATAAGATGAGGAATCGTGAAAGCCAACAAAGATCCAGTAGCTTCACTCTGGAAGTTGCGTTGTCTCAGTAACTGGCTCATATTCGTTTCCGACATATTCAACACCCCTCTCTTATCCGCAAAAGAAGCTTTCCATTCCAAATCTGCGACTCCACCATTCTTTTTCTTATAGTTTGCCTTCATCACATTACTCAACAAGAAACTATGACCAGAGAGAGTCTGAGCGACAAAATCATTCACCAAGCCTTCATTCTTAGGAAAAGAAGCATTTACCGACAAATTGTTTTTAAGATAACTTTTGGAGCTATTCAATTTATAAGCGACATGTCCTCCAACAAAATGCTGCCCTACCAAAGCCTGGTTAGACTCCTGTATAACATATCGAGTACCATCATCCAAGAGATAACGGCTTTCATCGGTAGCATTTTGCTTTTCCTGATCATAAAGGTAATTTACATTAAAGCTCAAAGTCCTGTCCTTATCCAACTTATAAAGCTGATTGATAGAGGCACTATATGAATCATTTCTATAGGCATATAAATCAGAAACAGCAGGTTTATCGGGTAGCAATATTCCTGCACCCAAAACAGAATTCAGCGAAGACGAGGCATTGATTTCCTTACGTAAATCATCACCTACATTATTCGTTTTAAGCAAGGTCAGGTTTTGACTATTGCGGCGGAAGTTCATTAAGTTTAGTGTCATATTCCTCGCCAGCTTAGGCTGACCGCCAACCGCAACAGAAAGCATGGCAGTCCATGCACCTTTTGCCGTTTGCTTGAGTTTTATATTCATAGCAGGCGCATTGCCGCTTTTTGTTCCCTGAAAAAGTTTAATGTTCTGGTGATTCTCCATAATCTGCACAGATCCAATAGCCTTGGCGTCTAAATTCTTCGTTGCCTCGCCATAGTTGTCACCAAGCATATCGGCCCCTTCAATATAAAATTCATTCACCCATTGGCCATTATACTTAATCTGCCCATTACCAATCACCTCTACACCCGGCATTTTACGAAGCAAATCTTCCAAGACTTTATCATCCTTTGATATATACGAAGAGGCGGCATAGGATATCGTATCACCTGATTGGCGTATCTTCTTCGCCTTCACAACAACCTCTTTTAGTTTTAATGATTTTATGATAGAGTCAAGAGGTTCAGACACTTCTTGGGCCCGTGTTTTCATTGCGAACAACAAAAACACCAGAATACTTAGTATATACCTAAAAACACCTTGATGCATTTTAAACATTTTCTTCTTATTCTTACCTTTTAGATGTTATTGAATCTCGGCTGCAAAATTACATAGTTTTTTGACTTCATCCAAACAAAATAGGTCTATTTCTATGCCATTGCACAAATTACATATAATTCTAAGAAACAAGCACTTATAATTGCCCCTCAGATTTAAAAGGTCTAAAATATTGCCCACTGTCTATCACATTGTTCTTAGCTTGCAACAGAAGCGTAACAAAGAACAACATGGATATACTTATAAAAAATCTCTTAACAAACATATTAATATAACCTTTAAGTTTAAAGAAATATCTTTGTCATTTACTGAGCCCACTTTAAAAAGTAAGGTTTATTGAAAGTAGGCTCAGTTAATTAAAAATATCTCGGTGCAAAATTACCGAAAATTGCTCAAACCGCCAAACCTTTTACATCATTTCTCACATAATATTTGTTACCCAGTTTATTATGTAAAAATGATGTAGGTTTGCTATTCTTCCGGAATACCAAGTCTCTTCATTTCTACCTTTGCTGATATAAGCTAAAGATCGACATCAAATGTCACTTTAGTATACACATTGCCTTTGCGCAGATATATCGAATATTCGCCATAAGGCCCATAGAGTTCATTTGGAGACTTACGCAAAGCCACTTTCAAATGTCCATTAGACAGACTAATAGAAAAGTCTTCACTCTTTTCGAAAAAACAATATTCTTCTGCTCCAAGAGCATCAAACGACAATTGGTCGTCTAGTCCAAACAAGTTACCTATGTTAGTATCTTTTTGAGGCAATTCTTTTTCATCAGACAAAGACGACGTATATTCTACGACAGCCCCAACCTTGCCAGTTTCTTTCTCCAAGAAAGAAGATACCACAAACTGATAATATTTGCATCCTATCTCATATGCATTCTTATGAGAAGGAAAAGTCAAAACATTTTCGGTATTACAACATGCATACCGGTGATTTGGCAATACGCTTATTTCGCTTGACAAGTTATCCAAATTTGGCATCGTCTTACTCGGAAAACTTGAAGAAATTCCCAAATCAATTACTTGCCAACTGTCAGACCGGAAATTCATCGAGCCGTTTATATAAACTCCCGTTTCACCTAACAGGGTCTTGCCATGATTCTCATCGAGCATATTCAGTGAGTTAAAAGAAGCCTGTGACATTTCATCTTCACTGCAACTTGTAGCAAACAGAGTAATGCACAAACTCAATGCCAACAAAACAAACTTTTTTATATTCTTCATAACCTTGCCATTTAAATTGTTATTAATCACAGCTGCAAAATTACCGAAAATTGTTCAAACCGCCAAACTTTTTACATCATTTCTCACATAATATTTGTTACCCTGTTTATTTTGTAAAAATGATGTAGGTTTCAAAAAGCCCCGACTACATCAAAGTAGCCGAGGCTTTCGTTCAAAATCTTCTATATTTTTATGTTTCTTCAATCTTCCAATCCCCTATCGTTCGCTTTTGGCTATCATAATTGATTCCCACTTTAACCAATCGCTTTCCATCTGCAGAATAAGGTATCAGATATCCCTTATCGTCTATCTGCCTCAAAGCCTCATCTGCCGACTTATCGTATTTCAGTTCTATCACATACACAGTATCAGGCATGTGCAGAACGGCATCAGCCCTACCTATTGCACTATCTTCTTCCACCAGGATATAAGCACCCAAGAGGTTGAAGATGAGATAGAACACCGTTTGAAAATCCTTCTCGTTTTTATTAGACAGACGGTTGGAGATACTAGCAAGATAAGCTTGCATCTTCTGCAAAGCGCCATCCATGTTGTTGCTATAGAGCTGTTCCAGAAAGGCAAAGATAAAACTATTATTATCCAATTGAATTGGAGACAGATAGTTTGGCGCAAGCGATTTCAACATTCCTATGCGTACTTCCCTGTTAGGATAGTCCAGCTGATAGCATTGCAATAGCGGATTATACTTCTTGATGGTAAGATAACCACTCTGGTAGAGCAAAGGAAGCGCTGAAGTCATCTGCTCTGGCGAAACATCAAAGTCATCAACCCCTACACTTTTCTGCTCAATATCCATCACTCCCACATGATACTTCTGCAAAGTCTTGATGAGATAACTTGGCGTACCGGAACTGAACCAATAAGCCGAAACCTTTTTGTTCTTCAAGGCCTTCACAAGACTGAAAGGATTGAATATATCTTCTGAATGATCACTGAAATGATAGCCATCATAATATGACGTAAGTTCACCTATTGTTTCTTCCAAGGTTCTTCCTAAATGCTTTGCCAACAACTCCACATCTGGCTTCATATCATTCAGAAGTTCCGTCTTACTAATACCGCAGATAGCAGAATACTGGTCGAACATGCTGATATTATCCAGGTTGTTGATTTCACTAAAGATACTTAATTGAGAGAACTTGGTAATACCAGTAATAAAGACGAAACGCAACCAAGGGTCCAAGTATTTAATAGGACTATAGAAGTTCTTCATGATCAAACGGAGTTCTACCAGATTTTCCTTCTCATGCACGACATCCAGCAATGGAGCATCATACTCATCAATGAGAATGACTACCTTCTGCCCCGTCTGCTTATAAGCACGTTTTACCAGACATTCCAAACGCTGATTAGCCTTAATAGCCCAATCTTCCGTACCATAGATTTGTTCCAACTGGCTTAGCTTACCTTCCAATTCATTGATTAAGTCAGCAGGATTCATGTGCTTTGCCGTACTCATATCAAAATGAAAAACCGGATACTTTACCCATTCCTTCTCATAATCCCCAAGGGCAAGCCCATCAAACAGATTCTTTCTTCCTTCAAAATAAGCCTGAAGCGTAGAGACAAAAAGAGACTTTCCGAATCGTCTTGGGCGACTCAGAAACAGATATTTGGATCCATTTCTTATGAAATCCACAATATACTTAGTTTTATCCACATACACATAGTTTTCTTCTCGTATCTCAGAGAAGGTTTGTATGCCCACCGGATATTTTCTAATCTCTTCCATAGCTTTTCTTTTTTTATATTCCGCTGCGAAGTTACGAAGAAAAATGCATATATGCAAAGGTTTTCATCGAAAAATTTCAATGTTAACAAAAACAACTCATAGTTTTATGGCTCCGAAGTCTATGAGTTCCGAAGTGGAAAACATAGAGTTAAAAGGCAAAGAAAATAACACGGACAAATTGAATTTGTCCGGACAAACTGCCCGACAGCCCATAAGTCACGAATTTTTAACCATTTACAAGCACCCGATGCATAGAAAGCTACTTTCAAAAATACTCTTCACCCTTCACATTCATAATGTAAGCTTTTGTGTGTGAGACATTTATGGCGGTGAAGAGTTGAGCTGACTCTTCACTACTCTTCACCACTCTTCACCCTCATCATTTTTTTAAAAACGCATCATATAAGCAATGGTTCGGTCATCTATTATGACCAGCACCAATCATCTATTATGACTAGTTCCAGTCATCAATGATGGCCGAGCTTCGCAATAAGGTGAAGAGTGGTGAAGAGTGGTGAAGAGTGACAAGCACTCTTCACCTCTCACAACCCCAGTGTTTATCGGGGTTTCAGGGGAATCTGTGAAGAGTGAAGAGTGAAATCGAGAGTAGGGTTTTTCTCACGCAAACCGACTCCACCTGCAACCAGAAAGCTTCTGCCGAATCGTAATTACAGTCCTATTGAAATTTATATCACGACGTATTATTTTATGCCTGGCAATGGCACAATATTGCCCCAGTTAAGGGCAACTTTGTGCCATTGCCAGGCAAAAAGTGGAATAAGCCTTCTTTCGAATTTAAATAAGGCTCATTCGTTGATGCTCCATACTTTACAGACAGAGTGAAAGAACTGGTTTTTAAAAAAAGAATCGCCAGGAAGCAATTCCATTGCTTCGCTGACGATTCTGAGGGAGAGAGATTTATCTATGTGTAAATTATGTTTGCTATTCCGCCTGAATACCGAAGTACTCGTTGAGTTCGGCGATGGCAGCGCCATCAGCATTCGGAAGATCCTTCACCAGCTTGCCTTTCTCCAGCAGGAGGATGCGGGTGGAGATGTCGGCAACGAAGTTGAGGTTATGGCTGGAGATGATGACCGTGGTGCCCTGCTCCTTGCAGATGCGCTGAATCATGTGGGCGATAGTCATCTGGGAAGAAGGGTCGAGATAGTTGAAAGGCTCATCCAGGAGAAGAACCTTCGGATTGATGATCATCGCTCCAATGATGCCAATCTTCTGTCGGTTGCCCTGAGAGAAATCACGGAGATACTTCTTGGTTCCCATGATTTCATCGTGCATAAAGCCCTCAAACTGTGCCAATCGCTCCTGCAGGGTCTCATCGTCGATGTTATAGACATCAGCGATGAAATCGAAGTATTCCTCAGGGGTGAGGAAGTCGATGAGGAATCTGCCGTCGATGTAACTGCCGGTATATTCCTTCCAGGTTTCACTCTCGTTCACCTTCTGCCCATTGCTTTCCACGAAACCATCATCCGCCTGAATCAGGTCGAGAATCAGACGGAGCAAGGTGGTCTTGCCCGCACCATTATTACCTACGAGTCCTATCAGCTCGCCCTTTGCAACACCCAGATTATCAATATCGAGTACGGTATTGTCATTATATATCTTCTTGAGATTCTGAATCTTAATCATATTACTTTGAACTTTGAATTTTGAACATTGAACTTTATGATTACCTTGAACTTTGAGCTTTGAGCATTGAACTTTATGATTAGTAAAGCTATTGAATTGGCTTTCCCTTCGGCCGCCGAACGTTGTTTCTTCACTCTTCGTTCTTCACTCTTCACTTAATTCTCCTAGCTTTCCATGAACTTCTCCATGCGCTTGTACTTGTTCTTCTCGAAGATGGCAGCAATCTTGGCGATGAACCATTTGTGGATGGCGATGCTGATGACTGCCAGCGCTACGCAGGTGATAAACCATGCCGTCTCGCCAAAGAAATGATAGATGACAGCGACGCCTGCCAGCGGGAAGAGAAAGGCGATGGCATAAAGATTGATCTTCAGATTCGCTCCCTGCATGCTGAACATGGAAGTCTGGAATATCTCCAGACGGGAAGAGAAGAGTGCCGTAGGCAGATTGAAGAGATTGATGAATACAGCCAGACAGAAACCGCCGATAAGCACCTGGATTCCGATTCCTGCCTGCAGGAAAAGGAACGGAAGGGTGAGCAACAAGGCGACAGCACTCACTACCATATAATAATAGAAGCAATTCTGCAGCATCTGCTTCACCTTTACCGGCTTGGTCATCAAACCATGGAAGAAGTTTGCCTCAATACCAAAGGTCCATTGCGACAACACCACCGATGGCAGCAGGATGGCACCCGCTACATAGAGGGTAGTCATAGCCACCTTGTCCCCTATCTCCTGTCCCGCTTCTGCAGGAAGAAGGGCAAAGAGATAGGCATCGAAGAGGAAGACGGCAGTAACCATAATCACCATCGTACGGGAACGCTTTGCTCTCAATGTACCGATATATTGCAAGCTGAAGAGGTTGACATGGCTGAATCCACGGAACCTGGAAACCTTCTGTTTCTGCTCGTTATAAATCTTTTCGTGATAGAGATAGGCGGTAAGTCCGGTGAATACCGCTCCTGCAAGGAAGAAGAAACCTATCCATCCCATATATACTGGGAAGAAGAAAGCCACTAACAAATATCCTATCAGCACGGCATACATTCCCATCCATCCCAATATCAAAGGCCATTTCAGAATCCACTTCGTAGCCTTGCGGTAACAGGTGATATAGATGCCGTTGACAAAAGAGAACTCCAGGAACAGGAAAAAGCTGGCTACAGCCTCACCTGCCGGCAAGAGATAGATGAACACTGGAATCGTAAACACCGGAAGCACATAGTTCCAGAGGCTCACGAGATTGGTAGTGAGCAGGAACTTGTTCCAGATTTTCTCAGGCACAGGGCGCGACTTCACATAATCATCCATTGCCGTAATATCCCGCTTCATCACCATCTTCATGATGATGTCAGGAATCAGCATACCGATTACGATGCCCGCACCCAATAATGCCGGCATTTCTTCTCCCTTCAGTTCTCCTCCACTCTCGGTGAAGCCCTGGAAGAAGCAGAAGCCCATCACCACATACAGGGTGATGATGTAGCAAGCCACGAAGGCGTCTCTCTTGCGGAAGTTACGGCGCTGTTGCAGCCACCATAACCTTAACAGTAATTTCAACATAATTCATTCTTTTCAATGGTTTACGGGCACAAAGGTAAACAAAAAACTCTGAATTCTCTAACAAATTAGAAGTAATAACATAAAAATAACATTAGATAAGAAACAATTTGCAAGAAGAAACAAAAAGTTATAAGAAAAAAAACAAAAAAAGCAGCACCTTCGTCCCGAAGATGCTGCCCGTTTCTAACTAACACTAACTCATGTATCAACTATTCATCAAACTATTAAAACCTAAAAATTAATTCTATTTTACCGGCAAGATGTTACCCTCCTCATCATAGAAGAGAGGAGCCACCTTTACGCTGCGAAGCCAGGTTGTATCATTAGATGGCACGCAGTCGTGATGGAAGAGATACCACTGTCCCTTGTACTCACAGATACTATGATGGGTTGTCCAACCTACTACCGGTTCCAGAATGACGCCCTTGTAAGTGAACGGACCATAAGGATTATCACCTACTGCATAGCAGAGATAATGGGTATCACCGGTAGAGTAGCTGAAGTAATACTTGCCCTTATACTTGTGCATCCAGCTAGCCTCGAAGAAGCGATGAGGATCATCGGCTGGCAATACCTTACCCTCCTCGTCAACAATGACAACAGGCTTTGGCATTTCTGCAAACTGCTGCACATCATCAGTCATCATGGCTACACGAGATGGCAACGGATT
>OIXL01001214.1_pt1 | contig 10468 bp, 7 predicted proteins | sample 1587761 | NCBI WGS metagenome assembly OIXL01 (sample SAMN03283246) | human gut metagenome | biome: human-associated habitat; material: feces | host: Homo sapiens | place: Peru | collected 2012 | reverse complement strand
GGATCTGCCATCGCAGCGGTCGTCTGTGTGGCAACTTCCACCACGGCCAACGCCATCGGTGTCGGCGGCATCCCTGGTATTTTGTCAATCCAGCCCGCCTATATGCTCAGCTTTGCGCTGTGCATGGTCATTGCCATCGTCGTCCCCTTTGTGCTGACCGTCATCGTCGGCAGGAAAAAAGGCGTTGCCTGATTTTGTGAGGTGTGTACCATGAATGATTTTAAAGATAAAGTTGTCTACCAAATTTACCCGAAATCCTTCATGGACTCGAACGGTGACGGCTTCGGCGATTTGAAGGGCGTCACCGCGAAACTGGACTACCTCGCCGACCTGGGCGTTGACTATCTCTGGCTGACGCCGTTCTTCCCCTCGCCCCAGCGCGACAACGGCTATGATGTGGCCGACTACCGTGCCGTTGACCCGCGCTACGGTACGATGGAGGATCTGGAGGAGCTTATCCGCGAGGCGGACAGGCGCGGCATCGGCCTGATGCTGGACATGGTGTTCAACCACACCTCCACCGAGCATGAGTGGTTCAAAAAAGCACTGGCGGGCGACAAAAAGTACCAGGACTATTACATCTTCAAGGACGGCACGCCCGACTGCTACCCGACGAACTGGGTGTCGAAATTCGGCGGCCCCGCGTGGGAATACGTGCTGTGCCTTGGCAAATGGTATCTGCATCTTTACGACGTCATGCAAGCCGACCTGAACTGGGAGAACCCCGCCGTGCGGGAGGAAATGGCCGACATCCTGCGATTCTGGAAGGCGAAGGGCATCAAGGGCTTTCGCTTTGACGTCATCAATGTCATCTCCAAGCCGGAGGTCTATGAGGACGATTTTGAGGGCGACGGCCGCCGCTTCTACACCGATGGCCGCAACGTCCACAAGTACCTGAAGGAGCTGGTCGCCGCGGGCGGCATCGACGGCATGATCACGGTGGGGGAGATGTCCTCCACCACGCTGGAAAACTGCATCGGCTACACCGCTGAGGGCAACCACGAGCTGACGATGTGCTTCAATTTCCACCACCTGAAGGTGGATTACAAGAATGGTCAGAAGTGGGAACTGATGCAGCCTGACCACATGGCGCTGAAGAAGCTGTTCCAGACCTGGCAGGAGGGGATGCAGGCCCACGGCGGCTGGAATGCGCTGTTCTGGTGCAACCACGACCAGCCCCGTGCGGTCAGCCGCTTTGGCAGCGACACGACCTACTGGAAGGAAAGCGCCGAGATGCTGGCGGCAGCGATCCATTTTATGCGCGGCACCCCCTACATTTATCAGGGCGAAGAACTGGGCATGACGAACCCGCACTTCACATCCATTGACCAGTACCGTGATGTGGAAAGCCGCAACTACTATAAGATTCTGCGCCAGCAGGACAAGTCCGAGGCCGAGACGCTGGACATCATTGCACAGCGCAGCCGGGATGATTCCCGCACCCCGATGCAGTGGAATAGCAGCGAAAATGCGGGCTTCACCACTGGCACTCCGTGGATTGGTTTGGCGGACAACTACAAGGCCATCAACGCCGCTGCTGAGGTGGATGACCCAGATTCTGTGCGCAGCTTTTACAAGATGCTGGTGCATCTGCGCAAGAAAATGCCGGTCATCAGTGCGGGAAAAATCGAGTTCTTGTACCCCGACAACGCGGATTTGTTAGCCTATCGCCGGTACGACGGCGAGACGGAGCTGCTGGTTCTCTGCAACCTGCGGGAGCGGGAAATTGCCAAGCCCCTGCCCGTAGGCTGGACCGATGCCGAGAAACTGCTGGGTAACTACCCCGACACCGCCGACACGCTGCGCCCCTATGAGTGCGTAGTGCTGAAAAAGTGAAGGCTGCCGTATTATCTTTTCGCTATTGGGAGTTGACCGTATCCTTTGCGATAGTAACCTCATAGTGAGCAAGACAAAAGCACTTTCCCTTATTTGCAATGCAAATATAAGGGAAAGTGCTTTTTTGTAAGGGCAAAATTCCGCGTTTAAAGCTGTGCAAGGCCTGCCGGGTGCCATTCGTCCCGGATGCCGATGTCGGCACAGACGATCTCACCGCTGAATATAAGCAGAACACCCAATAGACCGATGATGTACCATGCAGTAACGGTAAGACAGATACCGTACATTAAGTTTTTCTCCCTCTGTTTTCTGGCACAGGTCACTTGTTTCAATATGTTTTCGCAAGGCTATCATCTAAATAGCGGATGCACAGCAGTTTTTTCGAAAGAAAGATACTCACAAAAATTTTCCGCCTTGAAATTACCCGAATAGCGTTGAATGAACACAAATGGATTGTGTATAACAAAAATTGCGACAGGCATCTCATTTTCTTTCCATTTACGAGAAAAAGGCCACCTTCCGGTGACCTTTTTCAATAGTCTGAAGTACAGGCAATGGCTGTACTTCTTTTTGGTATTCCTATGCGAAGATTCAGGTTTCGCCACCGCGGTTAAAACTGCGCCGGCTGTTGGGAAACCAAATGGCAGGGGTGAACACAGACAGCCCAACCGCTGTGGTATCCCCGGGGTTGGAAACGATGTGAGGCAGGTTGGACTGCACCACAGTGGTGTCTCCGGCGTTCAGGCGGGTAGTCTCGGACTCCACCAGTACATCCAGCTGCCCCTGCTCCAGCAGCAGGATTTCCTCACTGGGATGGATCACCGGCAGGTCGCCGTCCTTGCAGTGGGGTTCCAGCTCAAAGCGTATGACCAACGACTGAGGTACAAAATCTCCGTTGGGCATGGGCGTAAGCAGATGATACCGTATATTGGAATTGGGCTGGGAGAGGATCATCATATCCGCCTGACGGGTTGTCAGGCCAGTGCTGTGTTCACCTCCCATAAACAGATAGGTGGGGATGTCCAAAGCGGCGCTGAGTTTGCGCAGGGTGGACAGGGACGGGTCGGTGAGATTGCGCTCGATTTGGGAGATATACCCGATGGACAAACCAGTCTTTTCGGCCAGTTCCTTGAGGGTGATTCCCCGTTTTTTCCGAATATTTCGAACGTGTTCGCCTAGCATAAGACCTCCCGCTTTTTCGTAAAAAATTTATTTACAGTATATCACAAAATGCCCTGTACGTAAATAAGCGAGAAAATATTCGATATTTATAAAACTTTTACAAAGAAAATCAGATAATTTCGTGCTTATCATATAAAATGTTCTGAAAAATGTGAAAAAAATAGAAAAGCTCTTGACAAAAATTTTAGAAATAGTAAAATTCTATAAAAATTTATAAAAATTATTATGCAGGAGGAACCCTATGAAAATCACAGATGTAAAGGTAGAAACCATCCGTATTCCCATGAAAAAGCCCTTCCGTATTGCTTTTGCGGTACAGGATCATTCGCTGAATGTGCTGGTGAAGATCTCCACCGACGAAGGTCTGTGGGGCATCGGTGAGGCCGCGCCCTTTGAACCGGTGACCGGCGAGAGCGCAGCCACCGTTCTGGAAGCGCTGAAACTGTTCCGCACCGGATTGATCGGCATGGATCCGCTGGATATCGAGGGCATCCACAGGATGATGGACCGCCTGCTGTCAGGCAACACCTCGGCAAAGGCCGCGGTGGATATTGCCCTGTACGATATCAAGGGCAAACTGATGGGTCAGCCTCTGTACAAGGTGCTGGGTGGCAGCGTGAACCAGATCGTCACTGACATGACGGTGGGCATTGACACACCGGAAGCTATGGCCGCCGAAGCCCGGGAACGGGTGGAAAAGGATGGCTTCACCATTCTGAAAATCAAGGCCGGCATCAACCCGATCGAGGATATCCGGGCATTGACCCTGATCCGTCAGGCAGTGGGCCCCAACATCCGCCTGCGTGTGGACGCCAACCAGGGTTACACTGTCAGCGATGCGGTGCGCACCCTGAAAGCCTTTGAAAAGCTGGGCGTGGAAGCGGTGGAACAGTGCCTGCCCAGCTGGGATCTGGACGGTATGCGCTTTGTGCGTTCCAAGGTGGACTTGAAGGTCATGCTGGATGAGTCGGTCCACACCCCCATCGACGCAGCAAAGGCCTGCAAGATCGATGCTGCAGACATTATCAACATCAAACTGATGAAGTGCGGCGGCCTGTACCCGGCGGAAAAGATCAACGCCATTGCCGAGGCAAACCATGTGCAGTGCATGGTGGGCTGCATGCTGGAGACCAAGGTGGCCATTGCTGCCGGTGTGAGTCTGGTTGCCGCCAAGCAGAACATCACCGAGGCGGACTGCGACAGCTTTATGTACGCCGTGGACCCCGAGATGGGTATGCCCGGAGGTTTTGCCGTGAATGGCGGCGTCTACACCCTGTCCGACAAACCGGGCCTTGGCATCGATATTGATTTTTAAGCGGGATCCCGCAGAGAGGTGTATTATGCCGAATACGATTTTTTCCTCCGAAGGCGCGCTCCTGTTCATCATGGTCGCCACGGTCGCACTGGGATTCTGGTTGCAGCGGTTCAAGGCGTTCAAAACGCTGGGCCCGGCCCTGACGGTTATCGTCATAGGCATCGTGCTGTCCAACCTGCGGATCGTGCCTACCTCCAGCGCTACCTATGATGCCATCAGCGGCTACTGTGTGCCGTTGTCCATTTCCATCTGCCTGCTGAGCCTAGACCTGAAACAGATGCGCAAATTGTCCAAGGAACCGGTCATTGCGTTGGTCTCGGCCATATTCAGCGTCTGCGTGGCAGCTTTGGTGTTCGGCGTACTGTTCGCCGACAAAATCGACGAGGGCTGGAAGGTGGCCGGTATGTTCGTGGGCACCTACACCGGTGGCAGTTCCAACCTGACAGCCATCGCTGTAGGCCTGGAGGCCAGCAAGACCACCATCGCCTCGGCCAATGCCGCCGACTATGTGGTGGGCATCCCCACGCTGATCCTGATGTTTGCTACCCCCGCCCTGTACAAGAGTTCCAAATGGCTGAAAAAGCTGTGGCCCTATGAAATGAGCGAGCCGGAACTGCTGGGGGATGGCAGCCACGAGGAACTGATGACTTCCAAGGAATGGTCCATTCAGGAAATCGCCTGGTTGCTGGCCATCGGCTTTGGCACCGTGTGGGCTGCCACCAGCATCTCCTCGATGGTATTCGGAGCAGGGTTCCGCAGTGCAGGCCGCATCCTGCTCATCACCACCTTCTCCATCATCCTGGCACAGGTGCCAGCCGTCCGCAAGCTGCGCGGAAACTTTGACCTGGGCCTTTTCGTAGCGTTGCTGTTCCTGGTGACCATCGGCTTTGCGGTGGACCTGAAGCAGTTCTTCGGATCCACCTTCTACATCACCCTGTTCTGCTTCTGTGTCATCGCCTGTTCCATTCTGCTGCACCTGCTCATCACCCGGCTGCTGAAAGTCCGTTTTGAGTATGTGCTGCTGTCCATCGTAGGCTGTATCTCAGATGGCCCTACCGCCGCCCTCATCGCCTCCAGCGCCCAGTGGAAGACCCTTATCAACATCGGCTTGCTCATGGGCGTACTGGCCGGTGCCCTGGGCAACTATGTGGGCATCGGTGTAGCCTATGCCATCCGTGCTTTCATCGGCGCCTGAACGGAAAATGGGAGAGACGGAAATGCGTAATTTTGACTTATATATTTCAGGCATCCTGTACGGCAGACTGCGGCTGGGCGACGGCACACCCCAGATCCAGAAACTGGACGTGCATACCGGCGCGCTGCTGGACTGGCAGGACCTGACTGAACAGGAACGGGATTTTTACCGTTCCTTTGTGAAGATGGACTTTGCCGCCCTGGGGCAGAACCTGTCCCATTACGAGTCGGGGCTGCATGGCACCGGGGAAGTTTCCCTGTGCGGCGAGCGCTACACCAGCGAAGACGGCTGCAGCTACCTGCAGCGGGATGTAAAATTCCCCAACAACAAACAGATGAAAGAAGGGCGGCTGATCGCCGTCACCTGCCCTGCCCGGGAGATGGTCACGGTGCTGGTGGAACCCGGTGCCGAGGAGGAGACCATCCTGCGCCTGTGGCGCTCGACCTGGCCGGAGGAACAGTTGTTCCCGGTAGAACATGCGCTGACCTTCCCAGTGCCCATGCGGGACGGGGTACATCTTTCCACCGACGTATACCTGCCTAAAAACTGCAGTACCCCGGTGCCCGCAGTGCTGGTACGCACTCCCTACGGCAAAGAGGACGGCTGTGAGGTATACTACCGTTACGTTCAGCGCGGCTACGCGGTGGTAGTACAGGATGTGCGCGGCCGAAACGCCAGTGAAGGCGAATGGCTGCCCAACTACCACGAGGTGGAGGACGGCGACGATACTCTGAACTGGATCGCCGCCCAGCCATGGTGCAGCGGACGCATCGGTATGGTGGGCGGGTCCTACCTTGGTTATGTACAGTGGGCAGCCGCTGCCAGCGGCAACCCCCACCTGAAAGCTCTGATCAGCGTAGTCTGCGCGGGCAGCTCCTTTGTGGATCTGCCCCGCCGGGGTGGGTCTTTCACCTCGGGCATGCTGGCCTGGGCCTTTGCGGTGTCGCAGAAAACCTTCCACCCTGAGCTGATGGAACGCGATGACTGGGAGGAAGTGCTGAACATCCGCCCCCTGACCGACCTGCCGAAAAAGGCTCTGGGGTACGATGTGCCCTTCATCACACGGTGGCTGGAACCCAGTGACTACAACGATTTCTGGCGTATGTCCAACTGGCAGGAACGCTCCGTCGGGGCGCAGATCCCGGCGCTGATTCAGTCCGGCTGGTTTGACGACAACGGCATGGGTACCACCGAAGCCCTGGAACTGGTTCATGACTTCCCTCGGGGCATGCGCAAGGTCATTCTGGGGCCCTGGCAGCACAGTGGCAACAGTAAGTACGACATGCACGGGGTATCCTTCGGCAGCCAGGCGCTGCGCTTTGATCTGGACTGGCTGTATTTCCGATGGTTTGAGCATCACCTCAAGGAAGTGGACAACGGCATCGACCAGACTGCCCCGGTAGAATACTACACCCTGGGCCAGGAGGTATGGAAGACCGCCGAAAACTGGCCAGTGCCCGAGACCCGGGTCACCCACCTGTATCTGGATAGTGACGGCCATGCCAACACCTCTGCCGGGGACGGGCGGCTGACTTTTGCCAGGCCGGAGCGGGAGAACTGCGACGGTTACGCCTATGACCCCGAACATCCGTCCCAGCACATCATCGATATGTCGGAGAACGAGATCGAAGTGCCAGAGGACTACACCCGGGAGGAACTGCGTCAGGACCTGCTGTGCTACACCTCCCCTGTGCTGAAGGAAAACCTGGTTCTGACCGGTGATATGACGGCGGAGTTGTATATTTCTTCTGACGCGCCGGATACCGACTTTGTGGTGCGTGTTACCGACGTGGATGAGAACGGCCGGTCCATCAAACTGGCGGATGGCCTGCTCAGCGCCCGATACCGTAATGGCTTTGCCCGGTCGGAGTTTTTGCAGGAAGGCGAGATCGTCTGCCTGAAGATCCGCACCACCAAGTTGTCCAATTGCTTCCGGAAAGGCCACCGCATCCGGGTGACTGTCACCTCTAGCGCCAAGAATTTCATCTTCCCCAACAGCAACACCCGGGAAGGTTTTGCTTCCGCCCGGACCGTGGTGGCCCATAACCGGGTATACCACGGTGGGTTGCACGCCTCTCGCCTGACGGTGCGGGTGGAACCCTAAGCTATGGATTGCCCTCCCTGTCAGCGGAAGCGAAATATCCCCCAAGCAACCTGCTCCGGGTTGGGTGCGCCACATAAAATCCTGAATCCGTACCGATCCAGACAAAGCCCTGAACGTTGTTCTTGGTGCAATTTTGATACCACGCCGCTGCCTCCCGGAAGGGCCGGGCGCGACGAAAACTATTCGCTGGGCGAGTGGTTCCAAAGAAGACTATAGCCGATACTGCAGAAAAAAACTCTCTTTGCCAAAATAAAAGTGCAGCCTGCAACTGCACAAGTATAGCGTCGCGCAAGCGGGGCTATTTGATATTTATATCCCGGAAGCGAACAGATTACATTCTGCTCCGCAACCATCAAGCCTCGGCCAGAAAAGGCCGGGGCTTTTCATGTCTAGGAGGTTATCGGCTGAAGAACGGCGGGCTCTTTCAGAACTGAATCGCATTTTGTCTGAGACTCCGCAATGGAGCAGCGAAGAAGAACTGCGCCATGACATGAAGAATATCGGCGGCAGGGTGCGTTTTTGCCACTTTTGGGATGAGCACTACTCCATGGTGCAGTTGACAGAAGATTGCAACGGAAAATACTCCACAGCCTACGTTAAAAAAGGAAATGATTCGTGTCATCCAAGGAACAAGCGGACTCGACCGCGAGATGATCCAGCAGATGGTCAATGAAAACAAGGAAGCACTGCTTATTGCACAGACCAATCTGGCAGACTCGGAAAAGAAATTGAAGGAGATCGAGGAGCAGAACCAGAAAGCTGAACGTAATTGCAGTGATCTGTTCACATGGGCAAGCACCTATAAGGGCGCCAGTTTTGAAAGGCGTCAGGCCATTTTGAAATAGTTTATCAAAGAAGTGCGTGTCGGACGCGACTATAATATCGAGATCGTTCTTAATGTACCGCTGGACGAATTTGAGGAGTTCAAGCGTCACGCAGCATCGGCTGGACGAAGCAAAAATCAGAAAAACAAGTCGCAAAATCCTCAAAAAGTTGGGCGTTGTACGTCAAATGCCGGAATCGTCGTTTTAGACAAAACAGCAGGTGAAACTATAAGCATTGTGCCTAAAAATGCTGCACACGCAATTTTGCGCTGTCAAGACGAATGATGCACGATTTTGCAAAGAATGGCAAAAAGAAACGCCGTATCGTTTAACACGATACGGCGTTTTATGGACTCGAAGGGAGTCGAACCCTCGACCTTTCGGATGCGAACCGAACGCTCTCCCAGCAATATCGCTTTTGTGCACACCTTATGCACTGCGAGAGAAGAAAAATCAACGTATATTCGTCCATATAGAATATTCTGCCAGCCCAACGACCTTTCTCGGTCGCAAGTATGGCATCCAAGTCGCTGATTTTCAGGATGAAGCGATTTGGGGCGTAATATGGTTGGCGGACAAGTGAGCTACAGGCCATTGAGATGTAACTCACATGGGGTTCAGATGTATCACATCCCGATTCAAAATAAAATACGATATAACGTAAAAGCGCAACTTCCACTCTTGATGAATGGAAGATGCGCTTTTTACATTTGACAACAAGTTATAGATTGACAATAGGACACATACACGATAAACTTTATATAGTATTATGTAAATCAGAAGGAGGCCAAACCATGAGCGCCAAGCACACTACTCCTGCCCAGCACAAAAGCAACCTCCGCAATGTGTACGGCACCTTTGCCATTGAGGGCATGACCATCAGCAAAGATACGCGCAGCAACCTTGACCGCATCGGCAGCGGTCAGGCCAGCTATCAGCAGGTCGTGAATGAACTGCGCGCAAAGTACGCGAAGAAGGGCTGAACAGACTCCCCATCGATAAATAGGTGGAAAAATGTAGGAGATTAAATATGCCAAGTGCATTTGATTGGAACTGTGAGCTTTCATGGATAAAAGAATATCGATTTCCGCTAGACCAAGGTATGCAAACAGTTTATGAGTGCTTGAAGAATTGGATGGATGATTACAATAGGAATATCATGATAACTACCTTCATGACCTCTGAAGAAAAAGAACAAATTAAAATTTTTTCTGATAGACTGATGCAAGCGTATGAGCTTTATGTAGATAACCGCTACATCGAAGCTTTTAATATTTTCAATCAGGCCATGGATAGTGCGAAGAATCATCTGCCGACCGCTCCAGTTGGGCAGTCAAGTGCTTATGTGGCTGATGCTATTCCATACTATCGGATTATAGCGGGAAATAATAAATATAACCGACTTCAATTCCTGCACATTCCATGCAATTTAAGATACTTGGCATCTGCAAATCGATTTAGTGTTCCCGGAATGCCATGTAGCTATATGGCAAGTGCTAAACGAGTAGCATGGTATGAGTGTGAAATGCCTGATTCATTTCAATGGGCGAAATTCGAGGCCGTCAAGCATGACAAAAAATTGATTCAATTAGATCTCAATCCTTTAACATCGACACGTAGTCTTATTTCTGAACTTCCAAAAGATCGTTGGACGGAAGATGAACGCAAGTCTTTTGCCAGAGGATATTGTTTTATCCTTCCACTGATTGCTTCTTGTTCAGTCATTGCAAAAGAAAAGGAGAAATCGTTTGTTGAAGCTTATATTATTCCCCAAATGCTTATGATTTGGATAAAAAACAGTACGGATTACATCGGTGTGCGGTATTATTCAAGTTCTGATAATGAGTTGGTACGAAACGATTGTGGATATAATATTGCCATGCCCGCAAAACATCCTGACAAAAACGGATATTGTGTTGACCTTCAAGAAATTTTTGGAGTTAACGATACAAACAAAACTGATGAAATGGAATTCTTGGATTTCATGGAGAAATTTTACAACCACCATAAGG
>OIXL01001211.1_pt1 | contig 10485 bp, 14 predicted proteins | sample 1587761 | NCBI WGS metagenome assembly OIXL01 (sample SAMN03283246) | human gut metagenome | biome: human-associated habitat; material: feces | host: Homo sapiens | place: Peru | collected 2012 | reverse complement strand
CTGGCTGGGGTAAGTGCACATAGTAAATAAAATGCAAAACATTGATATAATCTGATGGAAACAGAAAGAATTTTACTTCGCCATTGGCAGGAATCGGATGCTGAGGCGCTCTTCAAGTACGCCTCAGACCCTGACGTAGGACCTCGTGCAGGATGGCCGGCACATAAGTCTGAAGAGGAAAGTCGGGAGATTATCCGCACATTCTTCCATAACGACACGACTTGGGCGATACGGCTATGCTGATGTGGGCAATGAGAATGCTATGGAACAGGAGCACTATTCAGACTCGGAGTATGTAGCTTGATTTCTGCATCAATGTTTAGCGGTCTAACTAAGCAACTTGTTAAAATAGTCAAAAATAGAACAGAAAAGCAGATAAAAGTTCGTTTTCTATTCCAAATTTTACTATTTTTGCACCATGATAATGGATTTAGAACATATAGGTAACATACCTGTCAGTACTTCAGCTATAGCTTCATTGTTTACAAACATTGAAGCAGGGAATCAGAAAGTACGCAGTCTTGAGGCGGCTCATAAAATTATCCGACTCAAGAAGGGGCTTTATGTGGTAGCCCCAAATGTGTCTCGTGTTGCTCTATCCACAGAACTGATAGCCAATCATCTTTATGCTCCTTCGTATGTGTCTATGCAGACAGCCTTACGTTATTATGGATTAATACCAGAAGCTGTTTATACTACTCTGTCTATGACACTAAAGCACTCCCGTAGTTTTGATACTCCTGTCGGGCGTTTTGAGTATAAGAACATGTCAAGAGAAGCCTTTTCAATAGGGATTACAAGCATCAATATGCAGAGTTACGCCTTTCTGATGGCAACACCAGAAAAAGCTCTCTGTGACTTAATCGCAAATTCTCCGAAGGTTAATTTACGTTACCTGAAGGAGGTAGAGAACTATTTGGAGGAGGACATCCGAATGGAAATAGATGATTTCAGGAATATGGACATAAGTATATTTGAGCGATATGCTCAGGTTGGAAAAAAGTCTAAATCCATAGAAACTCTAATTAAATATTTAAGGAAATGAATACAAACGAGATATTCAATCAAATGCTTTCGAGCTATGACATAACGACCGAGCTGCAAAAGCGCAATGCTATCTTTGAGGTCAACCAGCAGATTATTCTTTCTGGTCTTTACAATGGTGGCTTTTTCAACGAGGCAGCTTTCTATGGTGGAACATGTCTGCGTATATTCCATGGATTGCATCGTTTCTCTGAGGATATGGATTTTTCGCTGCTTGCTCCGAATGAAAACTTTGATTTTACACATTATTTTCAGCCCATCATTGACCAATTCGCTATGGTGGGTAGAGAGGTTGAAATCAGAAAGAAGGACAAAAAGAACTTTGGCAAAGTGGAGTCTGCCTTTCTGAAAGACAACACAGATGTATATGATATTACATTCCAAACTGAGAAATCTGTCAAGATCAAGATTGAAGTTGATACTCAACCTCCTTTGAAATTCCAAACAGAACAGAAGTTGCTTCTGCTCCCCCAATCTTTCATGACACGATGTTTCACTTTGCCAGCCCTCTTTGCAGGAAAGATGCATGCACTGGTGTATCGTGCCTGGAAGAACAGAGTCAAGGGACGTGATTGGTATGACTTCGAATGGTATGTTCGCCACAATGTTCCTCTTGACTTTACTCACTTGTGCGAAAGAGCCTTACAGTTCAATCACGAAGAGCTTGACAAGGAGACGTTCCTTCAAAAACTGAATGAAAGACTTGTCACGGCAGACATGAATCAAATAAAGGCTGACGTGTTGCCTTTTGTCAGGAATCCCAAAGAGTTGGATATTTGGTCGAATGACTATTTTATGGAACTTGCAAAAATGATCAGATTTGAATGAAAGAAACATTTCGAAAACATCTGGGCAGACCATTTTACAGGCAATCCTGCATCGGGAAGAGTCATGGAGAAATGCGGTTTCTCTGACACCGGAATGCTGAACAGATGCAGCCAGCTTGTGGGTGGCGACAAGGATATGGTTAAAGTGTTTAAGTACAAAGGATAAAATATAAAATGAACATGAATTTTCCAGAAATATATTCAGCAACAGGCATGATGGAGCTGATTCAGAAAATCGGCTTCCTCCCTCTCCTTGATAGCGGCATTGAAGGATTCTCTGCCGAAGACATCGTGGCGGAGGATTGCGGTTACGTAAGACTTCCTGAAGGCGGTTGGGACTGGCCGCTATGGAAATGGAAGGGCGAGATTGTGCAGGAAATGCCGTGTATGTACGGAAAGTTCTTTAACAAGAAAGCAGGATTCATCAGCCAAGAATGGTGGCCAGACTTCTGCAACTACAGAAGAAGCAAATACCCCCGTCCGGATGAAGAATCGATAGAAGGAGCCATTCTCAGTACACTTCAATCTACCGGCAGTCTCATCACGAGAGAACTTCGGGCATCCTGCGGTTTTACGGGCAAGGGAATGAGAAGCAAGTTTGACGGTTATCTCACCCGACTGGAAATGGCGACTTACATCGTGACCGAGGATTTCATCTACCCTCGTGACAAGCACAATCACGAATATGGCTGGGGATGGTCGCTGCTCAATACTCCCGAAGATCTCTATGGCAGGGAGGCTTGCCAATGCAACCGCACTCCCCTGGAATCTTATCAGAGGATTTTCGAGCATCTGAAAGAAATCTTGCCTGATGCTTCGGATAAACAGATCATTAAATTAATTGGATAAAAATGAGAAAGAAATCAAGAGCAATGGATAGTGAGTGGGCTTTGGAAGTAATGCACAAGGCTCCGTATATAACGGTCAGTTTTATTGACGAAGACGGCAAGCCTTATGGCTTACCTCTTTCACTCGCATCAGATGATGATGTGAATTGGTATTTTCATGGTGCTTCCTTCCTCAACACATGGATGCTTTCGACCAGAGCATCGCCCGTTCCTTGTCACGCACGGCTGTAGTTCGCATCACACTTACTGAGCCACCAACCGGCAAGCGCAAGCAATATGATAAGGAAGGCGTGGAGATGAAATATGGAAGAATGGAATAAATCTCCGATAATGGTAACATCTTCCGGAAACCAGGTATAAGCTCTTTAGGAGAATATGCGTATCTTTGCAGAAGATAAACTGCACTCGGCAATTTGAAAGCAAGCTTTCATTGCGCTCATTTGCATTATCTTTGCAAAAATTTAAAATGGATAGGATTATGAAGGAATTATTCTTTAATACGATACAGGAATTCAACGACTACATTGGGGTGAAAACGCTTCATCCTCTGGTAAGCATTGCACGTGTAGAGAACGCCTCTCCTATACAGGAGGCTGTGCACCATTACGGACTTTATGCCCTCTTCCTGAAGGAAAACAAGGGCTGCAAATTGTCATACGGCAGAACAGAATATGATTTTGACGAGATGACCGTCACCTCGTTTGCTCCAGGTCAGTCGATTAAGGTTGAACCCATTCCTGGAGTACCGCTTGCCAAATATACGGTATTGGCTTTCCATCCCGAGTTGCTCAACCGCACCCAGCTTGGCAAGAACATCTCCCGCTATGAGTTCTTCGACTATACAAGCAACGAAGCTCTACATCTATCCGCTGCCGAGGTAAACATCTTCCGTGATGTACTCTCAATGATTAAGCAGGAACTCGAGCATCCTATAGATAGGCATTCGCGTGAACTCATCGTTTCAAACATCGAGCTGCTGCTAAACTACTGCCTGCGCTTCTACGACCGTCAGTTTATCACACGCGAGGAGATAAATCATTCGGTGGTAAAGAAATTCATCTCTCTGCTCGATGAATACATTGCCCGGAAAGCGGAGCATGAAGGGCTGCCTACCGTAGCCTACTTTGCCGACAAATGCTGCTATTCTACCAAATATTTCGGCGAATTAGTCAAGACAGAGACTGGCAGAACCGCTAAGAGTATGATCAACGACCGCCTGCTTTCTGCAGCTCGCCAACTACTTGTAGATGAAACCTTAACCATTACACAAGTCAGCCAGCGCCTCGGCTTTGAATATTCTCAGCACTTCGTCCGCTTTTTCAAGGCACAGACGGGAAAGACTCCAAGCGAGTATCGCAAAACAGCGTAGGCAGATGGTGGCTCATTTCCACAAGATTACCATCGGGGGCTCTGACTTAGAGGCTCTGCATGGCTCCGTGGAAAGTAGATATTCATTAACTTGATCATTTTTCGTTTCAATTAAGTATTTACGACTATCGAAATAGACTCAATTCCTTTTACAAGATTTCTGCCAACCAGGCAAAAAGTTCGTTCAAGGCATAGTCGCCGCTGTGAGGACTGTTCCAAGGAAGCTTGAAGCCAACGTCCTTGCCCATGTTCTGCAGTTTGGTAGCCAGATTGATGGAGACGGAAAAGGCAGTATCTCTGTCACGGGCGCCATGTCGGTGAGCATGCCCTTGATGGCACCGGGCGAGAAAGGCGTGTTATGGCCCGACATGTGGGTGGCAAGACCGTCCATTCCGATGGTTTGAGTTACTACAGGGTATGCGTAGTATTTGCCGTACGCATTCGGCATCTTCTTGTTCTTGTTTTTCTTTAAATTGTAGAGAATCATGGTGTTAAGTTATAAAAGTTAATAATATTTAGCGACAAAGGTCTGCGCGCTCGTCCCGATGTTTCGCTAAGTCACTCTCTCTGAATGACGATGCAAAGATACGACATTTTTGCGAGTCAACTATACGCTAATGGGCATAGGCCGAAAAAAAGTGCAAAAAAATGATGGACTTCCCTTAACTTCCCCACATGTGGAAGTTCAGTGTTTAATTTCTTCGTTTGCGATATAATGTTTGTCATGTCTCAGTAAGTCACTGAGAATGCTCAGTGACTTACCGGGAAATCTCTGTTAGTCATTGGCTGGCGTCCTGTTCCATCTTGTCGCTTGCACAATAGAAGGATTCGGTATTGATCTCGGCACCTTCCTTCTCGACGACAAACCATCCGTTGCCCTTGCGGCGATGAGCCTTGGTGAACCCCAGCCTTGACATGATGCTGCCGATGCTTCCGAAGTACATCACATACTCGTTGTGGCGGTGCGGTTCGAAGACGAGTCCCCAGTTGTGGAGCGTTTCCATGACATGCAGCTTCACCTCCTCCATGCATCTTAGAGTCGAGCTGAGAGAATACAGATGGCATGAGGCCATCGCGTGACGTTGTGAACGCCTTTTTTAATATATTCATTCTTTTATATATGTTTTATGGCATTACCCATATTGTTAATTTCTTTCTTTATTTTATTTCTTTCGCGTATGCGTGTGAAAGTAAGAAACGAGGGGTCACCCTTCACATCAACGTCGGAAGTCCGATAAACAGACGGGGTTCAGGGCGTGAACACACCCTTCACAGGTATTCACAGAGATGTCACAAATGACGTCAAACGGTGAACCCTTGAGGAAGCAAAAGTCCGAAAGGTGAACGCTATTTTTTATGGAGAGTTTGCCAATAGGAAGTATGCTTAGACAGGTAGATTGTAACCGATGACAAAGATAAAATTTAATACATAAATAACCAAAAACTATAAGTTCTACGTGTAGAGTATAAAATTAACATAAATTATAGCTTATATTAAGCTTTTTACAAATCTTAACAGCTATTTTGGGCATGTTTTACACGCAGAAAAGCCCGGATTCGATAGACGACGTAAGGAAGATCATGTCCGTCCGAAGACAATTAAGCGAGTCTAAGACGGAAAAGTTTTAGAGTTGGTCCAGGCCTATTTGCTCACCCGTCATACCCTCAAGACCGTATCGACGGACCGTCAAAAATTTGAGAAAATTTGAGAAATCCTCGATGCCATGGAGGCCGACAACCTGGCTGCCAATCCCGGCGACGACCCCCTCTTCGAAGGCGGTTATCTTGCCGCCTTCCACCGCCTGATGACTCATATCTGGGATAGATGATGCCGAACCAAGAGATGCAGTTCAATTAGATTTTAATACAGACTGTAGTAGAGGGCAAATTTGGGAATGGTGTGATTTGCAATTAAGCGATATAGACCTTATACGATCACTTGAGAATGCAAAGAGTATCAAGATTAAAATGAATGGAGATAAATATTATGATACCCGGACACTAGTGATTAAATAACTAAAAAATGTAGAGATTGTGATGACCATTGCTTTCATTGTGCTACATTGCCAATACCCAAGCATAGAACTTGAGGCAAGCCTGCAAGTTCTATGCCGGGGTCACAAAATAGTCGATATTCATTAACTTAATCATTTAGCGTTTCAATTAAGTATTTACGACTATCGAAATAGACTCAATTCTTTTTATAAGATTTCTGCCATCCAGGCAAACAGTTCGTTCAAGGCATAGTCGCCGCTGTGAGGACGGTTCCAAGGAAGCTTGAAGCTAACGTCCTTGCCCATGTTCTGCAGTTTGGTAGCCAGATTGATGGAGACGGAAAAGGCAGTCTCTGCGGCTTTTTATCCCCCATTCCTGGTCGATGCCTCTTGCTACTCTGACCATTGACAGGTGCCAGGAATGCGGCCATACTGCTGAAACTGAACCCCACAGAATCTGGAATATCTGCACCTGCATCTTTTGCCTCCTGAGCACTCTTGATGAGAATCTGCTTGATGTAATCAAGATAGTTGTCTGCATCGAGAGCCGTGCCATCTGCCTTCTTCAGTCCTAAGGAATTGATGTAGGAAGGGAACTGGGCAGCAAGTTCCTGAGATAAAGCCTGCTTGCTGGCAGACAGACTCTTACGGCTTTCCGTATTGCCATACAACCACTCATAGGCCATGTCGGCATGGTCTAAATCTGTTATCGGACAACAACATACAGAAGCAAACACATCGTCTCGTTCATCGGCAGCCCCCATAACCTTGAGCAGGGGTGCGTAAGCAGGATGATTGCCCGTTGCGCCCAGGAGGCTTGCCAATGCAACCGCACTCCCCAGGAATCTTATCAGAGGATTTTCGAGCATCTGAAAGAAATCCTGCCTGATGCTTCGGATAAACAGATCATTAAATGAATTGGATAAGAATCTCCGATAAAGGTAATAACTTCCGAAAATCAGGTATAAGCTCTTTAGAAGAATGTGCGTATCTTTGCACCAGTTTTTAATTGTCAAACAAAAAGGTTTTAACATGAACAGATTATTCACATTTATAGCAACAGCACTCATTTTTTGTGCAGGAAATCAAATAAAAGTAAAAGCAGAAATTATGGACAAAAAGACAAAATCAGTACAGGAATGGGACAAGACTTTTCCTAAAAGCGAGAAGGTAAAACATGAGAAAGTAACATTCAAGACCCAATACGGCTTTACTCTGGCTGCTGATCTCTATATTCCAAAGAGCGCAGAAGGAAAGTTGCCTGCCATTGCCGTGAGCGGCCCTTTCGGAGCTGTGAAGGAGCAATGTTCTGGTCTCTATGCACAGACCATGGCAGAGCGTGGCTTCATCACCATCGCATTCGACCCTTCGTTTACAGGCGAATCCACAGGAGAACCTCGCCGTACGGCTTCTCCCGACATCAATACGGAAGACTTTTTGGCTGCTGTAGATTATCTCAGTATGCGAGATGATGTAGATGCAGGACGTATCGCCATCATTGGCATTTGCGGTTGGGGCGGAATCGCTCTGAATGCTGCAGCGCAAGACCCTCACATCAAGGCTACTGCGGCAATAACCATGTATGATATGAGTAGAGTAAGCGGAAACGGGTACTTTGACGCAGATGACAGCGAAGAAAAGCGATATGCGGCACGAAAGGCATGGGAAGAAGCTCGCACGGCCGACCTCAAGAACGGAACATTTACTATGGCAGGCGGCGTGGTTGACCCATTGCCGGAGGATGCACCGCAGTTTGTAAAAGACTATCATGCCTATTACAAAACGCCACGTGGCTATCATAAGCGTTCGGGCAATTCAAACGATGGTTGGCGCACCGCCGGCTGCCAGGCTTACACCAACACCCGTTTCCTCTATTACATCAACGAAATCCGTTCGGCAGTACTCATTGTGCATGGAGAGAAAGCACATTCCCGTTACTTCGGAGAAAGTGCCTTCAGATATATGATGGATGGAAAGGCGGAAGGCTACGACTTCGTACGAAAGCCGAATCCCGTGCCAGAGAACAAACAACTTCTCATCGTTCCAGAAGCCTCTCATTGCGACCTTTACGATGGTGGCGGAAAAGGAATGATTCCTTGGGATAAAATCGAAGAGTTTCTGAAGAAGAATTTAAAATAAAATGAACGAAGAAGATACTCTTCTATAGATTCTATCGGTTCTATCGATTCGTATGAAAACATTGCAAAATTCATAGTATTAACGACTATTTCACTCAACATAATGGCACAACAGAAAATAGTACAGACAGCAAGGCGCACCCAACTGGGTGAGTTTGCACCAGAAATTTAAACGTAACTATTATGAGAAAAAGAATATGCAAGTATTTTTTGATGCTGATGGCACTCTTGCCACTGACATCGTGTTCACAAAACAAAATGAATAAAACACAAGAAAGTATGAAAAAAGGGAAAACGTTGGTAGTGTATTTCTCTAAAGCAGGAGAGAATTATGCCGTAGGAAACATCAAAAAAGGTAACACCCGTATCATTGCCGAGATGATTGCTGAAGAGACTGATGGTACACTCTTCCAAATAGAGCCTGTTAAGGATTATCCGAAGGACTATACCAAATGTACAGAAGTGGCGCAGCAGGAGTTGGACTCCAACGCTCGTCCAGCCGTCAAGGGAGACATTGATGTAGAGAACTTCGATGTGGTTTATATCGGCTATCCTATCTGGTGGAATGACATGCCTATGCCTGTTTATACTTTCATAGAAAAGCATAGTTGGCAGGGCAAGACCGTAATTCCATTCAGTACCCATGAGGGTAGCGGACTAGGTAGCACTGAAAGTAGCCTTAAGAAGGCTTGTGAAGGTACCACTGTGCTGAAAGGCTTGGCTGTGCGTGGCACCATTGCGCAGAACTCTCAGGAACAAGCACGAAAGGCTGTTGAGAACTGGTTGGCAGGTCTTTCTGAATAAATATAAATGTAAAAAACGGGAGAAAATGACAAAAGACGTAATGATATTGGTCGGAGCTGGCCAGATAGGTATGGCTATAGCTCGCCGAATGGGATATGGCATGAAAATAGTCATTGGCGACAAGAACAAGACTAATGCCGAAGCAATAGCCAAGACGATGAATGAGGCTGGATTTGATGCCGTGCCAGTGGAGATGGATTTGTCCTCACGTTCTTCTATCTTGGCTTTGATAGCCGAAGCACAGAAGTATGGCAAAATTTCTATGTTGGTAAATGCAGCTGGCGTGTCGCCAAGTCAGGCTTCTATAGAGACTATTCTGAAAGTGGACCTCTATGGAACCGCAGTATTGCTTGAGGAAGTGGGCAAGGTCATCAAGCCTGGTGGCGTAGGCGTAACCATATCCAGCCAGTCTGGTCATCGTATGCCAGCCCTCACACCAGAGGAAGATGAGCAACTTGCCACTACTCCAACAGAGCAACTTCTGTCGCTTGACATCCTTCAGCCCCAGAACATCCGAGACACCTTGCATGCCTATCAGATGGCGAAACGATGCAATGTGAATCGTGTGATGGCAGAGGCTGTGAAATGGGGTGAGCGTGGAGCCAGAGTCAACTCTATCTCTCCAGGCATTATTGTAACTCCATTGGCTCTTGATGAGTTTAATGGTCCGCGTGGCGACTTCTACAAGAATATGTTTGCCAAATGTCCGGCAGGTCGTCCTGGCACGGCGGATGAGGTGGCCAATGTGGCTGAACTCTTGATGTCGTCAAAGGGAGCATTTATCACAGGATCCGACTTCTTGATTGATGGTGGAGCCACCGCATCATATTTCTATGGACCGCTGAAGCCTGCAAAATAAATGAATTAAATTAAGAACAAAAAAGAAAGAAGATATGAGTCCACTTGAAAAAGTGGGTTCTATTTAAATTAAACAATAGCCTTGGGCAGTTATATTCTGCCCTTGGCGTTAAGAATGTAACCGATGATAACGACCTGATGATCATCAACCAGAGTGGTATTGTGATTCGTCTCGCAGTAGCCGACTGTCGCGTGATGGGTCGTGCAACTCAGGGTGTTCGCCTCATCAATCTGGCTAAGAAGAATGATGTCTTCGCCAGCGTATGTAAGGTGATGAGTTCAGAGCTCGAGGCTTCTGTAGAGACATGTGCGCCAAGACTGCCGAAGAAGTAGCCGAGGCTGAAACTGAGTTAGAGAATAAAGAAGACGAGAACGTTCAGGAGTAACTTCCTGAACACTCGTTCTCATAGTATTGAAGACGCGTAAAGAAAAATAAATTTCAACTTTTTAAACTTTAAACAAAATGAAAAAGTTAATCGTTGCTGCAATGATGGTACTATGTACCACATCAGCATTCGCAGGAGACAGCGATGCCCTCAAGGAAGTGCTGAAGGCTAAGACTGAGGCTGAGGCTTTGGTTAAGCAGAATTTGGGTCAGTTGGCT
>OIXL01001201.1_pt1 | contig 10520 bp, 8 predicted proteins | sample 1587761 | NCBI WGS metagenome assembly OIXL01 (sample SAMN03283246) | human gut metagenome | biome: human-associated habitat; material: feces | host: Homo sapiens | place: Peru | collected 2012 | reverse complement strand
GAGCAGGCAAAGGGCACCGACTGGTACAAGGGCACTGCAAACGCCATCTACCAGAACATCGGCTTCATCGACAGCTATGATCCCGAGTATGTGATCATCCTGTCCGGCGACCAGATCTGCAAGCAGGACTACGCCGACTTCCTGCGCTTCCACAAGGAAAAGGGCGCAGAGTTCTCTGTGGCCGTTATGGAAGTGGACTGGAAGGAAGCTTCCCGCTTCGGCCTGATGGTCGCGGACGAGAACGACCGCATCACCGAGTTCCAGGAGAAGCCCCCGGTGCCCAAGTCCAATCTGGCTTCCATGGGCATCTATATCTTCAACTGGGATGTCCTGAAGAAGTATCTGGAAGAGGATGAGGCCGACCCTAACTCCAAGAACGACTTCGGCATGAACATCATCCCCGCGCTGCTGCGCGACGGCCGCAAGATGTATGCTTATCGGTTTGCCGGTTACTGGCGCGACGTGGGCACCATCGACAGCCTGTGGGAAGCCAACATGGAGGTTCTGGATCCCGAGAATTCCGGCATCGATATCTTCGATAAGACCTGGAAGATCTACAGCCGCAACCCCGTGCTGCCCGCTCAGAAGATCGGCCCCCGCGCTGTCGTGCAGGACTCTCTGGTCACCGAAGGCTGCAAGATCTACGGCAACGTCAAGCACTCTGTGCTGAGCGCAGGCGTCGTTGTGGAAGAGGGCGCTACCGTTGAGGATGCTGTCCTGATGGACGGCGTGGTCGTCAAGGCGGGCGCCGTGGTCAAGCGCTGCATCCTGGCTGAGGACGTCGTGGTCGGCGCAGGCGCAAAGATCGGCGGCGAGGGTGCCATTGCACATGTGGGCACCGGCCTGACCGTCGGCGCAGGCGCTACTGTCAAAGAGGGCGCAAAAGTCTTTGAATCCGTCAAGGAGGGCGTGGAAGTATGCTGAGACAGAACACCAATGCGTTGGGCATCATTTTCCCCAACAGCTATGACAATACCGTTCCCGAACTGGTGACCGAGCGTGCAATGGCTTCGATCCCTTTCGCAGGCCGTTACCGCATGGTGGACTTTGTTCTGTCCAGCATGGCAAACTGCGGCATCTCCAACGTGTCCATCGTGGTGCGTAAGAATTACCACTCCCTGATGGATCATCTGGGCACCGGCCGTGAATGGGATATGGCCCGCCGTCACGGCGGCCTGAACATCGTGCCTCCCTTTGCAGAAAAGGGCGTGCGCATTTATTCCGGCCGTGTGGAGGCTCTCAGCTCCATCCTGAACTTCCTGGAGAATCAGAAGGAGAAGTATGTGGTCATGAGCGATGCCAACATCGCCATCAACTACGACTTCAACGCTCTGCTGGCTGCCCATCAGGCAAGCGGTGCCGATGTGACCGTCGCTTACCAGAAGACCGAGATCCCCGAGGGCCGCAAGAACGACAACTATACCCTGACCGTCGATGCCGACGGCCGTGTGACCGAGCTGCTGTTCAATGACTACCGCCCCGGCGTGCAGAACCTGGACCTGAACATCTATGTGCTGGAGCGCGAGACCCTGATCAAGCTGGTCAAGGACGCAACTTCCCGCGGCCTGATCTACTTCGAGCGCGATATCCTGGCACACAATGTCAACATCCTGAACATCCATGCGCTGGAGTACACCGGCTATGTGGCTCATGTCTGCGACATGAAGAGCTACTTTGACGAGAACCTGAAGCTCATCGACGAGAAGAACCTGGATGCCCTGTTTCCGAAGAACAGCCCGGTCTACACTAAGATCCGTGACGACAACCCCACCCGTTATGTCACCGGCTCCAAGGTGGAAAACTCCATCCTGGCCGACGGCTGCCTCATTGAGGGCACCGTGGAGAACTGCGTGCTCTTCCGCGGCGTCAAGGTCAAGAAGGGCGCTGTCGTCAGGAACTGCGTGCTCATGCAGGACACTGTCGTGGAGCCGGATGTGGAACTGGACTGCGTCGTGACCGATAAGAACGTGAAGATCACCGCCGGCAAGAAACTGTCCGGCACCGAGAGCTTCCCGGTCTACGTCCAGAAGAACCACATCGTCTGATCTTCTGCATTATCCATAGGGGCGGCTTCCTCCCCGGTAGCCCCTCTTGAGAGGGGCGGGGGCACCTGTGTGCCCCCGCCTGCTCTTTTGTCAATGGTTTTGCCGCTGCGGCGGCGGGGAGCACGAATCATTCACGATCATGGAAGGAGCGATCCTATGAGAATCCTGTATGCAGCTTCGGAAGCCACCCCCTTTGCAAAGTCCGGCGGTCTGGCAGACGTGGCAGGCGCACTGCCCAAGGCACTGGTCAAGGACGGCGTGGACGCCCGCGTCATCATGCCCCTGTACGGAGACCTGAAGTTCCGCGATAAGCTGGAATATGTCACCAACTATTCCGTTCCCGTGGGCTGGCGCAGCCAGTACTGCGGCCTGTTCAAGGCTGATGTGGACGGTGTGACCTACTACTTCCTCGACAACGAGTATTATTTCAAGCGCCGCGGCCTGTACGGCTTCTACGATGACGGCGAGCGCTTCGCCTTCTTCTCCCGCGCTGTGCTGGAGACCTTGTTCTACATCGACTTCACCCCGGACATCATCAACTGCAACGATTGGCAGACCGCTCTGGTGCCCGTGTACCTGAACCTGTACTACCGCCATCTGGACAAGTTCAACCGCATCAAGACGGTGTTCACCATCCACAACATCGCCTATCAGGGCAAGTACGGCACTGATATTCTGGAAGATACCTGCGGCATCGGTCGCCGCGATCAGCACATCGTGGAGTACGATGGCTGCGCCAACTTCATGAAGGGCGCCTTCGAGACTGCCGACAAGATCACCACCGTCAGCCCCACCTACGCACAGGAAATTCTGGATCCCTGGTTCAGCTACGGTCTGGATGCCCTGCTGCGGGAAAAGCAGTATAAGCTGTGCGGCATCCTGAACGGCATCGATATAGACGCCAACGACCCGGCTACCGACAAGAACATCCCCTTCAATTACAGCATCGACAACTTTGAAGAGGGCAAGGCCAAGTGCAAGGAAGCCCTGCAGGACAAGTTCGGCCTGAATAAGGACGGCAGCCCCGTCTTTGCCATGGTCAGCCGCATGGTCGGCATGAAGGGCTTCGACCTTGTGCAGAGCATCGCCGACGGTCTGGTGGATCGCGGCATCGAGCTGGTGATCCTGGGCAGCGGCGAGAGCCAGTACGAGAACTTCTTCTCTGACCTGTGCGCCCGCCATCCGGGCCGTGTGGGCACCTACATCGGCTTTGAGCCGAAGCTGTCGCAGGAGATCTACGCCGGCGCAGATGCTTTCATCATGCCGTCCAAGAGCGAGCCCTGCGGTCTGGCACAGATGGTGGCCTGCCGCTACGGCACGCCTCCCATCGTCCGCGAGACCGGCGGCCTGCGCGACTCCATCCACGACAGCACCATGGGCGATGGCAACGGCTTCACCTTTGCGGGCTACAACGCCCACGAGCTGTATGTGGCCTGCTGCAACGCGCAGGATGCCTACAACGACAAGGAAAACTGGAAGAACCTTGTGCATCACTGCATGGAGTGCGACTTCAGCTGGGATGTCTCCGCCAAGAGCTACGAGGGCCTGTACAACGAGACCGCAAACCTTTGGTAAATCATAAGCACCTTTCGGAGCCGCTGCTCATCCGGGCAGCGGCTCTTTTTGCGCCCGTTTCAAAAAACTGTCCGCGGAAAAAGCACTTGTGCGGGAAAAGCAGGTTATGTTATACTGAGTGCGTTAACATTTTTTTCATAAAGTGAATGCCAAAGGAACCGCATGCTCTTGCGGCAAAGGGAATGCAGAAGAGGAGCAATATCATGAAATGGAAACGGATCATCAGCGGTGTTCTGGCGGCAGGAATGCTGCTGTCCGCACCGGTGCAGCTGCCGGCTTCAGCTGAGAGCACAGACGCTGCACAGACCCCCAACGTGTGGGAAAACCTGCTCACGATGGATGACATCGATGAGGAAAACACCTTCTATTACAACAAAAACGGCCGGAGCTTTGAAAAGCTCACCCATCCCGAAAAGGATGTCAAAACAACGGACGGCATCGTGGACTATCTGGGCGGCAGCGCGGTTGGCGTTGTGACTGACCCGGCGGATGAAAGCTACAATGCCGGCGACCGCGGCCAGAACTATGCATGGTCGGCCATCGGCTACGGCGACTGGCTGTATGTGGGCACCTGCTATGCGGCCATGGGCAATACCCTGTCGCTGATGAAGAGCAGTCTGGACGACAAGTATGACGAGAAGGTGCTGAAGGCAACCTTCGATGCCATGTTCAACGGCAGCTTCTTCAACACCGAAGAGGACGGCGGCAGCGCCAAGGGCGTGCTGGTCAAGATCAACACCAAAACCAGCGAAACAAAGCTGCTGATGGCAAAGTCCCTCAACGGCTATTCGCCGCTGTTCCGCAATGCGGTGGAGTACCACGGCAAGCTGTATTTCTGCGGCAGTGTCGTGGGTGCAAACGGCGGCCTGCCCAGTGTATGGCAGGTGGACCCCGCGACCGATGAATGCAAAGCGGTGTACACCGGCCTGTCTAGCCTGCAGGACTACCTTGCAGCATACCGGCAGGGCATTTCGACGGGCATCCGCGGCATGTGCGTTTACCATGACCAGCTGGTCATCAGCAATGTGACCATGGACAGCACCACGGGCGAGAGCAGCGCCACCCTGCTGATCTCCGGCGACCCGGAAAAGGGCTTTACCCAGATCGCGGATTCCAGTGCCCTGTTCAACTACCCGGCCTACCGCTACTCGGACAGCATCTACGGCGGCAGCATCTGGGATATGGCGGAGTACAACAACAGCCTGTACGTTTCCATCTGCACGGGCACAGAAGACAATATGCCGGACAGCAACACCATGCAGTCCTTTGCGCTGGTGCGCGGCGACCAGAATGCCGACGGCACCTTTACATGGACCCCGGTGGCGGGCGATCAGGAAAAGGACGGTGCCCGCTACACCTTCGGCATCGACCCGGAGCGCACCCGCTCCGGCGCGGCCAACCTGACTGTGTTCAACGAGTATCTCTATATCGGTGAGTATAACGACGAGGAGATCGCTCTGGAACGCATCCTCTTCTCCAAGACCGGCAAAAAGGCAGACGGCCAGTTCGGCGGCGGTCTGGACTGCAGCTTCATCAATGCAAATCTGGACCAGTCGGTCAGCCTGTACCGTATGGACAAAAACGAGAATATGGAGCTGGTGATGGGCAACGCCACCAGCATGTTCCCGAACGGCAGCCTTTCGGGCCTGAAGTCCGGCTTTGGCCGCAACGAGAACCAGTACATCTGGCGGATGCAGGTGTACGACGGCAAACTGTATGTCGGCACCTTTGACACCAGCAGTCTGCTGCAGGTCATGGGACAGTTCGTCAACGGCGACCTGCTCCGGCAGACGCCGGAAGCATGGAAGAGCCAGTGGAAGTACCTCAAAGCCCTGATGAAGGCTCTGCAGGAAGCTGATGCGGACGGCACCGGCAACCCCAGCACGTTGGCCAAAGCCATCAAACTCTCCAACAAGTTCGTGTTCCAGAACATCTCGGTGCGCAACATTGCCAGCGCAATCCGCCTGCTCAACTACTTGCGCAAGGCACAGCGCGGCTTCGACCTGTATGTGTCCGAGGACGGCGTAAATTTTGAAACCATCACCACCAACGGCTTCGGCGACCCGTACAACCACGGTCTGCGTGTGTTTGTAGTGACCGATCAGGGCCTGTGCGTCGGCACGGCCAACCCCTTCTACGGCACACAGGTTTGGATCGAGCGGAAAAACTGATCCCGCCGGCCTGTAAACTTCAAAGATCCCCCGGTTCGTAATGAGCCGGGGGACCTTTTCGTCTGTGTAAAAACAGATCTCTCTGCACTCTGCACAAGAAATCCATCACTTTTTTGGTATTGATGCGGCCGCTGGCGCACAAACTCCGTACTGTGCGGACAGTTATTGAATTAGGGTTAACAAACTGTGAAATTTTACTATAATTAAAATGAGAATTGATTGAAAAATCTGCCGGTTTGAAGTATACTGAGCCTATAAGAATTTTAGCTGCTGTGCATCCATGGAAATCGTGCCAATATCTGGCACACGGAATACAGCGCAGAGAAAGGGGGCGGCAGCTGCTTGAAAGGCTGGTACAAAGCGCTGGAAGATCTGGTCTGGCTGACCCAGCTTGGCCTGAATATGCTGCTGCCGCTGGTGCTGTGTCTGGGCGGATGCTGGTGGGCCGTGGAACACTGGAACTGGCCGGAATGGCTGTTTCTCCCGGCGGTGCTGCTGGGGCTGGCAGCCGGGGCACAGAATTTCTGGGTGTTCTGCAAAGAGCGCATGGACCGCGCTAAAACAGACAAAAATCACCGGGTGGGCTTCAACTCCCACCAGTAATGGAGGTTCGTTCCAATGAAACTGCAGCCGGAATCCAAAAAGGAACTCACCCGCATTGCCTGCGGTACGGCCATCTGTACCGCTGTTATGTGGGTGGTGTTTGCGGCGCTGCACGTGGTGGGCTGGGTGAAGTTTGACTACACGGTCATTCTTGGCAGCCTCATCGGCGGCGCCGTGGCCATCGGCAATTTCGCGGGCATCTGCCTTGTGGTGCAGAAGGTCATCGACGAGCAGGACGAAAAACGGCGCAAAGCTGCCCTGCAGACTTCCTATAATATCCGGATGCTGCTGCAGGCGGTGTGGATCATCGTGGCCATCGCGGCCCCGGTATTCCAGCCGTTTGCCGGTGTCCTGCCTTTGCTTTTCCCAAGAGTCACGATTTACTATCTGCAAATAACCGGTAAGTACAAGCCTCTTGCCCCGGCCGGGCCGTCGGTGGACGTCTCCGTGGAGGACGCCCCCGCCCCTGCACCGCAGCAGGAAGCCGAACCCCGTGACGAAGGGGGTGAAACGTAACAAATGGAACTGAACGGCGCAAAGATCCTGTTTACCATCCATACGGACATCCCCTTTCTGGGCGATTTCAAGATCACCCAGACCTTAGTCAGTACCTGGATCGTCATGGCGCTGCTTTCGGGTCTGGCCATCTGGCTGGGCAGCAACCTCAAGCTGGAAAACGTCTCCAAGCGGCAGGCCGCCGCCGAGTTCATTGTGGAACGGCTCGACCAGTTCGTGCACGATAACATGGGTTATCACTTTGACAAGTATATCCCGCTCATCGGCGCGATCTTCGCGTTGAGCATCGGCTGCAACCTCATCAGTGTCGTCGGCCTGTGGAGCCCCACGGCTGACCTGAACACCGAAGCGGCCTGGGCCATCGTGGTGTTCGTTCTGATCATGTACTACAAGATCAAGACGAACGGCATCCTTTCTTACCTGAAAGGCCTGCTGGATCCCATCTTCATCATGGCGCCCATCAATGTGCTGTCGGAGGTTTCCACCCCCGTCAGCATGGCGTTCCGTCACTTCGGCAACATCCTGTCCGGCACAGTCATTTCCACGCTGCTGTACTGGGCGCTGGCAAGCCTGAGCCATGTCATCTTCGGCTGGCTGCCGGGTGCCCTGAGTCAGATCCAGCTGTTCCAGATCGGCATTCCGGCCTTTACCGGCCTGTATTTCGACTGGTTCGGCGGCTGCATCCAGGCATTCATCTTCTGTACTCTGACCGCAATTTTCATCAAACGTGCTGCCGGTGAGGACTAATGCTCCTGCACGGCATCTCCCAAAACAAACACATCTTTTAGGAGGACAAATCTTATGACTGATTTTCAGTATCTGGCTCGTGGTATCGCTCTGGCAGGCTGCGGCATCGGCGCTGGCTGCGCACTGATCGCAGGTATCGGCCCCGGTATCGGCGAAGGCAACGCAGCAGCTGCTGCCTGTGAGGCCGTCGGCCGTCAGCCCGAGTGCAAGAGCGATGTTACCAGCACCCTGATCCTGGGCGTTGCACTGTCTGAGACCACCGGTATTTACGGCTTCGTCACCGGCCTGCTGCTGATCTTCCTGGCACCGGGCATGTTCATGAAGTACCTGGCATAAGCGCAAGCCTTTGAAAAACTGAACGAAAGGAGACGCTTATGGAACTGTACCAGGCGTTGATCACGCTGGACGGCTGGACCTTTCTGGCTCAGATCTGCAACCTGATGATCCAGCTGCTGATCTTCAAAAAGTTCCTGCTGAATCCGGTCAAAAAGGTCATCGCGGAGCGCAAGGCAAAGGCGGACAGTCAGATCGCCGATGCCACCAAGCTGCGCGAGGAAGCCGAAGCCATGAAGGCGGAGTATGAGCAGAACCTGCAGAATGCCCGCACCGAGGCAAACGAGATCGTTGCCGCCGCCCAGAAAACGGCCACCGCCCGCAGCGAAGAGATCGTGGGCGAGGCCCGTGCGCAGGCCGCTGCTATGAAGCAGAAGGCCGAAGCCGACATTGCGCAGGAGCGCAAGAAGGCCGTGAACGAGGTCAAGGACGAGATCGGCGGCATCGCAATGGAGATCGCCTCCAAAGTGGTGGAGCGCGAGATCAGCGAAGCGGACCACAAGGATCTGATCGACGAATTTATCAAAAATGTGGGTGAAGCATCATGACCGAGATCGCAAAGATGTACGGCGGAAGCCTGTACGATCTGGCTGCGGAGGAAGGGCTGGAGACCCGCATTCTGGGCGAGCTGGACGAAGCGGCGAAGCTTCTGAAAGATAACCCGGACTACCTGCATCTGCTCAGCACCCCCAGCATCCCCAAAAAGGAGCGCTGCGGCCTGCTGGACGAAGCGCTGCGGGGTCAGGTCCACCTCTATGTGCTGAACTTCTTAAAGATCCTGTGCGAGAAGGGCACCCTGCGGGAGCTGCCCGGCTGCGCGCGGGCCTACCGTGTGCGTTACAATCAGGCACACGGCATTCTGGAAGCAACGGCCACCTCGGCGGTGGCCATGACGGAGCAGCAGGTGAAGAGCCTGCACGAAAAGCTGGAAACGCTCACCGGCAAGACCATCGACCTGAAAACAAAGGTCGATCCGGCAGTGCTGGGCGGCATCCGGCTGGACATCGAGGGCACCGAGCTGGACGGCACGGTGCACAGCCGTCTGTCTGCGCTGCGCGCAGACATTGCTTCCGTGACATTGTAACGAATTTCCACCCGAAATGATTTGAAGAATTGAGTGGTGAACAAACAAAGATGCAACTGAAACCTGAAGAGATCTCCAAGATCATCCGTGCGCAGATCAAGCATTACGAAAATGCCATCGAGCAGAGCGAGACCGGCACGGTCATCATGGTGGGCGACGGCATCGCCCGGGCCAGCGGTCTGGAAAAGTGCATGGCAGGCGAGCTGCTTCAGTTTGATAACGGCGAATACGGCATGGCCCAGAACCTTGAGGAGAATACTGTCTCCATCGTTCTGCTGGGTTCCGACGTCGGCATCAAGGAAGGCAGCACTGTCAAGCGCACCGGCAAGGTCGTTTCCGTGCCGGTGGGCGAGGCACTGATCGGCCGCGTGGTCAACGCACTGGGCCAGCCCATCGACGGCGCAGGCCCCATCGAGACCACCGAGTACCGCGCCATTGAGAGCCGCGCTCCCGGCATCATCGACCGTCAGCCGGTCAAGGAGCCGCTGCAGACCGGCATCAAGGCCATCGACTCCATGATCCCCATCGGACGCGGCCAGCGTGAGCTGATCATCGGCGACCGCCAGACCGGCAAGACCACCATCGCATCCGATACCATCATCAACCAGAAGGGCAAGGACGTTATCTGCATTTACGTTGCCATCGGTCAGAAGCGCTCTACCGTGGCAAACCTTGTGCAGAACCTGACCGAAGCCGGTGCCATGAGCTACACCATCGTGGTGTCCGCAACGGCATCCGAACTGTCGCCCCTGCAGTATATCGCCCCCTATTCCGGCTGCTCCATGGGCGAGTATTTCATGCACAAGGGCAAACACGTCCTTATCATTTACGATGACCTGTCCAAGCACGCTGTGGCTTACCGTGCCCTGTCGCTGCTGATCCGCCGTCCCCCGGGACGCGAGGCTTACCCCGGCGACGTGTTCTATCTGCATTCCCGTCTGCTGGAACGTGCAGCCAAGCTCTCCAACGAGCTGGGCGGCGGCAGCCTGACGGCTCTGCCCATCATCGAGACGCAGGCGGGCGATGTGTCCGCCTACATCCCCACGAACGTCATTTCCATCACCGACGGCCAGATCTTCCTGGAGACCGAGCTGTTCCACTCCGGCGTCATGCCGGCAGTCAACCCCGGCATCTCGGTGTCCCGTGTCGGCGGCAACGCCCAGATCAAGGCCATGAAGAAGGTGGCCGGTACCCTGAAGCTGATCTACTCCCAGTACCGCGAGCTGCAATCCTTTGCACAGTTCGGCTCTGATCTGGACGCTGATACCAAGGCGCGTCTGGCACAGGGCGAGCGCATCGTGGAGGTGCTCAAGCAGAACCGCTCCGCGCCCGTGCCTGTGGAAAAGCAGGTCGCCATCCTGTACGCCACCATCCACGACTACCTTGTCAACGTCAAGGTGCCGGATGTGGCCGAGTACGAGAAGAGCCTGTATGAGTATCTGGACA
>OIXL01001198.1_pt1 | contig 10550 bp, 10 predicted proteins | sample 1587761 | NCBI WGS metagenome assembly OIXL01 (sample SAMN03283246) | human gut metagenome | biome: human-associated habitat; material: feces | host: Homo sapiens | place: Peru | collected 2012 | reverse complement strand
GCCGCCTCAACCGTTGGCCTCAGGCAAAACGCCCTCCCAAAAACAGTTCAAACATAAATCCCCCAGAAAGGTTCAAATTATGTACGATTATCAGCTCACTACCCTGCCCAATGGGGTGCGCATTGCCTCGGAGCGGATGCCCGGGGTTCGCTCTGCCGCACTGGGCATCTGGGTCACCACCGGTTCCCGGGAGGAGAAGGCCTCCGAGAGCGGCGCGGCCCATTTCATCGAATGCCAGCACGCGTATATACGGCGCTTCGCACAGGAGCGCCTGCGCGTCGATGCCCAGATAGGTGCACAGCAGCAGCCGCTGCAGCCTCGTGCGCGGGTAGCGCTTCGATTTTGACGCTTCGAGGATACGCTCGTAATCCGGCTGCGCCTGCACGGCCTTCCAGACCTTCGACCACAGCCCCTCGGAGCCGTGCGCAGCCTGCACCCAGTCCGCCTGTTCCATGCCGCGCAGCCGCGCAAGCATGGCCTTTTCACCCCACAAAAGCGCGTGGGGGACCGCGTTTTCATACGTGCAGGCGGCCGGGACATATTGCCGCCAGCCGCTGCCGGACAGGATCAGCCGCCGCACCGCCGTAGCGGACGGATGTTCCGCGTCCGGCGTGTCTGCGTGATAATCGCCGGGACGCAGGACGGCCAGCGGGTGCATGGGGCTGTTCTGCGTCAGAATCGCGCGGCAGTATTCAAAGGCCAGAATGTCATTCGGCCTTGTCAGCAGCTGCCCATCCTGCCCAAGCGCCTCCAGCGCCCGCTGCCGTGCGGCGGCGTAGCTGAGGCCGGTCTGTATGTTTGCGTGCAGCGTCTGCTCGAATTCTGACGAGCGGGAGGCTTCCGCTGCGCGGAGGATCGCGTCCCCGTCTCCGGATTCGCAGCCGAAGCTGAGAAAGCCGCAGCCAAGACGGGACAGGATGCTGACGCCGCCCGCGGCGAAGCCCTCTGCCGAGCGCAGCGCGTATGTGACCGGCAGCTCCAGCACAAGATTGGCCCCCGCTTCCACCGCTGCCCGCGCCCGGACGCACTTGTCAAAGACCGCAGGCTCCCCGCGCTGGACATAGTTCCCGCTCATCAGGCAGACAATGGCCGCCTCCGGCCCCAGCTGCTGCCGGATCAGGCCCAGCTGCCGCGCATGGCCGAGATGAAAGGGATTGTATTCACAGATCACGCCGACCGTCTGCATAGAAGTTCCTCCGGTAAAAAATCTTGCAAAGCCCTTGTTTCTGTTTGGGTTTTGTTGTATGATACACAATAGCTATGTAATATAGTAACACGAATGATCGAAAAATGAAATACAGGAGTGAATGGAAGTATGAACATTCTGGTTATCAATGCCGGCAGTTCCAGCCTCAAGTACCAGCTCATGAACCCGGACACCGGCGACGTCACCGCCAAGGGTCTGTGCGAGCGTATCGGTCTGGACGGCCGTCTGACGCACAAGGTTCCCGCAAGCGGCAAGAAGGTGGAAAAGGACATCCCCATGCCCACCCATAAGGAAGCGATCGAGGCGGTCATGGCCATTCTGGTCGATCCGCAGGACGGCGTTATCAAGTCCGTTGACGAGATCGACGCTGTCGGCCACCGCGTCCTGCACGGCGGCGACAAGTTTGTTGAGAGCTGCATCATCGACGAGGCCTGCAAGCAGGCCATCCGTGACTGCATCCCCCTCGGCCCGCTGCACAACCCCGCCAACCTCATGGGCATCGAGGCCTGCGAGAAGGCCATGCCGGGCAAGCCCCAGGTCGCTGTGTTCGACACCGCGTTCCATATGACCATGCCCCCGAAGGCCTACCGCTATGCCATCCCCACCAAATATTACACCGAGGATCATCTGCGCCGCTATGGCTTCCATGGCACGTCCCACCGCTTCGTGTCCAAGCGCTGCATCGAGCTGATGGGCGGCGTTGAGAACGCGCACCGCGTCATCGTCTGCCATCTGGGCAACGGCTCGTCCCTGTCCGCTGTCAAGGACGGCAAGTGCCAGGATACCTCTATGGGCCTGTCCCCTCTGGCCGGCGTCCCGATGGGCACGCGCGCGGGCGATATTGACACCTGCGTTGCGCAGTTCATCATGAACAAGTATAATATGTCCGCCGACGACTGCCTGACTATGCTCAACAAGAAGTCCGGCGTGCTGGCCCTGTCTGACGGCGTTTCCTCCGACTTCCGTGATCTGGACGCCGCAGCCGAAAAGGGCAACGAGGCCGCGCGGCTGGCGCTCGACAAGTTCGCCTACGAAGTCCGCAAGTACATCGGCGCCTATGCCGCAGCGCTGGGCGGTGTAGACTGCATCGTCTTTACCGCCGGCGTCGGCGAAAACTCCGGCTCCATGCGTGCGTCCATCTGCGACGGTCTGGAATATCTCGGCGTCAAGCTTGACCCGGAGAAGAACAAGCTTCGCGGCGAGGAAGTCGTGATCTCCACGTCCGACTCCAAGGTTACCGTCTGGGTCATCCCGACCAACGAAGAGCTCATGATCGCGCAGGACACCGCCGCGCTGACCAGATAAATGCCTTCCGGCTTAACAGAGATTATTTCAAACAGCAAAAATGCGTGACTGTTACAGTCACGCATTTTTCTTACCCAAGAGGAGGTCAAGCGGCAGGCGGCGGCAAAAAGCGACGGCCATTCGGCGAATTCGTATACATTTTCCCACTTGGTCGTAGGGGCCGATGTGGGCATCGGCCCCTACAACCACATGCGCGGGTACAGCCGGTTTCTGTTTTGTGTTACCCAAAATACCGGATCGCGCCGAGAATCGTCAGGTGCAGGGGATAGTAGAGATAGAAGAACCATTTGAGGAAGTTGTTGACGCGGGCATTTTTTCCGCGCTGGCCGTTGTAGCGGGCCAGCAGCGGCAGGGACAGCGCAACGGCCAGCTGCAAAACGCCGTAGAGCCTGTCGAGCGCGAAGAAATACACGACCGCGTAGAGCGCCACAAAAAACAGCATCCACCGCCCCTGCGCCTTCAGATCGCCTCGGTTCGTGCCGAAGGCCAGCACGCACAGGCTTGCGATGCAGCTCCAGTCGCTCGGGAAGCTGACCAGACAGATGAGAACCACCAGAAGCGTCTTTTGCAGCTGCGTAAAGCGCTCGCTGTTCGCGACGCGCAGCATGACAAGCCCCCACGCAAGCGGCCACATGACGCTCGTCTGGTTCAGGATGCCCCCAAAGTAAAACGGGATGAGCGAGCGGGCGTCCACAAAGTTGTTGGACGCGAAACTATACGCAAAATGCGAAATGACGGCGAACAGGAACAGACGGAAGGTGTATTTATTGATATTCCGCGTGTGATAATAGCCCTCGGCGATAAAATAGCACATGATGGGGCAGGTCAGACGGCCGATGATGTGCATCACGACCGGCAGCGCCCCTTTGGCATAGCCGGGAAAGAGCAGCCACGCGATATGGTCGACCGTCATGGCAAAAATCGCGATCAGCTTCAGCTGATTGGCGTCCAGCGTCTTTTTCATATCTGTTCTCCAATCGGAAAAAGCCCGGCGTGCCGGGCTTTTTGTATGTCTTAATTGAATTATTGCTCCTTCATCAGCTTGCGGCGGGCCAGATTGATCGTGCCCTCCTGCATGGAGCTGATCCATTGCAGGCTCCGGCCGCAGCCGTTGGCCACGCAGGAGTCCGCATCGTCCGCGATGGAGCAGGCGATCTCCGTGCGCTCGGAAATGAGCTTGTCAAAGCCGTAGAGCAGGCTGCCGCCGCCGGTGAGGACGATGCCGGTCTGCGCGATATCGGCTACCAGCTCCGGCGAGGAATGCTCCAAAACGGCGAGCACCTCGTCGACGATCTGCCGCGCCGGGCGCTTGAACGCATCGAGCATTTCTGTGGACGAGATCGTCACCTCGTTCGGAAGACCCGTCTTTGCGTCGCGGCCCTTGACGAGCATGGAAAGCTCCTGCGGGCGCGGGTATACGCAGCCGATGGTGATCTTGACCTCCTCCGCCGTGTTCAGACCGATGAGCATCCCGTAGTGCTTGCGCATATAGGCCGCAACGGCCTCGTCAAACGTGTCGCCCGCGACCTTGATGGAAGAGGACGTCGCAATGCCGTTCAGACTCAGAACGGCGATATCCGTCGTGCCGCCGCCGATATCGACGACCATATGGCCCTCCGGCCCGGAGATCGCCAGCTTCGCGCCAAGCGCGGCAGCGAACGGCTCCTCGATCAGATAGACGCGGCGCGCGCCGGCCTCCATGGCGGCCTGAATGACCGCGCGTTCCTCGACCTCGGTGATGCCGGACGGGACGGAGACGATCACGCGGGGCTTGACGAGCGTGAATTTGTTGATCTTCTTGAGAAACTGCTCAAGCATTTTCTCCGTCATTTCATAGTCGCTGATAACGCCGTCGCGCAGCGGGCGCACGGCGACGATGTTGCCGGGGGTGCGGCCAAGCATATTGCGCGCTGCCGCGCCGACCTGCAAAACCTTGCCGGTATTCTTGTCCACGGCCACGACCGACGGCTCGCGCAGGACGATGCCGCGCCCCTCCACATAGCAGAGCACGTTTGCCGTGCCAAGGTCGATGCCGATATCACGAATCAATTTCATAGCGTTGTATCCTTCAGTCTTGTTTTCTCGGCGCGGCAAATGCCGCGTAAACCACGTCCGACGCGCCCGCCTGCAGCAGCGTGCGGCTGCACTCTGCCAGCGTTGCGCCGGTCGTTACAATATCGTCGATGATCAGAACGCGCTTTCCCGCAAAGCGCTCCGGCTGCTCGGCCCGGTACGCGCCGGAGACATTCGCGCGCCGCTGGGCGGCGTCTGCAAGCGTGGACTGCGCGGGCGGGTCCTTGATCTTCCGGAGCGTCTGTATGGGTTCGAGCCTGAGCTGCGTCCCGATCTCGCGGCACAGAAGCGCCGACTGGTCATAGCCGCGTTTGCGCTTTCTCGCCCGGCTGACCGGCGCCCATGTGAGCACGTCGAATTTCCCCGCAAGCTTATCCTGAATCGTATGGGCCATCCATGCGCCGTAGGTCTGCGCGTAAAACGCCGACCCGCCGAATTTAAAGCGCAGGAACGACTCGCGCAGCTGCCCTTCATAGAAAAAGCTGACCGCGCCGCCGCTCGTAAAGCGCACGGACGGCGCTGCGCCGTCAAACTCCGGAAGCTTGTCCATGCAGTGCGGGCACACCGGGCCTTTGCCTGTCAGGAGCTTCCGGCAGAGCACGCATTTGGGCGGGTAGAGCAGGTCGAGAAGCCATGAAAGCACACTCATGCCTTGCCCTCCAGCCGGAGCTTTAGACCGGAATAGCGCCGCTGGCGGCGGTCGTTGCGGGTCATGGCGGCGACAGTTTCCTCGTTGCCGACGATGATCAAAAGCTCGCGGGCCCGGGTGATGGCGGTATATAACACGCTGCGCGTCAGGAGCATCTGCGGCCCGCCGCAGAGCGACAGAATAACCGCGCGGTACTCGCTGCCCTGACTTTTATGAACGGTCATGGCGTAGGCCGGTTCCAGCTCGGAGAGCATATCGAAGGCGTATTCCGCCGTCCGGTCGTCAAACTGGATGGTCATCGTCTCTTCCTGAAAGTCGATGTCCGTGACCGTGCCGATATCGCCGTTGAATATGCCGGTTCCCGCGCCAAGCCCGTCGGCCCGTTTCCACATTATATCATAGTTATTCCGGATTTGCATTACCCGATCGCCGATCCGGAAGGAAAAATCTCCGTGTTTTTTTTCTTTTTTGCCCTCCGCAGGCGGATTCAGCACGGCCTGCAGCGCAAGATTCAGCGCCTTTGTGCCCGTCTCGTGCTTGCGGCTGGGGCTGAGCACCTGAATGTCGGACGGCTGGATGCCCATGTTTTTCGGCAGCCGCGTCTGGCAAAGCTCCTGTATGGTCTTCACGGCTGCCGCCGGGTCGCGGCGGCGCAGGAAGAAAAAGTCCCGGTCCGTCGCCGTGAGCACGGGCAGCTCGCCCTGATTGACCGCGTGGGCGTTCATGACGATCAGGCTCCGCTGCGCCTGCCGGAAAATTTCCGTCAGACGGACGGTCTGTACCACGCCGCTGCGGATGAGGTCGGAAAACACGTTTCCCGCGCCGACCGGCGGCAGCTGATCCGGGTCGCCGACCAGCAGCAGGCGGCAGCCGGGCTTGAGCGCCTTTAAAAGCGACGCCATGAGCTGCAGGTCCACCATGGAGGTTTCATCCACGATCATCGCGTCGCAGGCAAGCGGCGCGTCCTCGTCGTGGAAAAAGGCCATGCGGCCCGTCGCCTCGTCGAACTGCGCCTCCAGAAGCCGGTGGATGGTCGAGGCCTCGCGGCCCGTCACCTCGGAAAGCCGCTTCGCGGCGCGGCCAGTCGGCGCAGCCAGCTGCGTCTTGAGCCGCAGCGCGTCAAACAGCCGCAGAATGCCGGACATGACCGTCGTCTTGCCCGTGCCGGGGCCGCCCGTCACGATCAGAAGCTGCCGGGAGGCCGCTGCGCGGATGGCGCTGCGCTGCTCCGGCGCGTAATCGATGCCCTGCCGGTCCTCAATTTCCGCGACCAGATCGTCGATTCGTCCCGGTTCGGGATATTCGCCGTCCGCCATGGATAAAATTCTCCGGCAGACGTAGGTTTCCGCCTCGTAAAGCTCCGGCAGATAGCAGGCCGTGAGCCCCGCGATCTGGCTCAGCTCCATCCGCCCCTGCTCCTGCAGGCGGAGCATCCCGGCGTCGATCATCTCGCCGTCCAGATCGAGCAGCGCGCACGTCGCTGTGCGAAGCTTGTCCTGCGGGATAAACGTATGGCCCGCACCGAGATTATAGGATAATTCAAATAAAATACCCGCTTCCACGCGCCGCTCATCGTCGGCGCTGACGCCGAGGGCGATGGCAAACGCGTCGACCTGCGAAAAATCCGCGCGGTAATAGCTGTCGGTCAGCAGATACGGGTCGTCGTGCAGCGCCTCCTGCGCAAGCTCGCCGTAGGCGCGGTAGAGCCGCACGGCAAGCTGGGCGGGCAGGTGATAAATCGTCAGAAATTCAATCAGGCGCCGGATGCCGGACTGCTTCTGGAAGCTTTCGGACATTTCCTGTGCCTTTTTTTCGCTGATGCCGGGGATCTGCGTCAGCTGCATGGGGTCCTGCTCCAAAACGTTCAGGCTCTTCTCGCCGAAGCGGGAGACGATCTTCTCCGCCATCTTCGGTCCGATGCCCTTGACGGCGCGGGAAGACAGAAACGCCAGAATCTCGCTCGTCGTTTCCGGCATGAGGCGCTCTAAAAACTCGGCCTCAAACTGCTGCCCGAACGACTGGTGGCGCGTCCAGCGACCGACAATGGCCAGCCGTTCGCCCACGACGCACATGGGGATGACGCCGACGACCGTGACGGCCTCGCCCTGCTCTGTGCGGACCTTCAGCACGCAGTAGCCGTTTTCCGGATTCTGATAAATGACCGCCAGAACGGTCCCCTGTATCATTTGCGATTCCTGTTCCATGCTTCTTACTCCCGACATCCCGCGCAGGGGCGGTATTCCACGCAGGCATACTGCGCGGCCAGACGCTCTGCCAGCGCCGCAGTCTCCGGCGCTTCCTCTCCGCCCGCCAGAATCAGCCGCCCGCCCGCAAGGCCGCTTTCACGCGACCAGACAAACGCCCGCACCTGCCGCTCCAGCTGCGGCTCAGACGCGGACAGGCGGTAGATCGTGACGGCCTCGCGTCTCGGCGGCAGAACGCACCAGCCCAGAAGCGCCCACACGATCAAAATCAGCCCGGCAGCCGCCAGCACCGCGCACACGATCATCCAGATCATTCCGCATCCCTCCGCGCTAGTCTATGCCGCGCGGGGGAGAGCTGTGACTAGTTTACTATAAAACGGGCGCAGTTTCCAGAGCGTTTGCAAAAAAACATCCCGCTTCGCCGGTTTTCGAGCGGCGAAACGGGAATTTTATTCTTCCGGCTTTTCCGGCGGCAGCTGCGCGTCGATGGCGTCGTTGATAAAGCGGTTCATGCTCTTTCCCTGCGAGGCGGCATATTCTGCGATCCGCTTCCGCTTGCCCTTGCGGACAATCAGATTGATCCTGTCATACGCTTTCTTGTTATAACGGGCAGTCGCTTCCTTTTGTGCGTCCGAATATGCCATTTTCTCACCTCGAGCTTATACTAATGTAAGTATGAGTCGAAATGAATAATTGCGTCAGTATAAAATTGTGGAATCCAACAATTTACATACTGACGCAAGTATATTATAATGGAAAAATCAAGAAATACAATCAGGAGGTTCCATTATGGAATATGAAAAATTGTACGCACAGATGGTAGAAGCAGCGGAGCAGGCGATTGCGGCAATTGAGCGCGCAGATTACGGACAGGCCAAGCAGATCCTGATCAGCGCCGAGCAGCGCTGCGAAGCCGAGTATCTGGAAATGGAGGAAACGCCCAAAGCCTGAGCGCCCGGCAGGATGCACTGGCTTTACGGCAATTTTCGGCGAATTCGTATGCACCGAACGCCTTCCCCGCCGGGGCTTTCAGCGTGTCAAAAAAGTCCGATCATGATCGATATCGCTCTGCCCCTGCGACTGTCTTGGAAATCCTGTGCAAAATAGGAAAACAACAGTTTTTGACAGACTGAAATCCCCGGCCTTTTTGGCCGGGGATTTGCGGAAAAACGGCTTATTTGCCCTGCATGGCCTTGAGATCGTCACCGCGCAGGTATTTGCGCATGGGCGTGGACAGGACTGCAAGGATCACGAGGCAGAGAACCAGGTCGATGAGCACATAGCTGCCGTTATAAACAGCGGAATAGAGCCACGGGTTCGTGTAGATGGAGTTGAACAGCTCGGTCGGCTCATTGATGCGGTAGATCGTGACGCCGCTGATGAAATGGACAAGGAAGCGGCAGACGCACGCGACCGTTGCGCCGAGATACAGGCCGCCCTTCATCTTCCGGAAGAACGTTGCAACGCCAAGCACCGTGAACGCCAGCACATAGTCGAGCAGCATCGACGTCGGGCCCCACGCATAAGCGCCGTCAAAGATCAGCTGGAGCAGACCGTAGGCAAACGCGGCGAGGAAGCTGTGCTTCCAGTCCCAGCGATAGAAATAGATGAACAGCGGCAGCATACCGATGCAGACGCTTCCGCCCTGCGGCAGCTCCATCAGCTTGACATAGCTCAGCGCCGTCGCCAGTGCGACCATGATCGCGCCCTCGCAGAGCGCGTACACCTTGGATTTTTTCATAAAAATCCCTCCAAAAATAAAAAAGTACCGCACACAACCGGATTTTGGTGTCGTGCAGTACGCAGCATATCGATAGAGATCTCATATACGAAGCAGCTTCCTACGCCGGCATTACCCGGATCAGGTTTAAGGGACATGCGAAAACGCAATCTCAGCCGGTTGCCCAGCGCCCCTGTGTTCGATTGTCTGTGGCCTGTGGGTATTATAGCGTCCGGATGCGGAGCCGTCAAGAAAAATTTAAGAACTGCGGCCTCTTGCTTTTTTCCGGGAAACCGTTACTATAGTATAGTATGGCTGGATTCTTTTTCGGGAGGTTTGTCCGCATGACAAAGTCCGTTTCCCGGGGCCCTGATCTGCTTCACGGCCCTGTTTTTTCGAATATGACCCGCTTTTTCCTGCCGATCATGCTGGGGTCGCTGCTCCAGCAGCTGTATTCCATGGTCGACGCCGTTGTGCTCGGCCGTCTGGTCGGCAAGACGGCGCTGGCTGCCGTCGGCGGCTCCGATCTGGTCATCATCAATCTGGTCGTTGGCTTTTTCATCGGCCTGTCCTCCGGCGCCTGCGTCGTCGTCTCGCAGCATTACGGCGCGGGCGAGGGTGATATGGTGCGGAAGTCTGTCCACACGGCAATTTTATTCTCCGTTGTGATCGGCGCGGTCATGACGGCGCTGGGCATTCTCATGGCCCGGCCTGTGCTCGTCCTGCTCGACCCGCCCGCCGATACGCTGGCTGATTCCATCGTCTACCTGCAGTGGTATTTTGCCGGGATGATCCCCTCCATGGTCTATAACATGGGCGCGGGCATCCTGCGCGCGGTGGGCGATTCCAAACGGCCCCTTTACTTCCTCATCGTCTGCGCGCTGGCCAACACGGGGCTGGATCTGCTGTTCGTCGCTGTTTTCGGACTTGGAACGGCGGGCGCGGCCATGGCGACCAGCCTGTCGCAGCTGATCTGCGCGGGGCTCGTGATCTGGGTGCTGCTGCGTATTCCGGGCGACTGCCGCCTGCATGTGTCGGAGCTGCGCTTTGACAGCGTGCTTCTGCGCCGCATGACGGCTATTGGCTTGCCCGCGGGACTGGCTACCATCATGTACAGCGTCGCGAATGTTATCATCCAGAAGGCCATCAACCTGCTCGGCACAGACACGGCGGCGGCCTGGTCGATCTACTGGAAGCTCGACGGGTTTTATTGGCCCGTGTCCAACGCCATCGGCATCACGGTCATGACCTTCGCCGGACAGAATTACGGCGCGCGGCAGCTTGACCGCATTACTTCCGTCATCCGTACCGGCATGTGGATGCATGTCGGCTTTTCCGCGCTGTTCAGCGCTCTGCTGTTCCTGACGCGGGGGCTGACCGTGCGGTTCTTTA
>OIXL01001197.1_pt1 | contig 10565 bp, 9 predicted proteins | sample 1587761 | NCBI WGS metagenome assembly OIXL01 (sample SAMN03283246) | human gut metagenome | biome: human-associated habitat; material: feces | host: Homo sapiens | place: Peru | collected 2012 | reverse complement strand
GTTATCTGAAGCCATCGAAGTCAACGGATGCCTGGGTTATTCAGGTAATAGATGTGATGTCGAAGGGCGATTGCCATCAGTTGGAGAATCTGATGACTTCCTTCTTTGCCAGCATTCCTTATAACCAGCGTCGTAAGGACGATGAACGCGAGAAGGAACGTTACTTCCAATACACCTTTTATCTCGTATTGAGAATGATCAGCTGCTTCACGGTCTTCATCGAAAAGCAGCAAAGCGAAGGTAGGGTAGATTGTGTGGTTGAGACTCCGAACTATATCTACATCTTCGAGTTCAAGCGTGATGGTTCGGCTGAAGAAGCCCTGAAGCAGATAGAGGATATGGGCTATGCCAGGGAATATGCAGCAGATGGCAGAAAGATTTATCAGATAGGCTGCAACTTCTCATCGAAGACGGGAACCATTGATGGGTGGAAAATGAAGTAAGTAATCCGTAAGAATATGCCGAAGATGTAGTGATGTGGCGTTGTTAAGAATGAAACTTTTTTACATTAGCTTGCCTGAGATTCTCGTATTTTCAGATGCTTATAGTTTCTTTGAGAATATCGCAAATATGAAGAGGAATTGGAACTTGTTGATAATCAGATATTTGTGATTTCTTGACGAGATGATGCCGTTGAGGAAAATCTATAGTTGTACGACTATAACCCCTATAGTTGTACAACCATAACTCTACAGTCGTACAACCATAGCATGTATAGTCGTACAACTGTAACTTTATAGTCGTACAACTATAGGTCTTGTTCTTAATATAGAGCAGAAAACAAGGATTTCCAGCCTCTCAATCTCCTTATTTTTATCGCTAGATTCAAAACTTGTATGTATATGAATTTTGGTTATAAATATTGACGGGAGGTTGGGTTGGTGTTAATACTCGTATGTTTACCATTCGAATTCGTTTTTGAAATCGGCCATCATTTCTAGAAAGTCAATGGCGTTGCCTGTTTTTGCATATTCTTCTTCATGAGCTAAGACATGATTCGCCAACTCGTCATTATTGCATGATGCCGTAAAAGGATATTCTTCGGATTCGTTTTGAGTCTCAGTTGCATAATCGTGACGATAGGCTACTGTTGGTTCTTGAACGGTACAGCTATCCTCGAAAAAGCGTTGGGCTTTATCGTTTAGTCGTTCTTTTGAGTTTGACATTATTTTAGTCATATAATAATCCTCCTTAATTTTGGTTACTCTAATATGTTGCAAAATTACGATTAATATTTGAAAGTACCAAAGTTTTTCTCTTTTTTCATATGAATAATCCTAAAGAACTTGAGTTTCATATTGGAGGCCTTATGGAAATTGGGGAAGATGTTCCCGAATGGCTGAAGAATGGGGATTATGAGTTTGAGTATAATATTATAAGATAAGATCAATTGTGTGTCTGATTTAGCAAAGAGGGTGTGTCATAAGTTAATGATTCACCCTTTTTTGTTTGTTGGAATGTTGCTGATATGTTGTTGGAAAACATAGTATAAGTTGTTAGAAAAGATAGTATATGTTTTTGAGTTAGTTAGCATCTCCAGTCGCACAACAGCTGTTGTGCGCTTGCATATCAGCTGATATGCGCTTGCACAACAGGTGATGTGCATGCGTAGGTCAACTGTTATGCGCCAACTGTAATTTAGACTTATGACGCCTCCTCTTTGTCATTTGGTACATACAGTATGGCATTTCATACATTTATCCCCCAACTTTCTATGCTGTTTCGGATAAATTCATTATCTTTGTCCCCCTGAAAACAACTAAAAGATAAAATGTAATGAAGAAAAGATTAAAATATACTTTGGTTTCCTTAGGCAGCCTGGTCGTTTTGGCAGGTATTGGTTTGGAAACCATGTATATGGTGTCAGTTTTTCTGCCCTTATCCTACAATCATGGTGATATTTTTGCAATTTTGCATTTCGAAAAAGACAAACGTATGTTTGAAAGAATCTCTATCAAATGAACTAAGGAATGGTGATTGAAAATCGTGAAGCTCCATATCCCAGCCAGTAACCAATTCCTCCTTTTATGTTTGTGGGGAGGTTATGTTGGTAGGTGAATATTGGGTTTCTTGATAGTTCTAACATCTTTGCATATTCGCTCCAATAGTTGTAAGCAAAACTATCCACTCTGCATAATTTAACGGAAACTTGCTCGTTTGCCAGAAAGGAAACGTGGCTGTTCTCCTTTTTGTTTCTGGAAAAGCCATATATCGGTAATTTAGGATTTGGCTTGTCGAAAAGCTCATTGTCGCTTTCTCCCAAGAAAGAGCTGTGAAACTCTTCTTGATGTGTCTTATCTAAATTGACAAATACCTTATAGAATCTGTGTTGAGCTAAATCGTCTTCTATCTTGGCATAGAGATTATATTTTCCCTTGCCGAGATCTTGGCTGATACCTTTCTCTAAAATCTCGGGTGGATAAGGAATGGATGTTGTTGCTTCTAGTTTTTTCCCGTCCTTGGTCTCAATGGTGAGTTTGTAACTTCTTCCTGCAATGCCTGTAAGTTCGTTGCTGGTATAAATACTTGAAGACTCATAGCTGTTATTTATCTCATGATGCAATACGTATGGTTGGTCATCGCAAGTTATGGCTACGTTGGCATCATCGATGGTATTATTATATAGGTCCTCCTGTTTGTTCTCGTTGCTGTTTACGGGTACTGTACAATAAAGGCGGACTACAGGGGCATGTCCGTTTTCTATCCAACCTTCTACTACGATTTGAGGCTGGTAGTCTGGGATTGTATCTGATGTGCAGCTAACCATAAAAAGAAGTGTTATAATTAGAACTTCAAATATTTTTTTCATAACTTTGTCTGTTTAAAATTTGCAATAGAAATTGATGGATGGAAGTACTTTGACCGCAAAGCTCAGCGGTTTGTAACTGTAAGTCTTTTCTTTGTCAACTTCATGGAAATGCAACCTGTAGTAGATTGGATTTCTATGGTTGAGGGCGTTGTATAAAGAAAAGTTTACTCCATATTCCGAATGATTCTTTTTGCAGAATGTATAATCTGCTGATAGGTCTAGACGGGAATATGCAGGAAGTCGATTCTGGTTGTATCCGTTGTATTGGGATATAATGTTGCCGTCTATGGCATAAAATGACTTTGAGGCTGTGAATGGTGTGCCTGATGCATATACGAATGTGCTGCTGAGTACTAAGTGCTTACTGGTCTTGTAGGATAAGACCATATTTAACTCATGCGGACGTTCGTTGGATGCCGGGAATGTCTCTTTTCCTGTTGTTCCTTCTATTGTACGGGATGCATGAGTGTAAGTATAGCCTATCCACCCATTTATGCTTCCAAATCGCTTGTTAATCATGATTCCAAAACCATAATTGCAACCTTTGCCTTGTCTTACATAATTTTTTAAGTCATAAGTTGACTTGCTGAAATCTAGCAGGTCGCCGGTATATTCCACTTGATTATACAGCTTTTTGTAAAACAGTTCCAGATTGATGGTATAACCACTTTTGCCGATGGCTTTTTCTCCCAGAATGTTTATACCGTCTGCGTATTCTGGTTTGATAAAATCATCTGAGCTTACCCAAAACTCAAAAGGCAATCCTATCTGTGATATTCCTGTTTGGTGTAGATTTTGCCAGCGTCTATATAGGTTCATCACTACTTTGGAAGAAACTCCCTGAAAGTAGAAGGAAACGTTGGGTGAAAAATGAAAGTCAGCTTTCTGTCCTGATGCCCAGTATATACATTCTCTGCCACCAATGATGGCATAAAGACTTTCATTTCCTATCTTGTAGTCTGCGTATGCAGATAGTTCTGCTGCATTTTCTGTCGTATTGGTGCTCCTGCTGGTATAGTAATTGCTAACGGCAGGTGATTGGGGGTCTATGTCATGATATCTCAGTTCATAGCCAAGTCCCCAATGATGCAGTTGGCTATGGTTGGCAACTCCTATTGTTGTTATCTTGCTTGGCAAAAGAAGTTGTTCATTTCCACGTACAAACTTAGTGTCATTGCTATATGAGGTGATGTATATCTGCTGTCTGGTCTTAGCGTTGGCATTGTATGTCCGTTCGTATTGGGCAGATAACAGGATGTTGCTCCAGCCGAGTTTCAGTTCAGCTGGATAGTAAGGCATATTGAGGTTCACATGGTCGCCTCCTGTATAAAAGTCGATAGAAACCTTGTCTTTTGTGTTAGGTTGCCAAAGATAGGTTAGATTCACGTCGTTAAAGTCATATTTGAATTTGTCTCCGTCGAATGTAAGCCATTTGCTATATAATAAGTTGAGGTATGCCATACGGGCAGACAGGATAAGGATGCTGTTTGTGGATAATGGCAATTGTAATGTGCCTTGCGATGACATTGGACCTACTGCTATATTGCCATGTATCTTATGGCTAATTGTATCAATGGAGTTTAAAGAAACCATACCACCGATTCTCTCTGTGAACTCTGCGCTGGTTGGCGATGTGGCAACTGTGAGGGATTGGAAATGAGAAGGATTGAATGTTGAGAACAGCCCAAGAAGGTGCCCTGCGTTGTAAACAGGTATGCCGTTGATACCCACCAGGTTGTGTCCTGTGCTGCATCCCATGATATGTATGCCTGCATCATATTCGTTGTTGGTAGAGATGCCGGGCATGGTCTGCAGGTAATGTATAGGGTCTGTATTGCCTAATATCTTAGGCAGGGTATTGATGAAAGTAATATCGAGTTTGGTAGTCGCATCTTGTCTTTTCAAGAAAGAAGAAATTTTCTTGGCGGTGATGTTGATATCGTTCAATGACTGGCTTTTCTCGTAAGTGCTATCCTTTAGGTTCTGGGCATTCATTATCCCTAAAGTCATAAAGGAAAACAATAGAAGGAGTGTATATCTTCTCATAGAGCGTAAAAGTTCGTAGCATCCTCCTCAAATAAGTTTGGAGAATGCTACGAGTAAAATATAAATTAGAATCTGCAACCTAATGTTGCTGACAATGTATTGAATTTCAAGTCAATGTCGTCATGGAACTTAGAGAAGTCCTGACCGTATGAGATACCGATAAAAGCCTTCTTGTAAACAAAGTTTGCACCTACGTGCCAACCTGCCTGGAATCTGTTAGCCTGATGTCCGTCACACTTCTTCTTATCGAAGATGTTGTTGATTTTTGTTGTCTCTTCATAAACGTCATCATCGTAATATCCTGATCCATTATTTGCATGGTCCTCGATTTCTGTTAATTTTTGCTTGGCAGAACCCAAAATATTATATTTGAAATCAATACCGACAAAAGGCTCTATAGCAAAGTCAGAATTAGGGATATCAATGTGGTAGAGCAGACTTACAGGAACTTTGGCAGTAAGCATGTTTGCAGTGTATTTGAGAGTAACTTCTTCATAATGATCTTTTTCTGTTGCTTCATCTGAATAGAATGCGTACTGGAGAGCTGCACCAACCTCCAGATAGAGAGGTGTAGATGGTGTCAAGTTGATGGCACGGTTGTAACCGATTGAGAAGGCGTTAAGTTTGTCGCTCAAGCCGCTATTATCTATCGCTTTCTGATATTCATCTCCATAATCTTCATTCCTGTCATTGAATGATGAAAGACTGTAGCTGGTGCCAATACTGTTGTACTGCACATACAGACTGTTCCAACCCTTGGAGATTTCGTTACTGCTGTTAGAAGAGCTTTTGCTCTGTGAAAACTGTGCAAACGATGTGGTACTGATCATCATCGCTGCTACTAATGCTAAAAATTTAATTTTCATGATGTTTGTTATTTAAAAATGAAACAATTACTTTAGTTCTTTATCATAAATGGAATCCTCCAAACATTGGTTGTTTGAGTGCTGCTGCCACGTTGTGATACAAAATAGATGTATTTGCCGTCTTTACTCCATACAGGGCTCAAATCATCTGCAGCATGGTAGGTAATCTGGGTTAGATTACTTCCGTCTATATGGCAAACGAAGATGTCTGTATTAGGGTATACCTTATTTGGGTTATTCTGTCCCGCTACATCAACAACTTTCATACTGCTGCCTACCATCAAAATCCATTTTCCGTCAGGCGAAATAGTAGGAGAGGTGAAGCTGCGGTTCCCTTCTGATACGATGCATTCTTCAACTCCTGTTTCTGTATTGATTCTCCATATCTCATTGTTTCCAATGCCTGAAGATCTTACACAGAGAATGTCTGTGGTGTTAGGAACTGGTATGGCATTGAATCCAGACGTAAAGTTGGAGAAAGAGTTGTCGTTGAATTGATAATTCCAAATGCCAAAGCTGCCAGAGTTTTCTTTACGGCAAAATAAGATTTGACTCATGTCGGCATTGTAAGATGGAGAAAAGTCGAACTCGTTTGCTGTTACCTGTCGGCAACCATATCCTTTGTTTGCATCTGTGATGAAAATGCGATTGGAAGAACCATTCTTTTCTGTGAAACAGATTTTCTGTCCGTCAGGCGAATAAGAAAAATCTATTACTTGCTGGCGATTGGTGCGCTGCTGCGTAGTTCCAGCACCTGTCAGATTTTTCAGATAGATGTTTGAATTGTTGGTCTTATAGGATAAGAAAGCTAATTTTTCTTCAGTAGGTGACATGGCGATAACTCTGCCAGACCACCATGTTATTTTCTTGCCTCTTCTTTTAACTTCCGGCATGCACAAGCAATCGTTGTCTGAAGTGATTTTCTTGAAATCAAGTCCGCTTTCTTCGCCAACGGCAACAATAGAGTAGTCTACAGATTGAGCCATAGCAGGCAATGAGAGACCTAAAAGTAATAGCAAAGCATTTAATTTTCTAGTGCTCATATACATTATTATATATACAAGCCGACTCTCCAAAGCTTGTGATATAACATTTGAAAGTAGGACATAAAAAAAGCGCGGGAGTCTGTACTCGTCACTCATCCCGCTCTTCGAGGCCTTCGCACTGCCCATCAAGTCTGAACGAGCAACGCAGAAGCCCACGCCGATAGTATATAACAATCCCTGCATCCTATTAAAAAATAGGATGTTAAGGTGTACAATCTACCCACTTGGACATCTACTGTTGCTTTCGTTTTTGACTTGACTTTGAAAGTTGCGAAGTTTCGAAGAGCCAAAACAAAGCGTAAGTAAACGCCTTTCCCTTATGTCTTGATCCTTTAGTCCCCAAACCAATCGTCATCGTTACGACAGATAATCTTATCCTTTACAATCGGCGCGAACTTCAACTCTCTTTTACAAGAGTATTTAAGAATCGCTGCAAAGGTAGATAAAAAATGTGTAATCGCCAAACGTTTTAGTTAAAATCTTCGAAAAACATTAAAAATATTTAGTTTCCCCATTTGTGTATCCTAATAAAATGTATGTGTGGTCTGGAAAAAGTCTCTCATAAAAATGTAATAGATTCTACTATCTCACCATTTTTTCGTACTATTCCTTTGCTTGTATCATTATTTTTTGTAACTTTGCCGAAAGATTTTAAAACGGCAGCAATATGAAATATCCTATAGGAATACAAGAGTAGAACGTATCTATGGACGTGAGGAGTTGGCCGAGACTTTAGGTAGTCGTTTTAAGGCAGTGTTGGGGAAAGCTTATCAGAAGACGGAAATGAGGGCTGTCGTATTGATTGATGAATACGATAAGCAACTATTTTTCTCCAATTTTCTGCATATTCTTGCAGAAAAGTAAGCAAAAATGATAAATTTGCAGCAAAAAGCAATAATTTTTGGGAATTTATGCTTGATATTGTAGAAAAAGTCTTAACTTTGCAGCGGATTTGAGAAAATAAGCTGTTTCCGGCTTTCAGAAGATGAGGAATCATGAAGCTATCAGAAAATGAGGAAAAATTATGAAGCTGTCAGAAAGATGAGGAATCATGAAGATGATAAGGAGGCTGGCTTTCTCTTCCACAGTTTACACTTATAACAACTTTATAAATTAAAAGATTCGATTATGAAAGTAGCAATTGTTGGTGCAAGTGGCGCAGTTGGACAGGAATTCCTGCGTATCCTTGCTGAGAGAAATTTCCCTATGGATGATTTGGTGTTGTTTGGTTCTGAGCGTTCTGCCGGACGAAAATACAACTTCAAGGGAAAGGACTATGAGGTCAAACTTTTGCAGCATAACGATGACTTTAAAGATGTCGATATTGCTTTCACATCTGCTGGTGGCGGCACTTCTGAGGAGTTTGCCGAGACTATCACCAAGTATGGTGCCGTGATGATTGATAACTCTAGCGCATTCCGTATGTGCGACGACGTGCCTCTGGTTGTGCCTGAGGTAAATGCTGAGGATGCCCTGAACCGCCCTCGCAACATCATCGCCAACCCTAACTGTACCACCATCATGATGGTAGTAGTGTTGAAGCCTATCGATGACTTAAGCCATATCAAGAAGATCCATATCTCTTCTTATCAGAGTGCTTCAGGTGCTGGTGCTGCTGCCATGGCAGAGCTTGAACAGCAGTATAAGGACATCATCGAGACTGGTAAGACTGAGCATATCAATAAGTTCCCTCATCAGTTGGCATATAATGTCATCCCACAGATTGACAAGATGACTCCTAACGATTACACCAAGGAGGAGATGAAGATGTATAACGAGACCCGCAAGATCATGCATTCTGATGTTCGCACCAGTGCTACCTGCGTTCGCGTTTCTTCACTTCGTTCTCACTCAGAGAGTGTATGGTTCGAGACAGAGAAGCCATTGGCAGTAGAGGACATCCGTAAGGCTTTGGAGGCTGCTCCAGGCGTAACTGTAAAGGATGATGCCCAGAACTACGTTTATCCAATGCCATTGGAGAGCGCCGGTAAGGACGATGTATATGTAGGTCGTATCCGTAAAGATTTGGCTGATGACAATGGTAACACATTGTGGTTGACTGGCGACCAGATTCGTAAGGGTGCTGCCCTGAACGCAGTTCAGATTGCTGAGTATTTGATTAAGGTTGGCAACGTAAAGTAAGCCATACCTTATTTATATAAAAGAATATGAGGAAGTTAAGGGATGATGAATTTTATCTCTTAACTTCTTTTCGTCTTTATACGATTCTGATCAGAAAGTAAAGATATGCTTGAAAGATTCAAACAATTACTCGGTGAGATGAACCGGGGGATTTATGAGAAGGAGACGGAGATATCCTTGTCGCTCCTTGCCGCTTTGGCAGGTGAGAGTATCATCCTGCTGGGACCTCCGGGAGTGGCAAAGAGTATGGTGGCACGACAGTTGAAGACGGCATTCAAGAATGCCCGGAGTTTCGAGTATCTGATGTCGCGATTCTCTACGCCAGATGAAATCTTCGGTCCGGTGAGTATTCAGAAACTGAAGACATCGGATACTTACGAGCGTGCGGTGGAGGGATATCTGCCTACTGCCGATGTGGTTTTCCTGGATGAAATCTGGAAGGCGGGACCTGCTATCCAGAACACGCTCCTCACGGTGATGAATGAGAAAATCTTCAGAAACGGCAATCGCGAAATGCATCTTCCTCTGAAACTTCTTGTGGCTGCTAGTAATGAACTTCCTGCAAAGGGAGAAGGACTGGAGGCGCTTTGGGACCGATTCGTCATCAGAATAGAGAGTAGACCAATTAAGCTGGAGAAGAATTTCCGGGCTATGCTGCTGGAGGCTCCCACGGATTTCTTAGGTCCCACAGATTTCACAGATTCCACAGATTTTTCTGGTTCTAAGGGGAAATCTGATTCCACGGATTTCTCTGATTCCGCAGATTTTTCTGATTTGAAGATTACTGCAGAGGAGTATGCTGAATGGGCAGAGAAAATCTGTAAGGTTGGCGTGAAGGAGGAGGTGCTTGATGCAATTTCCGCCATCCGTAAATCTCTGAGAGCCGTGAATGTGGATGAGGCTGCCGAGCGCCGAAATATCTATGTGAGCGACCGCCGATGGAAAAATATCGTTCGTCTGCTTCGCACTTCTGCCTTCATGCAGGATAGGGAAGAGGTGGCTATCTGCGACCTGCTTCCTATCTACCATTGTCTGTGGCAGGAACCTGAGGAGCGTGACGCTATCCGAAGCATCGTAATCCGTGCACTCTTTTCTCCTTTCGCAGAAAAACTCGTGGAGATGAAGAATGCGCTTGCCGAAGATATTAAGTATCATCGTGTTCGCAGAAATTCTGATGATGGCAGAGATTACGAGGGGGAAATCGAAACCCTTTCGGATGGCTTGACTTCGCTGGAAAGGCAGTTGGGCGAGAATCTCTTTGTGTCTTCGGATGATAAGGCTGAAATTTCGGCCTATCTCCGTGATTTCTATAAGGAGTTGGCGTTTACCCGACAGGATACGATGAAACTTTACGAGGCATAATACGATGAAGTTCTATGAGGTATAATACGATGAAACTCTATGAGTTTTATTCGCCTTCTATTACTTATACATTAATTATATACAGAAGATTCAAAACATTATGAACGAACAGAAAATATTGACTCCTGAATTGGAGGCGCGTGTTCACCAGGCGGTGGAGAACTTTATGCAGGGCTATGGCTGTTGCCAGTCGGTGGTGGCTGCCTTTGCCGATTTGTATGGTCTTGATGATGAGATGGCGAAGCGCATTGGTGCCGGCTTCGGTGGTGGAGTAGGCAGAATGAGAATGATGTG
>OIXL01001196.1_pt1 | contig 10586 bp, 7 predicted proteins | sample 1587761 | NCBI WGS metagenome assembly OIXL01 (sample SAMN03283246) | human gut metagenome | biome: human-associated habitat; material: feces | host: Homo sapiens | place: Peru | collected 2012 | reverse complement strand
AAATGCACAATAAAATCTTTTTAAGGTAACTTGACGAAGTTTTCTTTTTTGACGCATTGACCATGTTCAACAACGGCAACGCTCTGACACGCGACGGGCTCGAAGACGAAGACCTCGAAAACCTCGTAATACAGCAGATTGAGTTCTGCAACACTATACTTCTCAACAAGGCTGCAGAGGTGAGCGCTGACGATCTGCGCAAACTCACCGAGATAATCCGCGCCATTCAGCCTAAAGCAGAAATCATACCATGCAACTACGGCGACGTAGACTTGGAGCGTCTGCTCAACACCGGTCGTTTCAACTTCAACGAGGTGGCTACATCGGCTGCATGGATCAACGAGATTGAGAATCATCACGGCGATGAGGAGGATGATGACGATGAGGAGGAGGAGCATGAGCACCATCATCATCACGACCATGAAGATGAAGAGCATGAACACCATCATCACGACCACGAAGATGAAGAGCATGAACATCATCACGACCACGACTGCCATGGCGGTTGCGGACACCATCATCACCACGACCATGAAGGCGGCGAAGTGGAGGAGTACGGCATTGGCACGTTCGTATATTATCGCAGAAAGCCGTTCGACATGAACTTCTTCGACAACTTCGTGGCACGTCTGTTCCCGAAGAACGTCATTCGCTGCAAGGGATTGTGCTGGTTCAAGGAAGAGCCCGACATGTGTTATCTCTTTGAGCAGGCAGGCAAGCAGATGGAGCTGAAAAACGCCGGACAGTGGTACGCCACAATGCCCAAGGACGAACTGCAGCAGATGCTCGAACGTGAAGAAGGACTGCGCAGAGACTGGGACGAGAAGTATGGCGACCGTATGCAGAAGCTCGTGTTCATCGGTCAGAAACTCGACAAGAAGGCAATAAAAGAACAGCTCGACATGTGTCTTACGGATGTAGAACTGTAAAAGGACTTACGGAATTATAACATAAAGCAAGAGGGTATGGCGGAATAGCCATACCCTCTTTATTTTTTAGTCTGCGTGGGTATGACACGGATGCCATACCCTTCTATATTAGAGATGCTTCATGATGTCGAGCAGGTGATCCCAAACCATCTGAACAGTCGGGATGTGCAGACGCTCGTCAGGAGTATGCACGTCGCGCAGCGTAGGACCGAACGAAACCATGTCGAGGTTCGGGTAGCGCTCAGAGAACAGACCGCACTCCAAGCCAGCGTGGATGCCCTTAACGATAGGATCCTTGCCGAAGAGCTTCTTGTACGACTCGACAGCCACCTTAGTGAGCTTGCTGTCCGGGTTCATCTTCCAAGCCGGATAGCCGTCGCTCATCTTCACCTCAGCGCCAGCCAGTTCGAAGGCTGCCTTCACGGTGTTAGTCTCGTTCTCGAGGTTGCTCATCACGTTAGAGCGCTGCGAAGCCACTACGTTGATCTCGTTCTCTGCGGTCTGAACGCTTGCCACATTGTTAGAAGTCTCGACCATGTATGCCAGAGCCTCGTCCTGGCACATAGCGAACACGCCGTTGTCGACAGCCTGCATGCAGAGGATGAAGCGGCGGCTTGCGTCCTTCGGCAGTACGCTCTCAGCGTCAGCGCTACCGAGGTTGAACTCCATAACCGGATCGGTTACGTGGAACTCCTCCTCGATGTTAGCTGTGAACACGTTCCAGTCGGCACGAACAGTCTCCTTCTCGCTTGCCGGAACAGCGAATACGATGCTGCCGTCGCGAGGAATAGCGTTGTGCAGCTTGCCCGAGTTGAACTTAGCGAGGCGAAGATCCATCTTCTCCTGCTCCTTGTAGAGGAAACGAGCGAGAATCTTGATGGCGTTGGCGCGCTTCTTGTTGATATCGTCGCCAGAGTGTCCGCCCTTCAAGCCCTTTACCGAAGCTGTGAGGAAGAACATACCCTCGGGAGCAGCCTCACGCTCGAATGTGAAGCGAGCCGAAGTAGTCTTTCCGCCGGCGCAAGAGATGAAGATCTGTCCTTCGTCCTCAGAGTCGAGGTTGATGAGCATATCGCCTTTCATGAAACCTGCCTTCATGCCCATAGCACCAGTGAGACTTGTCTCCTCGTCGCGTGTGAACACACACTCCAGCGGTCCGTGCTCGATGTCGTCGCTGTCGAGGATAGCCAGTTCGATGGCGCATCCGATGCCGTCGTCAGCACCAAGAGTTGTGCCCTTAGCGTTGAGCCATTCGCCGTCGACATAAGTCTGGATAGCGTCGGTGTGGAAGTTGAAGTCTACGTCTACGAGTTTGTCGCAGACCATGTCCATGTGGCTCTGCAGGATGAGTGTAGGAGCGTTCTCGTGACCCTTTGTAGCCGGCTTGCGGATTACTACGTTGCCCGTCTCGTCGGTCTCGGTCTCTAAGCCGTGGCTCTTGCCGAACTCCTGAAGATACTCAATCATGCGCTCCTCATGCTTTGAAGGGCGCGGAATCTCATTGATTTTAGCAAACTGCTCGAACACGCGAGCAGGTTTCAATTCGCAATTGCTCATTTTCCTTAATTTTTTTATGTTGATGTTATAATAATCTGAATTTTCGGTAAATTATTTTGCCATACCGCCGATTTGCCGTACCTTTGTACCGATATGGGGCGGTGCCGCCTATCGGATACAGCGGCAGCACAAACCGAGCGCAATCAAGCTCGCTTGAATTGCTTGGGTGCAGCCTATCGGATACAAAGATAATGTAAAAGGTAGACACCACAAAATAAAAAAATATAATATGATTAAATTAATGCTTATAAGCCTCGCTGTAGTGGCAGTAGCCTTCGCTTTGTTGTCGATAAAGGTGCTGCTGAAACGCAATGGCAAGTTCTCTTCACAGCACGTACACGACAATCCGGGCTTGCGCAAGCAGGGCATCCACTGCGTGATGGACCAGGACCGCGAAGCCCGTGAGCGCAACGGTGCCTACTAATAAGCCTAAGTTGTATATAGTGGTACTAACTGATTTGTCTATAATATATAATGTATAGATATATAGGCAGGCACTTAAAACGATAAAATTAAAACTAAATAAAGATGAACAAGAAAAACATTTTCGGCGCACTTGCACTCGCAACTGTTGCCGCTTTCGCAATGACCTCTTGCGACAAGTCGAAGTGTCAGGTTGACGAGAAGAAGGTAGAGAGCAAGCAGGCTGTGCCTTCAGACGCAAAGATTGCGTATGTAGAGGTAGACAGCATCATGTCGCAGTACAAGTTCTGCAAGGACTACTCGCTCATTCTCCAGAAGAAGGGTCAGAACATCCAGAACACACTCGCACAGAAGCAGCACGCTCTTGAGCAGGCTTACGGCAACTTCCAGCAGAAGGTTCAGCAGAACGCCTACACACGCGAGCAGGCAGAACAGATTCAGATGTCGCTGCAGAAGCAGAACAGCGACCTTCAGGTGCTCAACCAGCGTCTGAGCGGCGAGTTCCAGGCAGAGACAGAGAAGTATAACAACGCTCTGCGCGACTCTATCCAGCACTTCCTTGCTGTATATAACAAGGACAAGAAGTATGGCTTGATTCTGAGCAAGGCAGGCGACAACATCCTCTACGCCGACAAGGCTTACGACATCACCAACGAGGTGATTGCAGGCTTGAACAAGGCTTACAAGCCGGCGGCTCCTGCAAAGGAGGAGAAGGCTGCTAAGAAGAAGTAAGTATTTCTGCAAAGAAAAAGTAAGGCTTCTTTACAGACAAAACGCATATAACCGGAGACAATGCTGCCAATAGCATAGTCTTCGGTTTTTTTGTGCTCGCACACTTTGTCGCTTATTTTGCAAATTCACGCTGCAAATGAAGGTTTTTAAACAAAATGCCAATTTAAACACAAAAATACCTATCAAATGTTTCTTTGTATTAAAATATTTATTACTTTTGCAATCGTATTGTATGCCTTTAGCATAAAATTGCTACAATTAATAATTAGAGAGAATAGTTTTAGAGAACTAAATAAGTAAATAGATTCATTAACTTTTAAACTTTATAGTTATGAGAAAGACGTTACTTAACACAATGGGGCTCGTTCTTGCGTTGTTTGGCGCAACGAATGTTTATGCCCAGAGCACAGTAGAATTGCCTTACTCTATCACCTTCGATTCTACCAACGACGTTTGGACCGTGCTTGACGCCAGCCCGACACCTGGCACCTCATGGGAGTTCAATAACGATTGGGGCAACGACGGTTTCTGCATCGGCAACGCGTGGACAGCCACACCGAGCTACTGCATCAGGACCGACTCGGGCGAACCTAACGACTACTACGTTTCTCCGTCATTCAGCCTGAAGGCAGGCAAGACATACACCGTGAAGACAAGCTCGGGCACAATGTACAGCACTCCTGCAACACTCTCTGTAGAGTACACGACGACTCCTGCCGACGCCGCTTCGTTCACAAAGCTGAGCGACATCGATATGCCGTCTTCTGGCGTGCAGTACGACAATTCGTACGACCTCACCGTTCCTGAGGACGGACTCTACAGCTTTGCGTTCCACGCTACAAACACTTCTTCAGGCGACAAGAGCAACTGGGCATATCTCTACGCTCTCGGCTTCAGCGTCGAGGAGAAGGTAGGCGGCGAAACTCCTGACCCGGGTCCTGATCCTGATCCCGACAAACCAGATCCACCAGTAGAAGACCAGGAGGGCACATTGCCTTACGATATGACATTCGACTCGGCAGAGAAGTTCGCCACATGGACCACGATGGACAACAGCGAGACGCCGGGCGTGACATGGGCTTACACAGCTTCCGACTTCGCCGGCAAACCGGCTGCACACATGGGCGTAGACGCTAAGTCTGAAACATGCGACTGGCTCGTTTCGCCGAAGTTCGAGCTGAAGGAAGGCAAGTCGTACACGATTACAGTAGACGCTGCTTCGGGTCCGAACAACGAGCTGAACCTCATCCTCGACTACTTCGTAGGCAGCAAGTCGGCTGACAACCAGAAGACCATCGAGTGGATCGGCTCTAAGCTCCCCGCAACTGTAGGCGAGAGCGGCGAGATGAAGAACCAGTGGACACTCGACGCCAACAAGGACGGCGTATACCTCTTCGCGTTCCGCGCACTCAACTGGGGCGCCAACAACGCTAACGACGCTATCAGCATCTACTCTGTGAAGATAGAGGAGAAGGCAGACGGCGAGCCCGATGCTCCGGTAGCACTTCCGTACGAGGTTTCGTTCGAGCAGGAAGAGAACGTAGCTGCATGGACAGCAATGGACCGCAGCGGCAATACCGGTTCTACATGGAGCTGGAACTCTTGGGGCTATCAGGAGTACGATACCGACTGGAATCCGGTGGGCGACCAGCATCCTTGTGTAAGCTTCAGCAGCGACTGGAACACTGACGCCAACGACTATTGGGTATCTCCGGCGTTCGCTCTCGAGGCAGGAAAGACATACGTAGCGAAGGCTCACACAGCCAACAACCGCAGCTGTCTTGAGTCTGGCACAACATCGTTCACGATGAAGCTCGGCACAAACAAGAAGGTGCAGGCTTCGTTCGACCAGACTCTCGGCTCTATCGAGCTCAACACAGTATACGACCGCGACCCGAGCACATTCGAGTTCAGCGTACAGGAGTCGGGCAACTACTATGTAGCGTTCCACATCTCAGACTCGGAGGGTGCAAACGCTTACGGCTACATCTTCGACTTCAGTCTGGCTGAGAAGGAAGGCGCAGCTGAAGAGCCGGTGGCTACAGCTCCGGTTGCCGACCTCGCAGCAGCCGAGATCGCCACAGCAAAGAGCGTAGAGCTTACCTGGACCAACCCGACTAAGGACGTCGACGGAAAGGATCTGCCGGCTGACGCAGCGCTCACCGTGAAGGTTTACGAGGGCGAGGAGCTTCTTGCTACACTGGACGCTCAGGCTCCGGGCAGCGAAGGCAAATACACTAAGGAATACACAGCCGACACATTCGCCGGCGAACACAACTACAAGGTGGTTGTAGTTTACAAGGAGAAGGAGTCGGAGGCAGCTACAGCAACGCTCACAGTGGTAGTTGACGCTATCAACGGCGTGGTTGTTCCGACTGATGCAAAGGTTTCGGCTCACACTCTCGGTGGAGCAGCGGTTGGCAACAACCTCTCAACACTCGGCAAGGGCACATACATCGTGACCATGAAGAGAGCCGACGGCACTATGAAGACCGTGAAGGTTACTAAGTAACTGAATTCTCATAATTAATTAATTGGGCCGCTCTGCATACCAGTATGGGATGTGGAGCGGTTTTTTTATTGCTCTTGGGCGAAAAAGAATATACGGTGGGTAGCAAATAGTACGTAATAATTAATATTTCTTTGCAAAAAGATTTGGTATGTGTGAAAAATGCTGTATATTTGCAAATGTTATACCACTTAAAAACAATAACCTAAAAAAATATAGCTATGGAAGAAAAACTTCAGTTCGTGCCTTCTTTGAAGGACGCATTCGCCATCGGCGTTAAAAATCTTGTGCCGATTGTTCTCTCTGTGTTGCTTTGGCTCGTAACCGTATGGATTCCGTACGTTAATGTGGGCACTACGATAGCCTTGGCTACGCTTCCCGTGAAGCTCAGCAAGGGCGAGATGATTAGTCCGATGTTCATTTTCGACTCCGAGTACCGTCATTGTATGGGTGAGTATTTCATCCTTCAGGCGCTCATCAGCTCCGCCGTGTCGGTAGCCTGTCTGTTCCTGTTAATACCGGCTGTTGTACTCTCGTTCAGTTGGATGCTCGCTGTATATCTGCTTGTGGGCAAGAAGATGAATTGGGCGCTGTGCCTCTCCGAGAGCAACCGTCTGATGATGGGCTATAAGTTTAAGGCGTTCTGCTTGAAGTTTGCCGTAAGCCTCGCTCTGCTCGTTGTTTCCTACGTTCTCTTCAGCATGTTCGACGCCATGGCCGATTTGTTGGGCGTACTTGTTGTGCTTCTGTGCGTTCTTGCCGGCGTTTGCGTAATGCTTTCTGTCGATGCCGTAATCTATCGTGAGCTTGTGCTCAGTGAGGATAAGGTTGAGGAAGCTAAGCCAGAAGAAGCTCTTTAAAGAGTGAATTGCAATGCAATAGGCATCGGTTCGCGTTCGGAATCTGATCGGTTCGCGTTCGGAGTCTGATTGGGCTGCGTTCGGAATCCGATCGGATTGCGTTCGGTGTCCGATGGTTTTTCGATAGCAAAACATTCGTAAAACCACTGCCAATAGGCAGGAGTTCTCTGAAAGAGTAAAGATTAAAGCATAAGAAAAGGCTGACTCTTGCTGCGATTTTGCAGCTTAAGAGTCAGCCTTTCTTAGTAGCGGAGGTCTCCGGCCTCCGCCGCAAGCAATAGTGTTGCTAAGTGTTTACTATCCAGCTTGGTGTTGCTAAGTGCTTATTATCTAGCTTGGTGCTGCGGAGGCCAGAGACCTCCGCTACGAAGTGAATTAGAAGTCGACGACCGTGATGCCTGCTCCGCCGAACTGCACGTGCTCGTCTTTGCATTGCGTCACGTTAGGCACCGACTGCAGATACTGTCTGATGAGCTGTCTGAGTATGCCGTTGCCCTTGCCGTGAAGGATGCGCACGCGCGACATACCTACGAGTATGGCGTCGTCGATGAAGTGCTGTACGGCGTTCAGCGCCTCGTCGCCACGCATTCCGCGCACGTCGAGGTCCTGGTGGAAGTTGAGCTTATGCTGGTCGATGGTCTGACGCGTCTCGCGGCTTATGCCGAACGTTGGCGGCAGTGTCGACTCCGGCGTCTTCGTGGTGTGCTCAAGGCGCGATGTCTTCACCTTCGTGCGCACGTCGCCGAACACCACCGTTGCCTCCTTGCCCTCTACCGACTCCACGCGACCCACCGTCGTGAGTCCGCGCATGCGCACCGTGTCGCCAGCCTTAAAGGGGTGTTGAGGCGTTGAGGCGTTGAGGTGTTGAGATGTTGAGGAGTTGAGGAGTTGAGATGTTGAGGTGGCTGGGTTCGCCGCGTTCTCCTTCTTCTCCTTCTTGCGTTTCTCGCGTCGCTCCTTGCGCTCCATAATCTGGCGCATCTTCTTCTCGATGAGGTTGTCAGCCGACTTCGTGTCTATCTCGTTCACGTCCTCCTTAAACGCTTTCAGCTCGTCGCGCAGACGCTTCGTCTCCTCCTTCTCAGCCTGACACTCGCGTATCTCGCGGATAGTGTTCTCGATGTTGCGGTTGCTCTCCTTCAGCAGTTCCTGCGCCTGCTCCTTCGCCTGGCGCAGAATCTCCTTGCGCTTGCGGTCGAGCTCGCGAATCTCCTCCTCATACTTCGCGATGGTCTTCTCCAGGTCCTTCTCGCGCTGATGCACGTTCTGTCGCTTGTTCTCCCAGTAGCGCTTGTCGCGCACGATGTCCTGCAAGTATTTGTCGCTCTGTATGTAGTCGGAGCCCACGATGTCGCTCGCCTCGCGTATCACCTCGTCGGGTATGCCCGTCTTGCGTGCAATCTCGATGGCAAACGACGAGCCCGGCTGACCGATGGCGAGCTGGAAGAGCGGTCGCATCTCGTGGCGGTCGTAGAGCATGGCGCCGTTGGCTATGCCGTCGTGCGAGTCGGCGTAGTGTTTCAGGTTCTGGTAGTGGGTGGTTATCACGCCCCATGCGTGCTTCTTCACAAACTGGTTGAGCACAGCCTCTGCCATAGCGCCGCCAATCTGCGGCTCGGTGCCCGTGCCGAACTCGTCGATGAGCAGCAGCGTGCGTTCGCCCGCCTGTCGCATCATGTTCTTCATGTTCAGCAAGTGAGACGAGTAGGTCGAGAGGTCGTTCTCTATGCTCTGCTCGTCGCCGATGTCGATCATTATGTCGCTGAAGACGCCCACCTTAGAGCGCTCGCTCACGGGGATGGACAGTCCGCACTGCAGCATGTACTGCAGCAGACCCACCGTCTTCAGGCACACCGACTTGCCGCCGGCGTTCGGACCCGAGATGATCAGTATGTGGCGGTCGCGCGTCAGCATGATGTCGAGCGGCACGATAGGCTTCTCCTGCTTCTTCAGCGCGAGCCACAAGAGCGGATGCTTCGCCGTAATCCAGTCGACCACGGGCTTCGCGCTCACCTCCAGCTCTATGCCGCCCGTGAGCTGCGCAAACTCGGCGCGCGCACGTATGAAGTCTACCTCGGCAAGCATGCGGTAGGCGTTCACGATGTCGTCCACGTGAGGACGCACTATCTTCGTGAACTCCGTGAGTATCACTATTATCTCGCGGCGCTCGTCTGCCTCCAACTCGCGTATGCGGTTGTTCGCCTCAACCACCTCCGTCGGCTCCACGAACACCGTCTTTCCCGTCGACGACTCGTCGTGAACGATGCCCTTTATGCGGCGCTTCATGGCAGGAGCGATAGGCACAACGAGCCGGCCGTCGCGCAGCGTCGGCGTAACGTCCTTGTCGACGAGGCCCTCGCTCTGTGCGGCGTGCAATATGCTATATAATGTACGCGACACACTGCCCTCAGCCTTGCGCAGCTGCGAGCGAATCTCGGCGAGACGCGGCGACGCCGTGTCCTTAATCTTGCCGTACTTGTCGAGAATCTGGTCGATGCGGCGAATGAGGTCGGGGAAGGTGAGCACGCCCTCCGTAAGGTCGTGCAGAGTAGGGTAGTCGAAGTTGCCGTCGTCGTCGCTGCGGTTGAGGAAGCGCACTATGCCAGCCACCGTGTCGAGCGAACGGCGCAGGTCGAATATCTCGTTCTCCTCAAGGTGCGTGCCCTCGATGCGTATGCGCTTTATCGACTCGCGCATGTCGAAGAAGAACTGCAGTGGAAAGTCGTCGGTCTCCTCCTGCATTCGGCGGAACTCGCGCGTCTGCTTCAACGCCGTGTTGATGCGCTCCGCGTTGTCCGAGAAGCCCATAGCGTCCACCTTGTCCTTACCCAACTGGCTCAGACAATAGCCCTTCAGCAGCGAGCGTATCTCGCTGAACTGTATCTTGTTTTCAAAGTTGCTTGGATAAATCATAGGTGCAAAGTTACTGCAAACCGAAGACAATACAAAATATGCTTGCATATTTTTATAGTTGAGGTGCAGCGTAACTTATTTAGAGTTACTGCAAACCGAAGACAATACAAAATATGCTTGCATATTTTTATTGTTGAGGCGCAGCGTAACTTATTTAGAGTTACTGCAAACCGCAGACAATACAAAACAAGCCCGCTTGTTTTGTATTGTCTGCGGCTTATACTTGTATTTCTTGCGGCTTCAGAAGCAGTAAAATGTGTCGAAACCAATGTTTTTTCGCTAATAGACGAAAAAAAGTAAGCCGAAAATTTGGAGGTATGAACTAAAAAGCGTAACTTTGCACCCGCTAATAAAGCAAAGTGGAATAGTAATTCACTGCGATTGCAAGGCTACATCAATTGCGTTTCCCCTATTGGAGAGATGGCAGAGTGGTCGAATGCACCGGTCTTGAAAACCGGCGTACTGAGAGGTACCGGGGGTTCGAATCCCTCTCTCTCCGCGCAGAGTCCTGTAAATCGAAAGATTTACAGGACTTTTTCTTTTTACGCTTTTAAGTAGTAATAAAACATCTATCTTTACAGTTAGATATTTAGCTTTGTAATAAACTATGAGTATATTATACAATAGTTCGTTAAAATTTGAGATAAAGGCTAAGCAGTTTTA
>OIXL01001193.1_pt1 | contig 10625 bp, 9 predicted proteins | sample 1587761 | NCBI WGS metagenome assembly OIXL01 (sample SAMN03283246) | human gut metagenome | biome: human-associated habitat; material: feces | host: Homo sapiens | place: Peru | collected 2012 | reverse complement strand
AAGCGGCAACCGAGCCATTCTGAGCGATAGCAAGCGATTTTGAAAAAAATCGCGCAGTCTGATACATTGTACGCTCAGCATGGCGAATTGACGCGCTTTTTCTGGTAGCTTATTCAATTTTTGTGATGAATTTATAAAACTCGAAATTCGTTCTAATAATAAATGCCCCTTCCACATGAATGAAGTGCAGAAAACTACAAAATCTCAAGCAGCTCACGAAAAAAATGATTTTCAATTTTCGCTTCGTTCATAATTTCTCCGAAAGAATAATAGCGTACAGGCTCATACAGGCGTCCAAGGGCAATATACGCCCCCTTTTCATCTGTGCCATACGTCATCGTGTAAAGTTTTCCTTTATACGTGAACTCAAATTCTTTCTTTGTTTCAATAAGCAAAATAAAATCATCTTTTGTCATAGGAAGCCGTCCGGAAAAGGAATTTAAATTTCCATATTCATCGCGCTGCGGACTTCTTCCAGAGTTTTTTCTGCAATTATACGGGCGCGTTTTACTCCGTCAAACAAAACCTGCTGTATATATGCAGGGTCTTTTTCAAGCTCGGCGCGTTTTTCCCTTAGAGGACGGAGAGTTTCATTCAACGCAACGGTAAGCTCATTTTTCAGCATTCCGCCGCCGCCTTCACCGATTCTTGCAGCGACTTCCTCAGGAGTTTCTTTTGTGCAAAGGGAAATCAGCTGCAAAAGGTTTGCTACTTCAGGACGGTTCGCAGGATCATAAGTAATAAGCCTTTCACCGTCAGTCTTTGCTTTTTTTATAAGCCTTGCAGTCTCATCTTCAGAAGCGCACAGCATAATTGCATTTCCGCGGCTCTTTGACATTTTCTGAGTTCCATCAAGCCCCATTATGCTTGGAGTCTTTGAAAGAAGAACTTGTGGAAGAGGAAAAACAGGTTCCCTGTCCTGGCAGAATTTTTTGTTAAATCTGTTGGCAATCGCACGCGCCATCTCCACATGAGGAAGCTGGTCTTTTCCAGCAGGAACAACGTTTCCCTTGCAGAAAAGAATGTCTACAGCCTGATGAACCGGATAGGTGTACATTCCGGCATTGACATTTGTAAGTCCTGCCGCCTGAATTTCTTCCTTTACTGTAGGATTTCTGCTAAGCTCAGCATTAGAAACAAGAGTAAGGAACGGAATCATCAGCTGGTTTGCCTCTGGAATATATGAATGAGGATAAATTATGACATCTTCGCCAGGTTCTATTCCTGCCGCAAGATAATCAATCACAAGCTGTTTTGTATTCTGACTTATTTCCTGGTATGCGTCGTGATCTGTAAGAACCTGATAGTCCGCAATAAGAATCATAGTTGGAACGCCAAGCTTTGAAAGTCTTACGCGGTTCTGCAGAGAACCAAAATAATGCCCGATGTGAAGCCTTCCTGTCGGCCTGTCGCCTGTAAGAACTCTGTATTTTTTTGGATTTTTTATAATGTCTTCCTCAATTTTTCTGCTTGTTGCAAGCGCAGCCTCGTAAGTCGCGCTGTTAATCGCATCATCTGCCATCATTTCCTCTTTTTATCATTATAGAAGTGCTGGTTTTTCATTAATTCTGAAACAACCGCTTTTTTGGGATTCGAATTTACCATCCTAAAAACTCAAAGATTATACTACTGAAAAAATCAGCATTTAACAAGGCGAAAAAAAAACGCTAGAATAATCCTATGGTTTTATCTGATTTCTACAAATGGCTTGACAATTATCTTAATTTTGAAAAATCACAGACAAAGGGAATTTTCTGGCTTGAATCAATGCGTTTTTTATGCGGAAAACTTTCAAATCCCCAGGACAAAATTCCATGTATCCATGTCGCAGGCTCAAAAGGAAAAGGAAGTTGCTCTGCAATGATTTCCAGCATACTGGAGGAAGCCGGCTATAAATGCGGAGTTTACGAATCTCCCCACATTTCAGATTTCAGGGAAAGAATTGGAACTGCGCACAGTTTTTTTGAAGACACAATCTATGAAAAATCGGCGGATGAGCTTACTTCGCTCGTCGACTCCATTCCTGTATCTGAACTTCCGGGACAACGGCCGCTTACATGGTTTGAACTGGTCACCGCGTTCGGTTTTCTTTGCTTTAAAAATGCAGGATGCGATTTTGTAGTTTACGAAACTGGTCTTGGAGGCAGGCTTGACTCAACGAATATTGTAAAGCCGCTTGCAAGCGTTCTTATGCCGATTGAACTTGAGCATACGGAATTTCTTGGAGATACAGTTGAAAAAATCGCCTCAGAAAAAGCCGGAATAATAAAAAATGGAATTCCGGCGGTAATTGCACCGCAAAACTATACCGAAGCAGACAGAGTTTTTTCCGAAAAATGCGCGGAAACCGGTTCAAAATGTATATTTGTTCAGGAAAAAATAAAAAAACTTTTATACAGATACAACAAGAACGGAACTATGCGGGTGGAATTTACCCTTGCGGGAATAAATTCCGGCGGCTCAAATTCATGCGGAACAGATGCGGAAACGGAATTTTCATCAGATTTGCGTCTTTTGGGAAAAGTCCAGGCCTTCAACGCGGCGACAGCAGCGGCAGCGGTAAAGACAGCGCTTCCTGAAATTTCAGAAAAAACAATTGAAAAAGGGCTTTCCGCGGCATATTTACCAGGAAGGTTTGAAGTTTCAGAAAATATAGTTTTTGACGGCGCGCATACTGTAAAAAGCATTTCCAGTACGCTTGAAACACTGGATTCAGTTTTTCCGGATAAAAAAGCGCATCTTGTTTTTGCTTGCGCGGGAGACAAGGATATAAAAGACATTGTCCCTCTTTTCAAGGGAAAATTCAGTTCAATAACATTTACAGAGCCGGAAACAGTAAGGCACTGCAATGCGCTAAAATCTGCTGAAATTGCAGAAGAAAACGGAATTTCTGTGAAAATTGAAAAAGATGTTGGTCGCGCTATAAAAAACGCAGAAAAGGCTGCCGAAAATAAAGATATAGTTCTTATAGCAGGTTCATTTTACCTTGTTGCGGAAGCAAAAAAAATTCTATCTGGACCAGTTAATTAACAAGAGGAAAAAATGCGCTGTACAAAAGCAATAATATATTCAGAAAATCTAAGGCACAACATTGCCGAGATTAAAAAAAACTTAAAAAAAGGCGTAAAACTATGCTGCGCCGTAAAGGCAAATGGATACGGAAACGATGCCGTAAACAGCGCAAGAATCGCAGAAGAAATGGGCGCGGAATATCTTGCGGTTGCAACTGTGCCCGAAGGAATTCAGCTGCGCAATGCCGGAATAAAAGCAGAACTTCTTCTGCTTTCGCCATGCTGCCCGGAAGAATTTGAAGAGCTTGTAGACAGCAGGATTACGCCGCTCGTCTTTGACTCTGAAATCATCCGGGAACTGAACACGATTGCAGGAGACATGACGGATGAAAAATACCCTGTTTTTCTTGCAGTCGATACAGGAATGGGAAGAATTGGATGTCTTCCGGAAGAAGCCGGAGAAATCGCCGCAGAAATTGACAAATGCCAGTCGCTAAAGCTTGCGGGAATGATAACCCATTTTGCAGAAAGCGACGGAATTTCCAGGAATGCCATAGAATATACAAAAAGACAGTTTGAACAGTTCAAGTCCGCAATTGAAAAGGTTGAAAAAGCCGGAATAAATCCCGGAATACGGACCTGCTCCGCCAGCGCGGCGGGAATCGCATTTCCAGAATACCAGATGGACATGGTTCGTCCCGGAATAATCCTTTACGGATATTACGCAGATGAAATCACAAAAGCCTACCTTGAGTCAAAAAAAATAAAACTTGATCTAAAGCCTGTCATGCAGCTTGAAACAAAAGTCGCAGCGATAAGGCATTTTATTCCGGGGCGCGCGGTTTCTTACGGCTGCACATGGATATGTGAAAATGAAACTGACATCGCGGTTCTGCCGGTTGGCTATGCGGACGGACTTTTACGAAGAAATTCACCGGGCCTGAAAGTTTCAATAAACGGAAAAGCCTATCCTGTAGTGGGAAGGATTTGCATGGATCAGTGCATGGTAGACATAGGAAATGGAAACCGTGAAATAAAACGCTGGGACAAAGCCATAATTTTCGGACCGAAGGACAAGGGCTCTCTGTTCGATGCGGACGACATAGCAAGAGCAACAGGCACAATCAGCTATGAAATAATGACGTCAGTCTCAGACCGGGTGGAAAGGATAATTCTTTAACAGGCCGAATTTCGGATTTGCAGGAAAAAACAGAAATCCGATGAAAGCCCGCGTGATTTTGTTCATTTTTATACAGAAATCGCGCTCCGGGCGCATATTTTATTCTTATGCACAAGTAAAAAAACTCTTTAATTTCCTTTAATTTATTGTGAAATTGAGCATTTTGCTATATAATTACACTCATATTTAAAAAAATGGAGGAGCGCCACTTTTCCGTGGGAAAAAAAAAGATGATAAAAGCAAAAATTACAAAACTAGTATTTATCGGAGCAGGATTTTCAATTCTTGCGTCCTGCGCAACAACAAAAGCAGTTGAAGATACTGAACCTGCGGCAATTATAGAGGAAGAGATTCCAGCCGTAGAAAAAATAAGAAAAGAACCTAAGCAAATCTCTGTGCAGAACACATCAAATCAGAAGGAAATCGCTTTCAAGGAACTTGTAGATTCCCTTGAGCTAAAAGTCGTTTCAAAACCTAAGACAGTCTATTCAAACAAAAATTTTGACACTCCGTATGTTGTTTCTGTAACAGGAAACGACGGACCTGTAAAAGACATCGACATAACGGTCTCATATCCTTCGGCAAGAACAAATGACACCATCACGTACAATAACATCCAGCTTAGGACTGATTCAGATGGAAAAATAACGTTCAAGCCGGAAAAAACCGGTTTTGCCGTAAAAGGAGAGGTAACCTTTTACCCTACACCTGTAAGTTCAAATTCAAATATTGTCCAGGCTTCATACAATGCCGCCGTAAAAGCTCCTTATATCGTAAAATCAAGCTACGTGACATATCCGTATGGAATTCTCTACGTATACGACTTCAATGAAAAAGGCCGGCCTACAACAAACAACTTTACACTTCTGCAAAGCCTAAGGAATGCAGGTGTCAGCGTAGGAAATTCACCTGTAAGCGACACCTCTTATTTCAACAAATCAGTTTCTGAGCTTTATGCGGCAAACCGCAATATTGTCGGAAATATGTACAACTTCCTTGTAATCGGTTCTTTCAAATATGCAGAGCCAGCCGTTGAAGACGCAGAAAAATCAACCGCAACTGTAAAGCTTGCGGCAGACATCACGTGCGTTGACATGAAAAACGGAAATATCATCTACAAAACAGTTCTTGAAGAATCCGCGACAGACAAGACAAAATGGAACGCCGAACAGAAGTGCAAAAAATTACTGGCGGAAAAAGCAACAGACGCAATCATTTATGGTATGTAAGGATATAAAAATGAAATACACAGACACAAGAGACAAATCGGTTTCTACAGATTTCAGAACTGCAGTAATGAGCGGAATGAACTCTAAAACAGGAGGACTGTACATTCCGACAAACATTCCAAAACTTGACAGTTCGTTCATAAACAAGAATCCAGAGCCAAGTTTCAGGGAAATTGCCTTTAATATGGCAAAACCTTTTGTAGAAGGTGAAATTCCAGATGATGACCTTATGGCGATTATCCAGGATGCTTACCCTTTTACTCCAAAAACAGTTCCTGTAGACAAGTCAGCATATATTCTTGAACTATTTCACGGTCCTACCTGCGCTTTTAAGGATTTTGGAGCGCGCTTTATGGCCAGAGTCATGTCTTACTTCAATAGGACTGAGAACGGAATCCTGCATATTCTGGTCGCGACTTCCGGAGACACGGGTTCTGCAGTCGGCTCTGCATTCCACAACGTTCCCGGCCTTGATGTAACAATTCTTTATCCTGAGGGAAAAATTTCAAAGATTCAGGAAAAACAGCTTTCAACCTTTACTGGAAATGTACGGGCGCTCAAGGTAAAGGGCACTTTTGATGACTGTCAGAAACTTGTAAAAACCGCATTTACAGATGCCGAGTTCCGCAAGGAATTCAGGCTTTCTTCCGCAAACTCTATCAATATCTCAAGGCTTCTGCCGCAAAGTTTCTACTATATGTACTCTTCTTTGGTCGTAAGAAACCGTGCGCCGCTTGACACAAAGCTGGAAAATGCTTCAATCGTGTGCATTGTTCCATCCGGCAACTTTGGAAACCTTACCTCAGGCCTTATTGCAAAAGAAATGGGAGCGCCAATCCGTGGATTTGTTGCTGCCACAAACACAAACAGGACAATTCCTGACTGGATTGCCACCGGAGATTATAATGCCAGGGCATCAGTAGAAACTTATGCAAATGCAATGGATGTTGGAGCGCCGTCAAACTACGAAAGAATCAAGGCAATATATTCTTTAGATGAAGTAAGAAAAATGATGGCTTCCTTCTGGCTTGACAATGCAGGAATAATGTCTTCTATAACTGATTGCAACACACGAACAGGATACACAATTGATCCACACGGAGCAATCGGCTGGAAAGCATGGGATGTAATCAGAAACGGCGGTAAAATCGGTGGATTCAAGCCTTGAAGAACGGCGTAAAGAATGACATTTCAAAACCAGGTCTTACTCCAAACCTTCCGGAATGGGCAGATGAAGTAATAAACAAAAATGCCGTGGGAATCATCCTTGAAACAGCACATCCTGCAAAATTCGGTTCAATTGTTACAGAAGCAACCGGACGGGAACCTGCAGTTCCAGAAACACTCCAGGCTGTGATGAACCTTCCAGACATGGCCATTCCAATTGAAAATAACTATGAGACATTTAAGGAATGGCTAAAAGCCAACCTTTCAAAATAATTTTTACTAATATCAATAAAAAAGGCTGTCCTGAAAAACTTGCAGGGACAGCCTTTTTTTTTTTACGGCAAGGATACAATAAACGAACGCTAAGATCCGTTCATCTGACCTTCATGAATCAGAAAGCGTACTCGATTCCAATAGGAATATAAAATCTGTTTTCTGTCTTTTTTACCATGTCTTCAACATCTGTAACTGTCAAAGTGTCTGCAATTCCGGCAAAAACAAAGCAGTCGGCGGCAACGTCTTTTTTAACGTAAACTTCCGCGCCGAAACTGTTTACAGCAATATTTTTTACCAGAAGATTGTTGAATGCGCCACCGTAATTAACTGTCGCGCCAAGCGTAAACTTTTCAAGCGCGTATTCTATGCCAGCGTCAACATCAAAGACCGGGAAATAAGCCAAATCGCCATCTTTATCAGTTCCATTCATAGAACGATAAGCCGCATGGCCTTTGTAAGAAAGATTGTCGTTCTCGCCAGCAATGCCTGCAACAACCCGAAGCAAATAGCCGTCATCCTTATTCTCTTTTCTTTTGTCATTGTCTGACCAAAGTGGAACTTTTACACCAACTTCAAGAACATTGCTTTCATTGATATCCCAGTCGAATCCAAATTCAAGCTTTCCGTTGAAGTCATCGTTTTCAAGCTCATCATCAGAACCTTTTTTAGGATCTTTTGCACCAAAATATGCCGCCTTAATCTGGAACTTTTCATCAATCGTGTAGCCAAAACCAACATTTATGCTCTTGTAGAAGTTCTCCGCCCAAACAGCAGAATCATCGAGAATTGCACCATTATCATCATAAATCACTGGACCAAAGGCATCAAATGTCGCGCCGATAAAAAGACCTTCTACAGGATAGAAAGAAAGCGCAACGCCAGCCTGTGGATAAAAACGGTCAAAAATGTCATCCTCTCCAAGCGAGCCGATATCTCGTCGTCCGTTGCCCCAGTCACCGATTGTTCCGCGAAGGTCATCAACTTCAACCATACCAATCTGACCAAGGAACCAGTCTGTTGGCATCCACCAGACCTTTGCCTGGTCAGGAATAGTTATTTTTGCAGGATCAATACCGCCTTCAGAATCAACAACAAATTCCAAGTCAAGATTAAAACCAAGCTTATTGTCATTTGTTGAAGCGCTGAAATTAAAATCGTTAAGAAATTCACCGAATACTGTCGCAGGCGAAGAATGAGAACCGTCTTTCCCATACTCATCTTCTAAAGCAGACGCGACAGCTTCATTGTCATAGTCGTTATTGCAGCCGCTGAAGTCAAAAACGCGGGCAGCGCCACGACCGCTGATTCCAATAGAAACATCAGCAAATGCAAAGGAAGCAGTAAAAGCCCCTCCCAATATAAAAGCGAATAATTTTTTCATGAAAAACCTCCATTTTTCACGCATGAGAATATAACTCTAAAAAAGTTAGCATAGACTAACAAAATTTAATAAATATGTAAAGGCACTGTAGATTTTTTTTAAACATTTTTTGAAAACAATTTTGATAAAAAAATCCCCTGCTTCAATTCTGCAGGGGGACATTTATTTTAAAATCCGTAATTTAAGTTTAAAAAGTATGGAAGGCAATCAGCCCGAATTTCAAGTTTTAGAAGTTCAGCGTTCTGGCTATTAAAAAAAATCACATATTCTCATAAGTCTGCACGGAATCTTCCAGATGCTCAATCTGAATACCTGCGTCCTTGAACATTTTAAGGGAATCTTCTTCATCGTGGTAATGTTTTTCACAGACAACACGCTTTATGCCGCAGTTTATTAAAAGCATGGCGCAAGTCCGGCATGGAGTCATCTTGCAATAAACAGTTCCGCCGTCAATAGAAATTCCGCGCTTTGCAGCCTGACAGATTGCATTCTGCTCGGCATGAACAGTCCGTACACAATGGCTGGTTACCGTTCCATCCTCATGAACTGTTTTTTTTAAGAGATGTCCCGCCTCATCACAGTGCGGAAGCCCGGCTGGAGAGCCAACGTAGCCGGTTACAAGAATCTGATGGTCGCGGGCAATGACGCATCCGCTCCGTCCGCGGTCACAGGTAGCGCGCTTCGCAATCGTGCGGCTGACTTCCATAAAATATTCATCCCATGTTGGCCGAGTATATTTCTTTTCAATCATTTCTATATCCTAAAAAAAACAGCTGTCCAAAATATATTCCAGACAACTGTTTTTTGCAATATCAAGATATTTAGTTTTGCTTAAAAATTTTATTCAGCAACTATTTCAACATCTGAAGCAGGAATTTCAACAGGTTCCGCGGAAGCTTCGACTGTCTCAGAAGCGCTTTTCTTTGAGCTGGCTTCTTTTGCGCCTTCAAAAATAATGTCACCGATAAAAATTGCCGCAAGAATCATTGTAACCACAGGGATTTCCTTGTATTTTTTTGTGACAAGCTTTACAAAAACATACGTAATCATTCCCCACATAATGCCCTTTGAAATTGAATATGCGAAAGGCATTGTCATAATCGTGATAAACGCCGGGATTCCTTCTGTAGGATCTTCAAAATCAATGCCACAGACATTCTTAAGCATAAGAAAACCTACAAAAACCAATGCAGGCGCTGTAGCGCATGCGGGAATAATTGCAAACACAGGATTAAAGAACAATGCGGCAAGGAATAAAATTCCAGTAACAACAGAGGCCAGCCCTGTTCTTGCTCCGGCAGCGACACCTGAAGTTGACTCAACAAAAGAGGTTACTGTAGAAGTTCCAAGACAAGCGCCGACAACAGTTCCAACCGAGTCCGCCATAAGAGCGCCTTTCGCGTTAACAATGTTTCCGTCCTTGTCTTTCAAATCCGCCTGCTCAGCAACTCCCATCAACGTTCCAAGAGTATCGAAAAGATCTGTAAAAAGGAAAGTTAAAAGAACAACCAGGAATTTAATTGACAAAGCGCCCGTCCATTCAAATTTAAACAAATACGGAGCGGCCGGAGTTGCCAGAGGCGACCAGTTTTCACCGATAGATGTCACACCGAAAGGAATTCCGATAATAGTTGTAATCGCAATGGAAATAAGAACTGCGCCAGGAACTTTAAGAACCCAAAGCACAATTGTAATCAGAAGACCGATAACAAAAACAAGCGCGGTAGGATGAAGAAGATTAAGATTTTCAAAACCAATCAGAGTTCCTGTTGATGTGGTACAGATTCCGGCATTTGAAAGTCCAATAATCGTTATGAACAACCCGATACCGACACTGACCGCTTTTTTCAAATTAGCAGGAATTGACTTTATAATCGCTTCGCGGATTCCAAAGATAGAAATAACAATGAAAATTATTCCTTCAACAAAAACAGCAGTCAGGGCAAACTGCCACGTGCATCCCATTCCAAGAACAACGGAATAAGTAAAGAATGCGTTCAGACCAAGACCAGGAGCAAGCGCAACCGGAAGATTCGCGCAAAAAGCCATTACAAGGGTCGCGATACAGGCCGAAACCGCGGTCGCAGTAAATACAGAATTAAACTCCATTCCGGCACCAGAAAGAATTCCCGGATTTACAGCCAAAATATAGGCCATAGCAAGAAAGGTTGTTATACCGCCAATAATTTCCTTACTGACTGTTGAACCTCTTTCCTTAATATGAAAAAGTTTTTCCATCTTTTTCCTCCATTGGGATATTATAATATATAAAATTAGAAATAACTAGAGCACAAATTGAACCCCACAGGGCAAACGCATTATAAATGTATTCAGCAAAAAACTTGCTCCCAGTCACGGTTTCGTGGTTCAAAATCGCGCAA
>OIXL01001190.1_pt1 | contig 10638 bp, 9 predicted proteins | sample 1587761 | NCBI WGS metagenome assembly OIXL01 (sample SAMN03283246) | human gut metagenome | biome: human-associated habitat; material: feces | host: Homo sapiens | place: Peru | collected 2012 | reverse complement strand
TGAAAAATGCCGCCGGTGAAGAGGCCCGCGCCAGAATGGGCAGCCTGCAGCGCCACGATGGTGTGATGGGTGAGTCCTGGGTGGACGGTAACCAGATCACAATCCAGATGGAAAGCAAAATCGACGTGCAGGATTTGATCAGACTGAATGCCGGTGAGTTCTTTACCGTTTTCCAGGGGGATGTGGTGCCGTCAGCCTCTGTGTATATTCCGGACAGCGAGAAAAGTTGCGACAGTGATCCGGTGGTCATCAACCGCTATATTTCCGTTGAAGCCCCCCGGCTGGAGCGTCTCCGCCGTCTCGTCCCCAGGACAGTGCAGCGCAGGCTCCCCACACCGGAGCATGTCAGCAGCATCATCGGTGTACTGACAGCAAAACCATCCCGTAAACGTCGTAAAAACCGTACAGAGCCTTACCGTATCATTGATACATTCCAGCGCCGGTTGGCAACAGCGCAGACATCACTGGATCTGCTTCCGCAATATGATACAGATATCGAATCCCGGGCAAACGAACTGTGGAAAAAGGCTGTGCACACTATCAATAACACAACCAGGGAAGAACGCCGGGTATGTTATATCACACTGAATCGTCCGGAAGAGGAACACTCTGGTCCTGAAGATATACCTTCAGTGAAGGCGATTCTGAATACTCTGCTCCCCCTGGAGATGCTGTTACCTGTACCGGATCTAACTGCATCCCCGCCCCATAAAAAAAATGTCGCTCAGACACCATCAGGTGGAAAACAAGAGAGTCGTAAAAAAAGATTCTGAACCGCCCCGGGAATCCTGGAGACTAAACTCCCTGAGAAAGAGGTAAACAGGATGACTAAAAATACTCGTTTTTCCCCCGAAGTCCGTCAGAGGGCGATTCGTATGGTTCTGGAAAGTCAGGGCGAATATGACTCACAGTGGGCGACAATTTGTTCCATTGCTCCAAAGATTGGCTGTACACCGGAGACTCTGCGTGTCTGGGTACGCCAGCATGAGCGGGATACCGGAGGCGGTGATGGCGGACTCACCACCGCTGAACGTCAGCGTCTGAAAGAGCTGGAACGTGAAAATCGTGAACTGCGCCGCAGTAACGATATCCTTCGCCAGGCTTCCGCTTATTTTGCGAAGGCGGAGTTCGACCGCCTCTGGAAAAAATGATGCCACTGCTGGATAAGCTGCGTGAGCAGTACGGGGTCGGACCGCTATGCAGCGAACTGCATATTGCCCCGTCAACGTATTACCACTGTCAGCAACAGCGACATCATCCGGATAAACGCAGTGCCCGTGCGCAGCGCGATGACTGGCTGAAGAAAGAGATACAGCGCGTATACGATGAAAATCACAAGGTATACGGTGTGCGTAAAGTCTGGCGTCAGTTGTTACGGGAAGGTATCAGAGTGGCCAGATGCACTGTGGCACGTCTCATGGCGGTTATGGGACTTGCCGGTGTTCTCCGGGGTAAAAAGGTCCGTACGACCATCAGCCGGAAAGCCGTTGCCGCAGGCGACCGCGTAAACCGTCAGTTCGTGGCAGAACGACCTGACCAGCTGTGGGTGGCTGATTTTACTTACGGTGTGCCCGGAGTTCAGGGCGGGCATGGATGCTTAAATGAACCGCGAGTCTGTCTGGAATATTGAACCGGTAACTCACGATGAGAAACCCAACAATCCCACCGGGTGTGACGGTGGAGAACCTGAGCGGCAGTGACCTGCGGCATGCCCGCAGGGTGATGTAACCCGCTGACAACGGGGATTGAGGCGAGATCACTAAGCCGAGATGATCCTCAAGGTTAAGTACTGAAAGGCTGAAGAACATGAACCCGTTAATCCGCCTCTGTGGGTTGAAAACGTCACCACGGCCTACGTGATCTGACAGGCCGTGCAGGAGGAACTGGCAGTGATACGTAAGCACTGCCGGTCGAAGGTGTTTTGACATGTATGCGAAACACCGGGGCAGCAGCGTCTATCACGCTTGCGTTGCTGACTTCTGCCAACTTGCGGCAAGCAAGGATAAAGAGTGCGACGGGCAGCCTCCTCAGTATGCCTGAGTCCAGGCAGGTAAACCGGGGAAGGTCAGCGACGGATGTTAAGGGGGCATGGCTCCGATGACGCGCTGGCTGGCGGAGCTTCCGTAGTAGTCCGCGATGGGGAAAGCCCATTACATGGCGAAGGGAAGCAGTTTGAATGTGTTTGCGACGTGAATTAACTGACCTAACGAGGTGAAGACCTTTGATAATCAGCGAAATGCAACGCAAGCTTGCCACATGGGCAGCCACCGATCCGTCCCTACGGATTCAACGGCTGCTGCGTCTGATAACACAACCAGAATGGCTGGCTGAAGCGGCGCGGATCACGCTTTCATCAAAGGGGGCGCATACCCCCGGCGTTGATGGCGTGAACAAAACAATGCTACAGGCCAGACTGGCTGTTGAGCTGCAAATCCTCAGGGATGAATTACTCTCAGGCCACTACCAGCCCTTGCCCGCCAGACGGGTTTACATCCCTAAAAGCAACGGCAAACTGCGACCACTGGGTATCCCCGCGTTGCGGGATCGTATTGTTCAGCGGGCCATGCTGATGGCGATGGAGCCGATATGGGAGAGTGATTTTCATACGCTCTCATATGGCTTCCGGCCTGAGCGCAGTGTCCACCACGCGATCCGCACGGTGAAATTACAGCTCACAGACTGCGGTGAAACCCGGGGACGCTGGGTGATTGAAGGCGACCTGTCCAGTTACTTCGACACCGTACATCATCGACTGCTGATGAAGGCTGTACGCCGCAGGATCAGTGACGCACGTTTCATGACTCTGCTGTGGAAAACCATCAAGGCGGGACATATCGATGTCGGTCTCTTTCGGGCGGCCAGTGAAGGTGTGCCACAGGGCGGTGTTATATCGCCGCTATTATCGAACATCATGCTGAATGAGTTCGATCAATACCTGCATGAGCGCTACCTGAGCGGGAAAGCCAGAAAAGATCGGTGGTACTGGAATAACAGTATCCAACGGGGCCGAAGTACGGCGGTCAGAGAAAACTGGCAGTGGAAACCCGCGGTGGCGTACTGCCGCTATGCCGATGATTTTGTCCTCATCGTCAAAGGCACCAAAGCACAGGCGGAAGCCATCAGGGAGGAGTGTCGGGGTGTGCTCGAAGGCAGTCTGAAACTCAGGCTGAACATGGATAAGACTAAAATCACCCATGTTAATGACGGCTTTATCTTTCTGGGGCACAGGATCATTCGCAAACGCAGTCGTTATGGCGAGATGCGAGTGGTCTCAACGATCCCGCAGGAGAAAGCCAGAAACTTCGCCGCATCGCTGACAGCACTGTTATCAGGCAACTACAGTGAAAGCAAAGTCGATATGGCTGAACAACTCAACCGAAAACTGAAAGGCTGGGCCATGTTCTATCAGTTCGTTGATTTTAAGGCCAAAGTCTTCAGTTATATCGACCGTGTCGTGTTCTGGAAGCTGGCTCACTGGCTGGCCCGCAAATACCGTACAGGTATCGCTTCCCTGATGAGGTGGTGGTGTAAATCACCGAAACCGGGTCAGAGCAAAACGTGGGTTTTATTTGGTAAAACCAATCACGGCAAGCTCAGCGGCGAAATACTGTACCGGTTGGTGGGGCAAGGCAAGAAGCTGTTCCGCTGGCGGCTACCCGAAGGTAATCCCTATCTGAGGACGGAGACCAGAAACACGTATACATCGCGCTTTACAGAAGTGGCAATGGCGTTCGCCAGCATTTAAATGGAGAGCCGGATGCGCTGAAAGGTGCACGTCCGGTTCGGGGAGGAGAGGCAGGGAAATAGTCCGACTACGCCCTGCCTCTTACTCTACTCAGCACATGGCAGGGCTTCGTCTATGTGGCGTTCATCATTGATGTGTTTGCCGGATACATCGTGGGGTGGCGGGTCTCATCGTCCATGGAAACGACATTCGTGCTGGATGCACTGGAGCAGGCGTTATGGGCCCGTCGACCGTCCGGCACGGTCCATCACAGTGATAAAGGTTCTCAGTATGTATCGCTGGCCTACACACAGCGGCTTAAGGAAGCCGGATTACTGGCATCAACAGGAAGTACTGGTGACTCGTATGACAACGCGATGGCGGAGAGCATCAATGGCCTTTACAAAGCGGAGGTAATACACCGTAAGAGCTGGAAAAACCGTGCAGAAGTGGAACTGGCCACACTCACGTGGGTGGACTGGTATAACAATCGACGATTGCTGGAAAGGCTGGGCCATACTCCTCCGGCAGAAGCAGAAAAAGCTTATTATGCTTCCATCGGAAACGATGATCTGGCAGCCTGAGTTCACAGATAAAACACTCTCCAGGATTCCCGGGGCGGTTCACCGGGCCATTGCGGGGCTGAATGTATCAGGGCTGAAGAAAAACGCGCGGGATATCAGTCTGCTGAGGTATATGCCAGCCTGACACAGGCTAAGTGTGCCCGGGAATCGGTGCAAGTATAAAAAACAGCCTGTCACGGTATAAAAATCGACCATGCAGAAATTATGCTGGTTATTTTACCGCTGCTGGTCCCTCATTCAGTGACTGCCCCAGGGTTTTTCATGCTCTCCTTATAGTACAATAATTTCCATATCCAAACTCACCCCTACTTTGACTTTTATCATAGTCAAAACCTCTTAACGTGAGTTTTCGTTCCACTGAGCGTCAGCCCTCTAAAACTACTGAATAATCAGTTAGAAAACAAACAATCGGAAAAATCTGGGGTTCCGGCCTAGAACCCCATGAACAGGCATAGCTGTGATTTCATTTAATTATTGGCACAAATCAGTTGATCGTACAATGCTGTGCCTGTCTCGTTTTCTGGAGATTCCTCAGCCTCATGGAGCGGCGTAACAGGCGTACCGGCAGGACAGAGATGTTTGCTTTTCCTAGTCCGGCCAGTTTAGTGGAATAACGGAGTTTTTATCCCATGTTTTTTCCCCCCGATCACGACTTTTTCAAATCAATGCTCAGAATACGTTCTTTAGCTCCTTCCACAAACACATCAGGATCCCAATCGCGGTTAAAGCCTTCTTTGATGCCAATGTAAAGGGTATCCATATCGTCCGACAACACCATCTGGTTTGGGTAGACCGGCATGTTAAATTCACGGGTGATGCTGTATTTGGTGGCATCCACTACGCTGATGGTGCCGCTAGTGAAGTTGGTGACATACAGTTCGTTATATTTCGGATTGTATTTCACCGCGTTAGCTCCGGCTCCTGTGTGCACATAGCCAAGCTGTTTACCGTCGCGTAAGTCAAAAATATAGAGTCCATCTTTTGTACCGGAACGATCGTCATGGTCGAATACCACCACAAAGGCACGGTCAGAAGCGGAGTCCACCGCCAGATTCTGCACACTTGTGATTTGTGGTCTCGGATCTTTCAACGGGATGGTACGCAGCAGCGTCTGATTTTTCGCATCAATTTCGTTGATGTAATCTCTTCCGCCAACGTAGATTTTCTGTGTTTTTTCATCCATCGTCAGACCATACGCTGTACCTTTGTAAGCATCCTTAACCTCGCCTTTTAAGGCAAGCGTCGTCCCGTCGAGCATTAACAGCTTATGCAGAGGCTTCATGCCCTCGGCCGTTTTCAGCATATTGCTATAACTCACAAACAGGGTATCGGAATCCTGGCTGTAAACCATATGGCGAAAATGCTCAAAACGCGAATCTGCAGCGTTTGCCGCTTTAAAACTTAACCTGTCGCTGGTTCTTACCAGTTTGCCGGTTGGGGTGTCAAACATACTGATACGCAGGGACGCTGACTGGGTGTGTCCGATATAGAGCTGATGTTTATCCTGATTTATCGCCAGCGAAAATGCCCGGTATGGCATCGTGTATTTATTTTCGACTTTCAGCGAATCTGAATTAAACGAATACAGATAGCCTTTATTGGCTTCACGATTTACACGATCGGTGACTGCTGCAAACACCTTTTTACTGGCATTATCAAACGCCAGTTCATAGACGCCTTCATCAGGGGACTGAAGGTAATTCGTTTTCAGGGCAAATCGCGAAAGTTCGCGTTCAGGTGGATCGATAGCCATGGCCATCGTGGGTAAAAATAGTGAAATTAACAGGTATAGCGGTGCTTTGGATAAAGTGAAAATATTCATTTTTCGTTCCTGCAATAAAATTGACATAAGAGAGAAAACGTATTGTCTGAACCTAGCGGAAATTGTCATCAGAAACGAATGTCCCCGCCAAATATCCATGTTCTGCCACGCGCGGAATTGGCTGGGTGGGTCTCGTCACCAAGACCTGGCATCATGTTGAGCTTATTCAGCGCCTCCGAATAATCTCTGTTCATCAGGTTTTGTACCGAAAGTTTCAGTGTCAGGTTGCGGTTGTACTCGTAAGTACCATAGAGATCGATAATCGTTGGGATCTGCGGCAAATCCTGTTTGATTATTGCGCCGGTATGTTCGTCCTGCTCAAAATCAGGCGACAGGCGACGAGCCTTGCCTGTGTATTTTATGATAGTGCCCAGGGTCAACGCGTTATCGAAGAAGCGAACACCAGTATCCAGCGTCATGTATTTTCTGGGCAGTTCGGTTATATCCCCTGCGCCAAAGTGGGTGCTGGCGATGGAGGTTGGCTGGTCTGTTTGCTGCTGGCTGAAAGAGAGTCGGCCAAAAGCAAAACCTGCATCATAATCCATCTCCAGTTCGAAGCCCTTTGCGATAACGTCGCTTGCCGAGTTTACGTAGATGTACATATTGTCGCTGTATTCATCGCTAATGCCCTCCCAGCCATTGCCAATCACCTCAGGCAGACTGCATTTACGACCTCCAGAACAAACCAGATAAGACTCGCTGTAGATGTAGTTCTGGATCCTGCTGCGGTACGCCAGAGCCTTAAAGCGCAGGGCATCCTGTTCGACCAGTAAATCTCTGGTATCAATGTTAAAACCCGCCTGCCAGGTTTCTGCACGTTCAGGCTTCAGGAATGGGTTCATGGATGCGCCTCCTGAATTAGAGAAGAACATCTCCTGGATGTTCGGGGCGCGCATGGATTTGCTGTAGCCAATGAACGGCTGAAGCCATGGTGTTACCTGAGCAGAAAGCTGAACTGAAGGGTTGAAGCCACCCTCTTTATCGTCAATATCGTAGCTACCCTGTGGCACGCAGATAACGCGTGAATCGCAGGCGGGCTTGTACCCTGTGATCCTGTTACGTGTGTAGTTGAGATTGAAATCTGCCTCCCAGATGCCGCGCGTAACCTTCAGCCCGGTATACAGCGCTGAAATATCCTGCTGGCCGGAGGGTGCGAACGGATTGTTCTCGATCGATTCCTGATTCGCTTTCGGGTCGCCCGCCGCTGAGTGAATGGTCCGGTCATAGCGGGTACGCATCAGTTTGCTGCCCAGCATAAACTCCAGGTCATTGTCCGCGACAGTGAACCGGCTGGTATTGTTGATATCCAGCGCGTCAGAACGATTTTGCGCTGAGGTTTTGTAGAAAGTATACAGCGAGCCATCACGATACTTTTGATTACCGCGACTGGTACTGGCCGTTACGTTAAAGTCAATTAATTCAGAAAAAGGGGTGTAATGATATTTAATGTAATAGTCGTCACTGGTTATATCACGACGTGTAAATTTATTTTCATAGGTTCGAGCGGAAAGTTCGAAGCTGTTAAATTCGTCTGGTCTGATATCCATTTTATACAGTTGGGATTTGGGGTTCTGCTTCATATATTTATCATAACCAAACTCTTTGCTGTTAATTCCAGAACCATTTGAGAAATTAGAGTACACAGAACTGCCGCTCACAGCAGCCATAACGCCAATGCTTCCCGTATCCGTAAAAGCGTCGCTTTTTCCACCAAGGGCGATCATTCCGCTGCGTCCCAGCCCATTACTACCGACAGAGAAACGTGAACGAAGGCCATATGTATTACCGTTAAATATTACATCGTCAACGCCAATAGTACGCATATTTGCACTACCGGCAAGGGCGTTGATCCCTTCAGAGCCACTGCTGTCACCGCGTGTAACATCAACTGCTACCAGTAAGTTAGGATCTATAAGTACGCCAGCCATATTGTTAGTTGAACCATGCGTCGTTGTTCCGGAGGTAGAGGTTCCGTAAAAACTCTGGGTAATACCATCGACCATAGTGTTTACACGACCAAATCCGCTCATGCCTCGAATATTCACACTGATTGCTCCCTGACCAGGATCTATTTGAGTATAAGTACCAGGCATACTACGCACTGTTGCGTCAAGTGATTGCAGGTTTTTGTCCGTTGTCCGGGAACTGGTCGCGCCTGTTTTCTCGAGAGCTTCCTGCTCACTGGTCGTCTTCCCGACAGAAACGCTGAGCGGACTGAATTCTGCCGCTCCTTTTTTGTCGGAATTAGTTTTTTCACTGATGGATTGTGAGTAAGCACCGCAGCTGAGCAATAATATGCCTGAGCCGATAGCCAGTTTTATAACGTTCATAAATTTCCTTGGGTATAATATTAATAAAGATAAGTATAACTATTTGTTTATTAATTATGTTCTACTGTCTTTTTGATTTTTTCGACAGTGGAAAAGTTTGATAAAATGTTCAGCATAAAAATGAAAATTAAATTTCAGTTAAATGAACTTGAACGGCCAATTATCCCTTTACTCCTTCAACTTAAAGGTAATCGGCATTTTTACTTTAAATAATCCTCCCTCCAATATTTCAGGCGGTGGTTTGGGAAGTGGTTGAGCGCGTTCTAAAACAGCAATAGCTTCGCGGTCAAGAGAAAAGGTTCCTGAAGAGATTTCCAAGAAACTACTGACAATAGTGCCTTCCGTGTTTACGGTAAAAGTCACGACGGCTGTGCCGGTTCGTGCACGTTTTCTGGCATCGCCAGGGTAACGTTTATAACGGTTTAGGTGGCCTTTTACTCTGCTTTCCCAAGATGCCTCAGAATTATCTCGCTTTGTTGAGTCACTGTTAAAAGGCGCAGCAATACGGGACGATTCGACCAGAGCCTGAGGTGCAGCATTACTGGAAACGGCTTTATCTTACGAGGTGGACGTGTCTTTTTCTTTTCTCCATCGGATGACTTTTTCTTCCTAGTTATTTCAATGGTTGCATCACTGTCTTCAGTGACAGGACGTTGTTGTCTGTCCTCAGTTTGTTGCTTTTCTTCTGTCACTGCGGACTCCTGTTGAGCGATTCCCACCGGAAGCGAAAGTGGAGAAGAAGGAGCCTCTATAATTTCTGCCCATTGCAGCATGATCGCCGGTGCAGGAGACATAGCGGGCTGAACTTCGGAAAAACGCCAGATAAACGCAAGGAAAATCAGTCCATGAAGCAGTAGAGAACAGATAAACCAGCTGCTCCATTTTACCGACTGTGAGAAGTGGAGAATATTCATCATCCATGGTTTACCTTTTTGTTGTATCTGGCGCTACAAACCACACGTAGTCAGCATGATCTACTGTGATGTTCATTCCTTTTTCTGCAAGCATCAACACCACTGGATGGGTGCCGGTGGCAAGATCTTCCATGTGTAACGGTACGCCCATGCTTTTTGACGCGTGATAACCACCTGCAATCAACAACGACGGTACCGGGGCACTCAGAAGCTGGCGGGCCATGTAGCGATCCCGCTGCTGCTGAATAGAGAGCATTGACGTCAGTTGCTGGCTTTCAAGGTTGCCTTCATGCATAGATATGATGGTTTCACGCAGAGCTTCTTGTACCACAGGTGCAGTGGATTTTTTTCCTTTAGGAAATTCGTTTTTTTTGTACAGTGCCAACATCTGCTCCCGGCCAATGTTGGCATTGAGCAGCGGGTAAGGCCCACGTAATAGCTGCATGACGATGTCGCCATACATCTCCCAGGACCACCCTTTTTGCCAGTTAAGTAGTTCCTGAACACGGCTATCTCGAACCACAGGATTATCTTTCAGCCAACATTTAACTTGGTTAACTCGGGGCTGTTGCTCTGACGTCAACATCTCAAGCAACACACTCCCCTGTGGTCGCTGGATGAGCAAATTTTGAATAAGCCAAAGCTCAATCTGATGATGCTCGGCATTATCGTGTTTTTCACCAATAATAAGATGTTGAGCGGTAGCAAGATCCGCCAAAAGCTCGCTGCTAGAAATAATTTTGCCACTGTGCAAATCGTAAATCTGCCCGTCAGTCAGGAAAGCTTTCTGCCCTGGCGCATCCTGCTTTATGGTGACATTCTGTCTGCAGGCTCCCAGACTAACACTAGCTAACGTTATCATAGAAATAAGGATGAACTTTCTCATATTCCCATCTGAAACAATATGTTTCCATATATTTATTGACAAAACATTAATTATGATAAAACATCAAAGAATGAATGTAAATGATTATCATTACCAACAAAAAGAATGCACTAGCGAGTGATGTTTACCAGCCGATATTATGGGGTCCGCTTGGAAAACGGATCTATGGTCACTCCCGTTTTTGCAACACCGATTTTGACGATAAGTGGGCTTGCTTGAATCTATCCGGAGTCTGAATGGGATTTCATTCCCGCGCCCCGATGAGTTCCGCGCCTGATGTACATGTCGAAGAAAACGGCCGGCGGGGGGAATACGGCGCGCTACCTGGGTCGTTATCGGGGGGTGAGGGCCAATGGAACGAAAACGTACGTTAATGTG
>OIXL01001189.1_pt1 | contig 10643 bp, 7 predicted proteins | sample 1587761 | NCBI WGS metagenome assembly OIXL01 (sample SAMN03283246) | human gut metagenome | biome: human-associated habitat; material: feces | host: Homo sapiens | place: Peru | collected 2012 | reverse complement strand
AGTCAATAGGATACAATCTGAATATCTCCTTTTCTCCAATAAAGACAAACTGCTGATAGCTCCGAGCTTCTTGCAGAAAAAAATACACATCCATAAGCACAAAAAAGGCTGCCCAAACCTGGACAGCCTTTTTGCATTACTAAGCTAAGTGCAAATTGCGGGTAGAATTAGAATGAAAGGTTGAACATAACAGGAACGCACCATGTGAATGCGTCATCTTTTGCAGCACTAAATGTTGCGAATCCGCCGCCGTTTGTTGCTCCTTCAAATCCAACTCCAAGAGAAGCGTTGCTTCCAATAGTCTTTGCAGCTGCAACAAGGAATGAGAGTGAATCATCTTCTGAACCGTTGCCGTTGACTTTTGTTTCGCTCATGTAGCGGATGTCAGCATTAACTGTAAGACCGTCCATAACTACATAGTCAACACCAGCACCGATTCCCCATTTTGGATCAATGTCATCGTTCTTGAAGAGCTTTATACCGCCAACCATGTTGAATGTAATGGCGTCAGAAACATTGTAAGAAGCCTTTGCTGCAAAGTAAGCCTTGTTACCAGAAGGATCGATTTCTTTGTCGGAAATATCGAATTTAGCGCCAATTGCCAAGTTAAGGTTTTCTACAGCAGAAAGATTGAAAGCGATTCCAAGATCTCCTACATTATTGTATTTCTTGGTGTTAACTTTTGTTTCTTCGCTTACATTTGTCCAAAGAACTTTCAATTCTCCAACACCGTCGATTGTGTATGCCGCGCCAATCTGTGTTTTCTTATAGATATCGTAAGCGTGCTTTACATATTCAACTTCTTTTCCTTTATCATCTTTCCAAGTTTTTGCTTTACTGTCGTAAACCCAGTTATGAACTTCCTTTTTGTACTGAAGGAATGGAACGTTTACCATAATTTTGAAGCCTTCAATCGGGAAGATTTCTGCCATGAAGCCGTCTCCGCTTTTTTTATCCATAATTCCGTCATCACCATTGAAGAACAAGCCTGTTGTTACAGATGGGCGTACATAGTCCCAAGCACCAAATCCTGTTCCCTGTCTGAATCCGTTGTCTCCGTCGTCAAACTTACCAACAGAAAGTTTGAGCTGCTCAATTGGCTTGAGCCATGCCACTGTGCGGTCACCCATATTGATTCCTTCGCCAGCCTGGTTGCGGATTTCAAATGTGAATCCCGCCATTCCGTCTTCAGAAACGCCGTTTACACCAAGAACTGCAGTACGTGCTGCGCCGCCCCATGACTGTGTAAGACCTCCAAGGTAATCCTCACCATCGTAAGCTACAGGAATAAGAGCAGAGCGAAGCCATGCTCCGAATGTGATTTCTGCGAAAGCAGAAGTTGCTGTAAGTGCGGCAGCCGCTGCGACCGCGATAAGAGTCTTTTTCATCTCTTAGCCTCCTTATGTTTAAATCTTGGGGAGCCTTTCGGAGCAAAGGAGAATATAGAGAGATATGGAAAAATCAATTTGATTTAATAATGAAATCAACTTAAAAACAAAACGGAATCAAGTTAATTTCAAAATGTTTTTAAGTTAAAAACAAAACAATTTTAAGTTAATTTTTAACTGAATATAGCATTAGCCGCGGACTAAGAAAGGCTCACTTTTCTGCCATGGAACACTGCCGTTTTTCCTGTTCCGCATTTCTTTGCAAGGGTATAAGAATGAACAATTATATGTAAGAGGCTATGTTTAAAGATGAAATTATTGGAGAAAAAAAACAGTGGGTTGTTTTTGCTGTCAAATCGGGAATTGAATTTCAAAATATCTGAAGTATGTTTTACACAAAATTTGGAATTTAATGAAAAGACATTGAAAATATAAAAAATTTGCTGATCGATACCGTTGTTTTTTAAGCGGATTTGCATTAATTTATATTTATGTCAGATTTGGAAGTAAAAATCAGGAGCTTTTTTAAAAAGCCATCTTATGTTGTGGCAGTTATTGCAGGAGTTATTTTGCTTGCGGCGGCTGGCTCTAGTCTTTTTGTTGTTGATCAGGCGGAGCAGGCTGTAATCACTCGGTTTGGAAGATATTATGCTACTTTGGGACCGGGGCTTCAGTATAAAATTCCGTTTATAGACAAAAAATTTATTGTTCCGGGAAACAAAGTTGTCCAGACGGAGCAGTTCGGATTTAAAACCACAAAAAGCGGGTCTGTAAATCAGTATCAGAATAATATTACGCGTGAATCAACTATGCTGACCGGCGATTTGAATATCGTGGATGTTGAATGGATTATTCAGTACAGGATTGTTGATCCGCGTGCCTGGCTTTTTACGGTTCAGGAAAAAGATCAGACAATCCGCGATATAAGCCGTTCTGTAATCAATACTTTGGTTGGCGACCGGGCGATTTTGGATGTTATGAGCAGCGAGCGAAGCAACATTGAAAATCTTGCGGTTTCCATGATGAACGAGCAGTTTTCGCAGCTTGGGCTTGGAATAAATGTGTTTGCGGTTAAGCTTCAGAATATTGTTCCGCCGGAAGGAGTTCAGGATGCGTTTGAGGACGTGAACAAGGCTATTCAGGACATGAACCGCTTTATAAATGAAGGAAAAGAAAGCTACAATTCAGAAATTCCAAAGGCAAAGGGCGAGGCTGACCGTCAGATTCAAGTGGCGGACGGCTATGCGGCTGAACGTGTGAACAAGGCAAAAGGCGATGTCGCAAGGTTCAATTCAGTTTATGAGGAATACAGAAAAGCTCCTGCAGTTACAAGGGAACGTCTTTACCTTGAAACTATGGAAGAAATTTTTGCTTCCGGCGCAGAAAAGAATCCGGCTTTGATAGACAGCGGTCTTGACAATGTGCTTCCGTTTAAGAATCTTGGAGGAAAAAATGGCAAAACAGAATAAATTTTATCTTAGACTTGCGGCATTTGTTGCTGCCGTTGTGATTTTGCTTGCGGCAGGTCCTTTTTATATCGTGAACGAAGGTGATCAGGCTGTTGTTACAAGGTTTGGTCAGATTGTAAAATCCTGCACTTCTACCGGGCTTTATTTTAAGATTCCTTTTCTTGATGTTGTTACTTTTTATCCTGCAAAAATTCTTTCGCTTGAAGGTGATCAGGCCCGCATTCCCACAAAGGAAAATCAGTTTATAATTGTGGACACTACAAGCCGCTGGAAAATTTCAGATCCTGCGTTGTTTTATCAGTCGTTCAAGACTTTGGATGCGGCGTACAACAAGCTTAGCGATGTAATTGATTCTTCAACTAGGACAATTATCACACGCAACCGGCTTAGCGAAATTGTAAGAAGCAGCAATCTTATAAACGAAGAAAAAGACAGTGCGGATTCAAATCAGCTTGCAGGAATCGAAGGCGAGGACAGCGCGGAAATTGAAGCTTTGGTGAATGTGAATTCAAACAACGAAAGTGTTTCCAAGGGAAGAAGCGCACTTTGCCAGGAAATGGCTGACGATGCAAGAAAAATGGTTGGCGAATATGGAATCGAATTGATTGACATTGTTCCGCGCCAGATAAAATATTCTGACGAGCTTACAGAAAGCGTTTACAACAGAATGATTAAGGAGCGCAACCAAGTGGCCCAGGCGTACCGTTCTCTTGGCGAAGGAAAAAAATCCGAGTGGCTTGGAAAGCTTGAAAACGAAAAGCGTACGATAGAATCAGAAGCCTACAGAAAAAGCGAGGAGACAAAAGGAAAGGCTGATGCGGAAGCCGCGGCAATTTACACTCAGTCTTACACGCGTGATCCTAAGTTCTACGAGTTCTGGAAAAGTCTTGAGTCGTACAAAAATACAATTGGCAATTTTGATGTTACCTACAGCACAAAAATGGACTACTTTAAATATTTGTATAGTTCAGATGGGAAGCGTCAATGAGTTCTATCCCAGTTTTTATTCAAGGCGAAAAAATTTTTTTAGACAGCCGGATGTCTGGTAGTGTTTTTGTAAAAGCTGGATTTGCCGGAAAAATCAGGGAAAACGGACTTCTTGCTGAGCTCAATGGCGAAACTTGGAATTTCTCTTTATGGAGTTTTGAAAGCACAGTTTCTTCTGCGGATTTAAAAGAATTTGCGCAAGACAAAGATGAGACTGTTTTTCTTGAAGGCTCTTGCTTTTATGGATTTGTGCTTAGTGAATATTTTGAATCCTTGGAGAAAGAAGAGTCTATAAAAGCCTGTTCGCTTGTCTGCAATGCGCTTGATGCTTTGGATGAAAGCAAGTCAGCACTTTCTTTGGTTGGCGCAGGTGGAATTATTGTTTCCAAGGATTTTTCCAAAGTACTATTTTTGCCTAAGAATTTGATTGAAATTTCTTTGTCGTCGCTTGGGGAAGAAAATTTTTCAGATTTATATGGAAGCTATTTGAATCCTGTGTTTTCTGGAAAAACTGCGGTGCGCTTTTTGCAGGCGGCAATTGTTTACAAGGCTATTTGTGGAAAAGTTCCGTTTGCTGAAAAATCTGCTTCTGCAAGGGAAATTGATATCAGGGATTTAAATTACTGTCCGTTGCGCCATGCGGTTTTTGGAGTTGATGAAAAAATTCTTTTGTTTACAGAAAACGCTTTTGCAGGCAAATATTGCTCGTTCCCCAAAGAAGAATTTTCCGCTCTTGAATTAAAAGAACCTTCTTCTTCGGATTTGAAAAAATTTAATGAAGAGTCCCATAAATTTCTTTTGCGCCAAGAAAAGAAAATCCGTGCAAAAAGATGGCTTAGTATAAAATCCACGGCGATAAAAATTTGCATTGCAGTTTTTATTTTTGCAATTGCGGTTGCGGTTTCGCTTTACGGGACTTTTTGTGAAAAGCGGACTACAAAAGGGCTGACTTCGCTTCAAACGGTGGAAATGTACTACAGCGCGGTAAATTTGCTGGACGTGGATTCAGCTCGGGCAAGTTCTGCAAAATCTCTTGGTGGCAGAGTAGACCGGCTTGCAAATATTTTTGTTACAGGAAAAACAAGTTCAATGTACAATGCCGGTAACGACCTTGTTCCACCTTCTGTCTGGTTTGTAAAAAATCAGCTTAGCCACAATATTTATGGAATTTCAAATTTCACAGTTGATGGAAATCCTTGCAGAACTTTCTTTAAAGGTCAGCGCAGAAAAGAAAAGCCGCCTGCTATTTTGGAAGAAAGCGGACAGAAAGTTTTCCCGGGAGAAAAAAAAGAATACCAAGTTGAATTCTTTATTTTTGATTCGCTTGGAGAAGACAGCCTTTGTGTTTCGCTTCAAAAAGAAAAAGTTTCCCTGAAATTTAAAAAAGACCGCTGGATTATTTTTGATATTCAAACTGAAATTGAAAGCAACTTTTTTAAATTCAGCGAGCTAAAGGCGGAATATTCTGCTGCAATGGAAAAATGCGGCGGTGATGTTTTTGCCTGTGCTTCTGTTTTGCGCCAAGAATATGATTTTATTCCTTCCGACCAAGAAATCAAAGATGCTGAAAAATATGTGGAAGAACAGAGCCTTGTGTTTGTAAAGCCTGCCAATAAATGAAATGACAGTTTTACGTTTTTTGTCATATTGACTTTGAAAAATATTCACGATATTATAAGAAGTCAGTTGCAAAAGTTTCTTATTTGGAACTGGCTTGCAAATAAAGCATTGTTTTGTTTTTTGGAGGAAATATGGCTTCTAATTATAATCTTGAAAAACAGCACGCAAAGGGAAAATTTCACGCTATTGAAAGAATCAACAATCTTTGCGACAAAGACTCATTTTATGAAATTTATTCAGCGGCGCGTCATACTTGCACAAGCTTTGGAATGGACAAAAAAGAAATTCCTTATGACGGTGTAATTACTGGCTTTGGAAAAATCAACGGAAAAAAAGTTGCCATTTATGCTCAGGATTTTACAGTTCAGGGCGGCTCGCTTGGAAAAGTTCATGGACAGAAAATTGCGGAGCTCATTGATAAGGCGATTATGGCAAAGTGTCCGGTTATCGGTCTTAATGATTCAGGCGGAGCTCGTATTCAGGAAGGTGTTGATGCTCTTTGCGGCTATGGCGAGCTTTTTTATCAGAATGTGCGCGCATCTGGAACTGTTCCGCAGATTTCAATTATTGTAGGACCTTGCGCTGGCGGTGCTGTTTATTCACCGGGAATCACTGATTTTATTTTTGCAGTTGACACAATCAGCCAGATGTTTATCACTGGACCAAAAGTTGTAAAAAGTGTTCTTTCGCTTGATATTTCCGCGGAAGATTTGGGCGGTGCTTCTATTCATGCTCAGAAAAGCGGCGTTGCCCATTTTAGAGCTTCCTCAGAGCCAGAATGCTATGAAGCTGTAAGAAAACTTTTGGACTACATTCCGCATTATTACGGCGAAGAAATTGTTGCTGAAGCTAAATTCAAGTTTGACGAAAAGAAAAAGGCAAAGAAAATTGCAGAAGCTCTTCCAGAAGAAAGCAAAAAAGGCTACGACATCCGCAATGTAATTGACTGCGTTGTTGATGATGACAGTTTCTTTGAAGTGATGAAAGAATTTGCTCAGATGGCAGTTGTCGGCTTTGCAAAAATTGAAGGAAAATCTGTTGGCGTTGTTGCTAACAATCCGGCTGTCTGGGGTGGACTTTTGAACTGCGATGCTTCTGATAAGATTGCGCGCTTTGTTCGTTACTGCGACGCTTATAATGTTCCGCTTGTTACTTTTGTTGATGTTCCGGGATTCTTGCCCGGTCCTGATGAAGAGCAAAAGGGAATTATCCGTCATGGAGCAAAAGTAATTTACGCATACAGCGAAGCGACTGTTCCAAAAGTTACAGTTATTACACGCAAGGCTTACGGCGGAGCTTACATTGCAATGTGCTCAAAGCATCTTGGTGCGGACTTTGTTTATGCCTGGCCAAAAGCTGAAATTGCTGTAATGGGTGCGGAAGGTGCTCTTGGAATTCTTTATGCAAAGGAAATGAAAGATCCAGCTCAGGCTGCTCTTGTTGCCCAGAAATCTCAGGAGTATAAAGATACAATTATGACTCCGACAATTGCGGCTCAGCGTGATTATATCAGCGAAATTATAAATCCTGAAGAAACAAGACAACGTGTTGCCCGCAGCCTTGAATTCCTTGCTCAAAAAACACAGAATTCATCTCCTGCAAAAAAACACGGAAACATTCCTCTTTAATAAAATTGTCCGTGGCTCGCTTTGCCGGGCTGCGGATTTTCTGTTGACTGATTTAGCCATTTTTGCTAACATTCTTTCACTTGCCAACTTAGCTCACCTGGTAGAGCAGCTCCCTCGTAACGAGCAGGTACTCGGTTCAAGTCCGGGAGTTGGCTAAAGTACAAGACCGCACTTAAAATGAAGTGTGGTCTTTATTTTTTATGGAAAACCTGAACCGAGTACCGAAGCGAACGCCGACCAAGTGGGAGGAAAAGTCGGCAAGGATGCCGACGTAAGTGAGTGAAGGCGTCCGCAAGGAGACGGCATGGAAGCCGGCGACTGAAGGAATCGAGTTCAAGTCCGGGAGTTGGCTAAAGTATAAGACCGCACTTAAAATAAAGTGTGGTCTTTATTTTTTTATGGAAAAACCTGAACCGAGTACCGAAGCGAACGCCGACCAAGTGCAGTTTTTATTTTTTCCAGTAGGCTGGCGTAAGGAAAATAAAGAGTGTAAAAAGTTCCAGACGACCGGCAATCATTGCAAAACTATACCACCATTTTACAGGGGCAGCGAGCCAACCACAGTTGTTGCTTGGTCCCAACGCTCCGAATGCAGGTCCGCAGTTTCCGATCATTGTTAAAGCTCCGGTAAAGGAAGTCTGCATATCAAGTCCGAAAAATGACGTGAAAAATGCGGTCAAAATCACAAATGAAAAATACAAAAAGAAAAAAGCCGAGACTGAAAAAACGACATCTTTTCTTCCTGTCTGCTGATTCAGTCTGATTGAAAAAACTCCGTGCGGATGAATCATTTTTAGTATTTCATTTTTGAACTGCTTGTAAAGCACGACCCATCTTATGACTTTTACTCCGCCGGAAGTTGAGCCGGACATTCCGCCTATGAACAAAAGCATTAAAATTACAATTTGACTTGCGCTTTTCCATTTTGTGTAGTCGGCTGTGGAAAAACCTGTTGTGGTCAAAATGGTTGCTGTTTGAAATGCTGAAAATCTGAGCGACTTAAAAAATCCGCCGTAAGAAGAAGCCTGAACAACTGCGATTGCGGCGATTGAAATAATATTTATCCAGATATATGCTTTCAGTTCCGAGTTGCATTTTATTTCGCTGAAATTACGTGTGAAAAAATAATAGTAAAGCGAAAAATTTATTCCGGCTAAAAACATAAACACAAAGCAAATCCATTCGATTGCGGCGGAATTGTATGCGCCGATGCTTGCGTTTCTTGTAGAAAATCCGCCTGTTCCCAAAGTTGAAAATGCGTGGCAAAGCGCGTCTATAAAATCCATTCCCGCAATTTTTAAAAGAGCGGTCTGAATGAGCGTCATTCCAAGATAAATGAACCAAAGAATTTTTGCGGTGGTTGTTATTTTGGGTGTGAACTTTCCTTTTTCCGGACCTGTAGTTTCCGCCTTTATAAGCTGAAATCCGCCGACTCCAAGAACTGGCATGAGCGCAACCGTAAGTGCCACAATTCCCATTCCGCCAAGCCAGTGTGAAAGGCATCTCCATAAATTTATGCTGCGCGGAAGTTTTTCAATTTCGGAAAGAGTCGTTGCGCCTGTTGTTGTAAATCCGCTTACACTTTCAAAAAATGCATCGGTGAAATTTGGAATTGCCCCGCTAAAATAAAGTGGAATCGCTCCGAATAAACTTGCAGAAATCCAGGCGAGCGCGACGGCTGCAAAACTTGATCTTATTGTAAGCCTTGATTTTTTGTTGCGGAAAAAAAACAGTGTCATTGCGCCTAGAATCAAGCTTGCAATCATCGGAATTAAAAAAGATGGAATTACAAAATATTCATGGCAGAAAATTGCCGTGGCGATTGGAATTGAGAATGAAAGTCCGATTATTGAAATTATAAAAAAAATTATTCTGCAAAGTGTAAATGCCATTGAAAGTTCCTATTTGCTGAATTTTTCCAGAATCTTTTTATCTCCAGTTTTTTCTATTATAACCAGATGGTCGCCCACGGAAAATGTTGTGTTTCCCTGCGGAAGTTCAAATTTTTCACTTCCAATTTTCTTTACAAGGAGAATCAGATATTCGCCGGGACTTGCGATGTCTTTTAGCTGCTTGCCGATAAACTTGCTTGATGAAGGCAAATCGCATTCCACGATTTCAAATGCACCGTTTGAAACTGTATGAATTCCCGTTACTGATTTTCCGTGCAGATGGCTTATAATTGAGTCAACCAAAGTGTCCCGCATAGGAATTGCAACATCGACTCCAAGTTTTCTGGCTATGTTTCCAAACTGGGACTGGGCAACTAGCGCGATTGTTTTTTCCACGCCTAGAGATTCAAGGTAAGCGGAAACAACCATGTTCAATTCGTGATTGTGCGTGGCGCAAATTACAAGGTTGTACTTTTGAATTCCTTCTTCTTCTATAAAAACATCGTCTGTGATGTCCGCGTTGAAAATCTGTGCCTGCGGAAATTTTTTTTCAGCTTCCTTGCAAAGATTTTTGTCGCTGTCTATGATTGTGAATGTCTGCGAAATATTTTTTGTTCCAGTGAAAATTTTTTTTAAAAATGAAACCTTGTCTTTTTCGATAATTTTGTCTGCTACGATTGTTCCGATTCTTCCGATTCCAACCAGAGCGATTTTTTTTATTGCGTCTGTCTTGATTCCGCAAAGCTCAAGTATAAATGGAATGTTTTCTTTTTCAATTATGATTCCGATTCTGTCTCCTGCATTTAAAATTGTTTCGCCGGATGGCAGGGCTGAAATCATGTTGTCTGAATCTTTTTCTTTTGTTTCCTGATAAACTATAAGAAATTTTTTGTCTGTAAGCGAGCGGATGTTTTTTAACGCGGCTCCATCGAGTTTGCTTCCTTTTTCAATTTGAAGCGCAATGATTTCAAAATCTCCGTTTTCGCCAAAATCAACAATGTCGCTTATTGCTCCATGCTCAACAGCTTTTACAATTGCCTGAGCGGCTTCTACATCAGGATGAATCATGTAGTCAATTCCGTAAAGCGGACGGTGATTTCCCTTGAAAGTTTCCGCGTGCTGGCGAGCTGTTGTGTTTGTGTTCGCATAGTAGGCGTAGTTTCTTACACGCGCAATTTTCAGTACGTCTGGATAAACGGCGTCCACAAGGGAACAGGTAATCATGTTGATTTCATCGCTGTCAGTCAAAGTTACAAGCGCATCCATTTTACCAATTTCAAGCTCTTCCAAAACTTGAAGATTGTTTCCGTCCGCATTTATAACTTCGCAGTCAAGACGATTGCTTACGTGCTCAACAATGTCTTCGTTGCTTTCGATTATTTTTACAATGTTGCCTTCGTTTATAAGGCGTTTTGCCAGCTGAACTCCAGTAAAGCCTGCACCGATTATCATTATGTTCATTTTTTTTATTATACATGAAACTCTGCGCCGTGTTCAATCTAAGAAAATGGCGGAGAAGTAATTTCAAAAGTTAAATGATTTTTTTCACGTCGCGAGAAATTTTGCACAGTATATACTGTGCAAGGGGCTGTCCTAGAAGTTATTAACAGACTTCAAAAAGGGCGGCCTTTTTTATGTTAAATGAATTTTGTAGATTTT
>OIXL01001181.1_pt1 | contig 10674 bp, 10 predicted proteins | sample 1587761 | NCBI WGS metagenome assembly OIXL01 (sample SAMN03283246) | human gut metagenome | biome: human-associated habitat; material: feces | host: Homo sapiens | place: Peru | collected 2012 | reverse complement strand
TCAGTTTAATAGTTTCCGCCAAAGTTCGGCACAAAACTGCCGGGCTGTGCGCTGCCAAAGTTGGGCGTAAAGCCACCCGACTGCGCAGGCGCACCGAAGCCCTGCGTGGGTGCGGAAGCAGAACCGCCGTCGTCCTCCTTCTTGCTGTCGCCAAAATAGATGTTTTCAGCAAGAATCTCTGCCGTCCGGCGTTTGTTGCCGTCTTTATCCTCCCAGTTCCGAATTTGCAGGCGACCGGAAATGACGGCCATACGGCCTTTCGAAAAATACTTTGCCGCAAACTCAGCGGTATTGCGCCACGCGACAACATCAAGGAAATCCGTTTCCTTCTGTCCGTCCTGCTGCGAGAAATCACGGTCTACCGCCACAGAGAATGACGTGACGGAAACGCCGGAAGCTGTCTTGCGAAGCTCCGGATCGCGCGTCAGTCTGCCCATAACTACAATGTGATTCAGCATAAATGATCCTCCTTAGAATTAGTCCTGTTTGGCTTTCATTTCTTCCAGCCTCTTTTTTATCTTAGAAATTGTAAAGATACCGTGGAGTTCCCTTTTTGCTTCAGAATGCCGAAGAATCACAAACCAGTTGAATACGGTTTTATCGCGTTCGGCTGCCGGCATACGATCGATTTCGTCTGAGGAATACCGCGTATCGCGGATCTCCACAAATCGCACACCCGATTCTTCCTCGAAAAAAGTGTACATTTCCTGTATTGTTGCCTTTATTATGATGTGGCTTTCCAACGTTGCACCTCCCAATCATTACTGCAAGGCTGCCAACTGCTCCAGCGGCGTATAAGTGAATCCAATGGCCTCATGCGCCGCCTTGCTGATGCGTTCCAGTTCAGAAAGCAATCCGTCCGTAAGCGCCTTTTCGCTGTCAGAGCCGGCGTTTGCGGCCATCTCGGTCTGCATCTGGTAGAGCCGCACCAGCTCGCCGCGGAATTTGCGGAGCGCAGCCTGCTTCGTGCGTACATTTTCAGCCGCACCGCAGGCGCTGTCGAAATCGTCCTTTGCGTCCTGTGCCATGGCAAGAAGGTCGCTGACCTTTTCCTGCATGGGGTTGACGCAAAGACGCTCCAACGTGCCGGTTACAAATTCGCGGTCACCCGGCTGCTGCCAGAAGTAATTCCGCAGTACCAGAAGATCCGTCGATGTGACCTCCGTATGGCCCTCCAGCCACGCCTTTGCCTGCGCAATAGAGAAGTAGCTGAGGAATTTTCGGTCGGACACGGGAATTTGTGCACGCAGCGCACAAAGTACGTCGTCCATCAGGTCGTGGATGCTGTCCGGTACCTGAATGGCTGCGACTTCCTGCTGCATGGTGCGCAGCTCCTCCAGCGAGATCGTCGCATGGACTGCGCCGAACGAGCCGCCGAGCTTGTCTTTCAGGATCGCAAGTCGATGTGACTTCTCCGAAATATTTTCCGTGACGACCTTCAATTCCAGCCGGTCATAGAGCGCCGAGAGGATCTTTTCCTCCGGGTCATTGAAATTCGGAATTTCGTTGGATGCGGCGAAAAAGGAGGTCGTCGGGATGGGATAGGTCCGACCTTCATTGGTGTATTTTCGCTCGTTGAGCGCCGTCAGAAGCGCGTTCAGAACGCCGTCATTGCATTTGAAGATCTCATCCAGAAACACGATGTCGGCCTCCGGGAGTTTGCCCGCGGTCTGCACGACAGGTTCGCACGGATGCAGCGCGGCGACGGCTTTGCGATAGGCGTCCAGCTTGCCGCTGATCTCTGCCAGCCTCTCAAACGTCGCTGCCTCATTTTTCATCTGCGGCAGACCGCTCAGGAAGCTCTGCAAGTCAAAGCGCAGGTTCTGGTAGATCCCATCACCCTCGAACGCAGATTCCGGCACCGAGCCGGGGATCAGGCTGGAAAGATCGAGCCGTCCAAAGAGCTGTTCTTCGTCCGTCTGCTTGGAAAGGAGTCGTTCAAACTGCTTCGCGCCCGTGATGCGGCTACGGAAAGCGTTGATCGCATAGCTCTTGGCCTGACCGGGATCGCCCAGAATAAACAGGTTCTTCCGCGTCAGAAGCGCAATGGCAATGAGTTCGACCAGTTCTTCACGCTCGGAAACGGCGCTATTTACGTCGGCCATGACAGCCAGCATTTTATCTCGTAAGCTCATGCGGCAGCCCTCATGCGGTAGGCGTCCAGCGAGATCACATTGCTGTGCGCTGTTTTCTGAAGCTCCATGCGGAGCTTCGCGAAGATATGCTGCTCCAGATCGCCTTTTTCCGGGTCATACGACATGACCGCCCGGATGAGCCGCAGCGCAAGCTGCTGGTACACGTCATCCGTGTCCAGCTTTGCCGCGCGGATGAGCGCACGGTTCTGCTTCATCACAGCCTTGATGCACCACAGATGGTTTTCCACGATGGCGTTTCTCTGAGAAATGGTGAAATTGTTTTTCATGGTCTTTCTCCTTTGTATTTGGGGAGGCAGATGCCTCCATGTGTGTTTTGTCAGGCGGATGCCTTTTTCTGTTCTCTGCGGTTCTGTCTGGCGCGTTCAGCGTCAAACGTCGGGGCCGGAATAAATCCGTCCAGCGTCTTATAGAGGATAACGGACTGTACGCCGTCAAACACCTCTACGACCTGATGCAGCCCCAGATGCACATTCAAAAGCTCCTCTACGGGTGTGGTACGAACCTGCTTCTGGAACGCATATGCGTCCAGATCAAGCTGCCGCACCTCGGAGAGCGTGTATCTGGATGCCGTGGGGCCGATCTCCCGTCCGAGAGACTTGCAGAGATTTTCGTGCATGAGCCAGCTCTCCGTGCTGGCAAAATCATAGATGCGCACCAGGCTCGGCCGGATGCGCTTCTTGCACCAGTCCGGAACGCGGAGCATATTGTGCCAGCGTTTTAGTAAGCGCGGCTTTTTCTTCTTGGTACAGTAGGCTTCTCCAAACTGCACCACCACGCCGCCGAGCTGACCGGGGTTTCGGCCTCTGTACTCGAAAACGTGGTTACAGTCTGTGCATACGGGAACCTTGGGCCGGATCTTCATACGACATTCTCCTTACTTTTTATCCATTTTCGCGCGGCAGAGGTCGATCACGCGCTGGCAGGTATCGATCTCGAACCCGCCGATGTGCGTATCCTCCTCCGGGAGCTTTAACTCTCGTGCCAGCCACTGATAGGCTTTCGTCCGGCTGATGTGCATTTTCTGCCAGTAAGCGTCGAACACCTGATGGGCTTCGATGCGCTTGAGCCTCAAGATTTCATTTGCCACATCGCCGAGCGGCCGCGTGGTACCCTTGTGGCAGCCGACGCGGGCATTGCAGTTCTGGCACTGATACAGATATTCGTTCTGCATTCCAAGCCGTTCCGTCGAGCTGCCATAGACATCAGCAGCCGGAACGAGCCGGATGACCCCGCCGCAGTAGCGGCAGATAGTTGGTTTCTTCAAATAGGCGTGTCCTCCTTTTTATGCCGCCTTGCGCGGCTTTTTTGTCTTTTGTGGCTTTGCTTCAATGGCTTTCGGTTCACGCACCGCCATCTGGAAGCAGACAAGCTCGTCTGTTTTGAGAAGCAGCGCACTGTGCTGCACGACCTCCAGCATGAGCGTTCCGTTCAGCGCTTTCAGGCACTCCATGAGCTGCGCCGGATTGTACCAGTACACGCCCACAGGCTCGCCGCTCAGCGCGACTACATCCATCGCCGTCTCCGAAATGCCATATTCGCTCTCACAGCGCACGGTCAGCCGGCTTCCTGCAAAGGACAGGGAAAATCGGTTCTGCGTGCCGGTGACGCTCAGGGCTTGCAAAATGGTATCACGGAGCAGGGCGGCGTCGGTCAGGACAGTAAACTGCTGCTTCAGATTGGACAGCACCTGCGACACGGCAAGATATGGCCCTTCCATAATTCGCGCGGCGAACGAGAAGTTCTCTTTCGTGAACACAATGGTTTTTCCGGTCGTGCCGACCTGCAATTTCTCGCGGTTGTCCACCAGCGCCGCCAGCTTTTCCAGCGAAGCTGCCGGAATGAGGAAGCTGATGTTCCCGCGGCTCTCGCGGTCGCCTTTGGCGGACGCAATGCGGAAGCTGTCCGTGCTGACCGCCTGCAGGCCGTCCGCACCGAAGATCAGATTCACACATTTGAGCATGGGGCGGGTCGTATCCTCGGAAACGGCAAACGCCGTTCGTTTGGTCAGCGACGGAATACCGCTCACAGGCACAGTCGCGGCTGGGCAGGGAATTTCCATGCGCGGGTACTGTTCCGCGTCCATGACGGGAATGGCGTATTCCGCGTTTCCGGAGGAAACAACGAGCTTTCCGCTTTTCATCTGAAACGTCACACGCTCGCCATCCAGCAGGCGCAGCATTCCGGAAAGAAGCGGAGCCTTGACAACAACGCTGCCCTCAGCCTCGATCCGCGCGGGGAGCTGCTGCTCCAACGCGATCTCCAGATTCCCGGACGCGACGGTGAGCGTGTCCTGCTCGGCCTGCAAATACGCGCATTGCAGAATTTCGATCGTGGAAACCCTCGGCGCAATGCGCTCGGCGTTCTGCGCCGCGGCAAGCAGTTCTGTTCGGTTGACGATGAATTTCATAGCATCCTCCTTTTTTACGCAACGAAATCAAATAGACTCAGCTGGTTTTCCACCTGCTGCGTTTTCTTCGTCCGTTTGGCTTTCTGCTGCTCCAGCTGCACCATGGCGGCTTGCAGCTTTTCCACCTGTTCTGCGGTAAACACGCGTTTTGGCTGTTCGAATATCGCGGGCACGGGTTTCAACGGCAAAGTCGTTTCCACAACGGGAGTCGCTGGCACCTCTCTGTCCGGATTCTCGAACGCCATCTTTTTGAACGCTGCCGCAATATCCTCCACATTGTCGCGGATACCGAGCATCAGCTCCTTCGCCATCTGCGAGGTCATGTCCTGTACGTCGCTCATTGCGGCAAGTCCTTCCTCGGAGAAGTTTCCTTCAATGAGTCCGGCGACCGCCAGCTTCGAGGCCATGAGCTTCAGGCATTTCTGCTGCATGGTGTCCTCGTAGTAGAGCATATAGACCTTGACCGCGGGCGCTTTCTGGTTGATGCGCCAGCTTCGGCGCGACGCCTGCCGCAGCGTAAAAAGCTTATAGCCCATGCTGTAGAACACCAGCGTTGTAAAGGCGTTGAGGTCTAACCCCGTTTCCACCAGAGATGGGTTTACGATCAAGACCTGCATTCCGGCGGCGAGCTTTTTCTGCACCCAGTCCTCCCGGTCGGTGGTCTTGATCTTGTCGGTCAGGATCTCCGTGCGATAGCCTTCATCCGTCAGGAGCTTTTTGAGCTTCTGCTGGGAATCCGTGCGCACCCAGCTTGTGTAGATGAGCGCACGTTCGCCGTTCTGAATGGCGGCCTTTACGATCTCCAGCGTTTTCTGCTCTTTCTCTCCGAGCGTGTCCGCGTCCCCGATGTTCTCAGGTTCGACGATGGGGACATCGCTGTCGGGATAGAAGATGGGCTTCTGGTCATACGGCTGATCCGCATAGACGGTCAGCAGATTCAGATACGCGGAAAGGATCTTCTGCGCCGCGCGGCGGTCCGACCGCAATACCCGTACAAGCGCATTCTCAATGCGTTTGTATTCCGATTGCACGGCCTCATCCATACGGCAGGCAATGGGAATTTCTTCGTAGCTGGGGAGTGCCTTGCCCATGTCGGACAGCGACAAAAACGCCGTTTTTTCCAGCAGGAACCGTGAAAACACCAGCGGCGAAACGCCCGGAAGCTGACGCGTCCGAACGCCGCTTTTCTGCGATCTGCGCTTTGCGGCATAGCTTTCATCGGCTTCGGTGTAGGTCGTTTCCACAACGCCATACTCCGTATTGAACAGCGCGGGCTTTTCATGCGGCTTTCCGTCCGTCAGCATCAGCTGCGCCGACGTGCGGTAGAGCAGATGAAAAATACCGGAGCTGTAGCCGTTGATGAGCGTGGCCGTCATGCCGATGACCTTTTTTGCCGTGCCGAACAGCTCTGCCATCGCGTCGCCCTGGCCGCTGTCGTTGTTGTACTCGTGCAGCTCATCCACAATGAGACCGTCAAGCCTGCCGCGGTACCGCTTCTTGATGTACGAGCTGAGCGGATACCTTCGGCACGCGCCGCGCGTCGGGAAATACCCGTCTGGGTTCTCCTGAAGCGCCTGCAAAGCATCCAGCGCGGCGGGGTTCTTCGTCTTCTGCATGGCATGGACTGCCAGCTTCCGATGCACCCAGCCGTATTCCGGGATCTTGACCCACGGAGAAGGTACGCTTGGATTTACCGCCGTCCACAAGGGACTTTTGCACTTCATACATTGATGATTGCGCCGGTTTTCCATGCGGAACGCCTCCGGTTTCGCGGTCACCCAGTCGTATGTATCGTCGCTGCTTGGCAATTCTATGACGGAACCACAGCCGGGGCAGCGGAACGCGCCTTTTCGCGCGTCAAACAGAACCGCCGGGCGGCGCATATAGCCGTCTCGGGCTTTTTCCTTGCTGATGACGGCGTAGATGCTTTTGTCGCCCTGCCGGTACTGTGCGTACAGGCTGTCCAACTCTGTAATGCTGCGGACGATGACGCCCGCAGTCTCTGGCAGCGTTTCGGCAAGTTCGCGTACCCACTTCTTCGCAACGTGCGACGGGCAAAGAATAATGTTGAACGTCTTTTTCCGTTTCTGCGCCTGATACGCGGCCAGTGCCGTTGCGCCGATCTTCGTTTTGCCGCTTCCGCATTCCGCCACGATGAACGCAGACTTTCCCTCCGAGAGCTTGCGCTTGACCGATTCCGCAACCGCAAGCTGTGCCGGGTAAAGGCTGTAGCCCGCGTGTTCGCGGATATGGTCGTTGATGCGTAAAATCTCCGGGGAAAGCTGCTCCGCAGCGGGGTCAAACAGCGGTTGGAACTGATTACGGATTCGCTCTGCCACGGTCACGCCGAACGCGCTTAGGTAGCTGGTGACAGAATGCACACTGTCAAAGCCGTTGAGGTTCTGAACTGTTCCGGGAATACGAATTGCGCCGGTTTTCAAGCCATCCTCCAGCACCTTGACGATATTGGCGTCGTCCTTCTTGCACAGCAGCAGCCACGCCTCCAGCCGTTCACGAATGGAGATGACGCGCAGCGGCTTGAGAAGTCTGCGCCGCTGCAATTCGTCCAGAACATAGTCCTGAAACTCCGGGATGAGCGGCACGGCCGTTTTCCGGTCCAGCGCCTCAAACAGCGCCTGCCGGTCTCCGGCCGGGCAAAAAAGGATGCACTTTCTCGGCGGCAGCTCTACATTTGCCTGACCGTCCGCCTGTGCATCTTCGTCCTTTTTTGCCGCAGTGTCCGCATCGTCCAGCGAGAGGATGGTCGCCTCGGCGTAAATTCCGTCGTGGCTCAGATGGCATTCGTACTTCTTTGGTTCGCAGGCGAGCATGGCTGGTTCACCGGCAAATTCCGTTTCCAGCGTCGCGCCGGCATAGATCGCATCCGACATGGCGCGCACCATCTCCGGATACCCGCCGAAGCGGATCGCCCGAAGATGCTGCTCGCGTCCATCCGGTTCAAGTACGATCGTGTCTGCATACGCACTGAGACGGATCGCCTGCTTGGGATTGTAGTAGCTGATTGGCATTAACCGGCTCTTTTCTGGCATTCATGGTTTCACTCCCTCCTTCGTTTTGGACGCAAAAAGACCGTAACTGCCGGTTGGCAATTACGGTCTTACTGGTCCTGTTGTATTTTGGTATTCACTGGCCTGCGCACGGAACCGGGGCATACCTGTCCCCAAGTTTTCACCTCCGCCCTTCATCTGCTCCGCCCTGATACTGCTCTGACCTGGAATACAGGAATATTGTATAAAATCAGACAGGAAAGGAAAACTTGCGGATCGCGCAAGAACGGATTAGCAGCAAACAGGCAAATGCGTACTGTTTATGATGAGATACTATTTCATCGCCTCTTTTGTGAGGGGGCGGTTTTTATACAAAGGAAATAGCATATCAACTGGTTCTTAAACGTATATGGTGCCGTTGGAAAGACTGCCGTTCCAAACACTTACACAAACGCATTGATAAGTTCTCTTATTCCCAAGGCCATTTGCCAAAGAGTTTTTTGTAGCAATCAGCACAGTACAATTTTCCATCAGGTCCTTTGAAGCCCTGACACGGGGTACCACAACAGGCACAGCGAGTATCACCATTCATTTCGAAATTCTCCCATCTATTATTTATTGAAAACGTACATAAACGTTCTCTGAATATAAGACGCATATTTCGATATAGTGCAACATATGTCAGAGTGAAATTTGGATTATTTTGAAATTATTTGTTGCATTTTAAAGAATCCTGTGTCTTTATAGTTGGAAGTGTTTTTACCCATTTGATGATAGCAGGGATTGCGGTTTTGCTACCATGTGTGTATAAATCATTTATTCGATTTCACATCAGGTACAATTTAATCCCTGTATTTGCAGTTCGTTTTATCAGGAGGAATCTAAATGAAGCTCAAAGCACTCAGTCATTATGACAATGATATGGACACACGCTTCGGCGACTGCATTCTGCTCTACGACGAAACATCTCTGGTCGTGTACGACTGCGGGCACCCGCGGCACGCGCAGGAGGTTGAAGCATTCCTGGAAAAGCATAGCGCAATCAAGTCAGTCGATGTTGTGGTATCGCACAACGACTCTGACCACACCGGTGGTGTCTGCGAGCTGCTGAACTGGTTGAAAGACAGTGGAAAATATACCGTCCGGGTGTTTACGCACCAATATTTAAAGTACGTCGACAAAATTCTTGATACTGTAGACGACGGACGCAGGAACCGGGAGTCCCTGAAAAAATCGCTGCTGGAGAAGTTTGACCATATCAAGGAAATCATCGAGACGGCAGATGCCTGCGGGTTTGAATGTGTGAACGCTGTCCCGGATACCGCAGTTGGCGAATGCACGATCGTCGGACCGACGGAGGAGGAGTTTATTGAAGTTGCAGCCAAGGCGATCGACTCGCGGGAAAGCGACAATATCGGCGAGGGTGATGCGCAGGAAACGGTCATGAACGCGGCCAGCGTTCAGCTGAAATGTACGCTGAGCGACAAAAATACGATCCTGCTTTGCGGCGACGCATCGCCGGATTACCTGCATGAGCTGGACAGCTATGTATACATTCAGCTTCCGCATCATGGGCAGTTAGATGACGGCAAGGCCGTTTTCGCAAAATTGGGAGCAAAGTCGTACCGCAAAACATACTTCATCTCAGACAATAGTGGCTCGGCAGCGACAAGCGGCGGTTCGGCGGATTTGACCGCTTATATGAAAAAAGAGCAGTATACCGCAGCATATAACACTCAAAGTGGTATTGTCGATTTGCCCTCGTCTTCCGCTTCGGCAGTAAAGGATTCCACAAAGGGGAGCGTGTGTCTGGTTGATTTGGATTATCTCAGATAGCCTGATTAGTGATGCTCTGATGCTTACCGCGCGACATCAGTTCATTGAAGACGTGACACATACTCGTGTTTCCCCGTGGAATAGACGTGTGGCATATTCCACGGGAAAGCAGCGGGCATCTTCCGTTATCGGGATAAAGCGACTCTATACCGTTCCGTTTTACCAATGCGTCTCGGCAAGAGGCGAGTATGGTGTCTTTATAACGGCGCATGCTCATGAGCTGGAAACTATCCTCGAATCTTTTTTGTCTTCCAAGAAAACACTTTACATTATTAATTCCTGCCAAATTTACATACGCTCCCGCTACGCACTTCACGATTTGATTAAAAATAGCAGTTCCCAGTCAGAACTCTTTCTGGCGCATCAAGCTCCTCCCCAATCCGGCATCTTTTATAATTATGCCGAAGATGTCGGAACCTTTGGCTTCCCTACAACGGAATCTGAGCGTGAGTTATTCATGCACCGAGAAGAGGGCCTCATTCGTGCAATTCGTCTGGCCTTTGAAAAGGTAAGTGCGACATGAAAGATCACTATGTCAAAGACTACAAAGAAAAGGAACTGCGGCAGTATATTCTTGCGTACCTGCTTATAACAGTCGCATCCATTGCGCTGCATACGGATTTCTCTGCTGATAACGAAAATCTTCTGGATACCTTGCTCAAAATGGCAGCTATCGATATTTGGGTCAGTGGGCTCAGCGTTCTGGTTGTAATCCTGAATGAGATGTGGCCAGATGCGATGAAGACAGAGATTGTGTATGGCAGTATGCCGAGTGATACCATTTTTTCCGAGATTGCAGCTGAGGAGAATGAGTTTTGCTTTGACGTTGATGTGGCAAAGGAAAAGTATAAACGCTTTTCTACGCTTCCACCAGACAAGCAGGGCGCAGAGTGGTACAAACTGCTGCACGCAAGCAGAGAGGCCAAATGCGGAAATGTCATAGAGGGACAGCGGATGCAGCTGATGACACGCGATATCTGCATGTCCACGCTGTCCCTGCTCATCCTGACACTCCTAACTGTGGTGATTTTTGCTGTGCTGAAACCTGATGGTCAGGAGTGTTGGCAGATGTTTGCCGTGCCGGTGCTTTACTTGTCGGTCATGTTCTTCGTCACAAAGGTAGCGGCAAAGAACAGGGCGAGAAGATTTGTAGAGTTGGTGATAAAGGAGGATCTGATAAAAACACGCAAGCAGCATTGCCGGTTAAATCCAGAAAGAAAGCAGAAACAATATAAAGAGAGGGGCAGAAAAAGATGAATTTATCTCC
>OIXL01001179.1_pt1 | contig 10683 bp, 6 predicted proteins | sample 1587761 | NCBI WGS metagenome assembly OIXL01 (sample SAMN03283246) | human gut metagenome | biome: human-associated habitat; material: feces | host: Homo sapiens | place: Peru | collected 2012 | reverse complement strand
CCGGTGTCATATATCACATATGTTATATATAAGTAGATTAAGGCGTGAATTGTTATTTAATTATAATTAAGAATACAAGTAACTATTCAGTACAGCTGATTCTAATGCGCCTGCAGCTTGCAGCTGTGAAGGTACTGAACAGTTACGAATACAAATAAATCATAAGTAAGATAGAGAGGAAACAAGAATTATGGAAAAGACCATGGACAAAATCGTACAGGTAGCAAAAGCAAGAGGATTTGTATATCCGGGCTCAGAAATTTACGGAGGTCTTGCAAATACATGGGATTATGGAAACCTGGGCGTAGAGCTTAAAAACAACGTAAAAAGAGCATGGTGGAAGAAATTTATCCAGGAGAATCCTTATAATGTAGGTGTGGACTGTGCCATCCTCATGAATCCTCAGACATGGGTTGCATCAGGACATCTCGGCGGCTTCTCAGATCCGCTTATGGATTGTAAGGAGTGCCACGAGCGATTCAGAGCCGACAAAATCATCGAGGATTTTGCGCAGGACAATGGTATTGAGCTTGAGACATCAGTTGATGGCTGGACAAACGAGCAGATGGTAGATTTCATCAAGGAGCACAATGTTCCATGTCCATCATGCGGCAAGCACAATTTCACAGATATCAGACAGTTCAACCTCATGTTCAAGACCTTCCAGGGTGTTACAGAGGATGCTAAGAATACAGTATATCTTCGTCCGGAGACCGCACAGGGCATCTTTGTAAACTTTAAAAATGTACAGCGTACATCCCGTAAAAAGATTCCATTCGGTATCGGACAGGTTGGTAAGTCATTCCGTAACGAGATTACACCTGGTAACTTCACCTTCAGAACACGTGAGTTCGAGCAGATGGAGCTTGAGTTCTTCTGCGAGCCTGGAACAGATCTTGAGTGGTTTAAGTATTGGAGAGGCTTCTGCCGTGACTGGCTCATTTCCCTTGGAATCAAGGAAGAGGAGATGAGACTGCGTGATCATGATCCTGCTGAGTTAGCCTTCTATTCAAAGGGAACTACAGATATCGAGTTCTTATTCCCATTCGGATGGGGCGAGCTTTGGGGCATTGCTGATCGTACAGATTATGACCTCGGACGTCATCAGGAAGTTTCAGGACAGGATCTTACATACTTCGATGACCAGAAGAATGAGAAATATCTGCCATACGTTATCGAACCGTCACTCGGTGCAGACCGTGTAGTACTTGCCTTCCTTTGTGCAGCTTATGATGAGGAGGATATCGGTACACCGGAGAAACCGGATGTAAGAACAGTATTCCATTTCCATCCAGCACTTGCACCTGTAAAGATTGGAGTACTTCCGCTGTCAAAGAAGCTTAATGAGAGTGCTGAGAAGGTATTTGCACAGCTTTCTAAGACATACAACTGTGAGTATGATGACAGAGGAACAATCGGAAAGAGATATCGTCGTCAGGATGAAATCGGAACACCATTCTGCGTGACATATGATTTCGACTCAGAGGAAGACCATTGCGTGACAGTACGTGACCGTGACACAATGGAGCAGGAGCGTATCGCAATTGATGAGCTTGATGCTTATTTTGCAAAGAAATTTGAATTCTAATTTTGTACAAACTAACGATGTTTTTTGTTAAATGAGACTTAAAAAAAGCAATTACAACTTTTTTTGAAGGTGTATTTTGTGAAATTATACAAAATTAGGAATTAGGTCACAAAAATTAATATAAAAACATATCAGAAATCAAATTTTATGATATAATATAGATGACAAATGACAACCAAAGATATAGTAAGCTATTCTTTGGTTGTTCTGATATATGGAGATTATGAATATGGAAGCAAAAGAATTAAAGAAGCTGAGCAGAAGTGAGCTGCTAGAGATGCTTTTAGACAGAAGTAAAGAGGTTGAACACTTAAGAAAAGAGCTTGACGAGACAAAAAAACATATTCAGACACTTGAGCGTGAGGTAAAGACATCGGGTGATATCAATGCTGCAATTAATAAACTCACGTCAGCAACAGAGGAAATCCAGAAATTTGCCGCCGTAATATCCATGGCTTCAAATAATCTGACAAGAAAATAATATAGAAGCAATATTTTGTGGTTATGAAATGGATAATTGGACAAAAGAATGATAGAAAAAATATATAAAAAGGCAATATATGCTCTGGCAAGAGTTGCCGTAAAGTACATTGAGCTAAGAAAAAAAAGAGAACAGAAGAAAATTAAGCAGAATAAATCAGCTAACCTCACAAATTCGACAAAAAGCTGCACAGATGCTGAATACAATAAAAAGGTAGTTGCAGAGATTAATCATAACAATATTGCAGCTGTTGCAGAAAGCAAAAATAATATTGATGTAGTGGATTTAAGCAAAGACGAGGAGCTGAAGGATGTCGAACAGAAACCACTTACCAATGAGGATAAGCTTGATTTACTTTTGGCACAGATGATGGAAACAGCTGTTAAGTCATCTGAAAAAGTAACGCAGGTACATAAGCAGACCCAAAATGTTGATGAAAATATATCACAGGAAATAGCGGAAATAATTCCGGTCAAATATGTAACACCGGCGCCAGACATAACTCCTGATATAGAAAAAAATATTGAAATAGAGAAGGAATATCAGCAGACTAAAAAAGGAAACCGGCCGGAGGATATATCTGTACATATAGAAAAGGAAATATCAAGGAAGGTTTCAGAAGAAAACAGAGTTGAGAATAAAGAAGTTGAGAATAAAAGTGCTGAGAAGACTGAAGATAGATCGGGCTATCGCAGTATCATGACAGACGACTATGACCGTTATAGCGATGATCTTGGCATAAAGGAGCTGCGTCAGGAACTGAGAAGAGTGAAGTATAACAACAAATTTGCAGCAACACTCTTCAATACCGTAGGAACACTTGTGGTAGTGGCAGCGGCAGCAATATTGGTCGCAAACCTGTGGCTTCCTATTTTGAAGGTGACCGGAACATCTATGTCACCGACGTTACAGGAGGGACAGGTGCTTATGGCATCAAAGGGACATGACTTTAAAACAGGAGATGTCATAGCTTTTTATTACAATAACAAGATACTTGTAAAAAGAGTTATTGCGATGCCGGGTGACTGGGTCAATATATCAGAGGATGGCACGGTTTATGTAAACGATATCGCAATTGATGAACCGTATCTCAATGAAAAAGCTTTAGGAGACTGTAATATAGAGCTGCCTTATCAGGTTCCTGAATCCAAGATTTTCGTGATGGGCGATAACAGAAGCGTATCACTTGACTCAAGAAATACAGCTATAGGCTGTGTCTCAGAGGAGCAGGTAGTCGGCAGAATTACATTTGCCATCTGGCCATTGTCTAAAATTGGCAAAATTGACTAGTGTTATTTGGGATTTTTTGGTAAAAAAGTAGAAAATCCCGATTTAAAGGCTCGTGTGACCGTTGTGTGACCAAAAGTGTGTAATATATTAGCTGTTGAATAACGATTAAGTAAAATGAATTATATATAACTCTATGAAAGGAGGATGCAGAATGGATAAGGATATGGAACGTCTCGGCAAAGAGCGGCTTAAAAGAGTGAGAAGACGTAGACAGCTTGCTACATTTATTATATCGATGGCTGTTATAGTGCTGGGCATTACTGCGTACAGACTTATACAACCTGCATCAGCAGCAGATCAGAATCAGAAGGATTTTACCATAGATAATGTCACAGAAAACTATGTTAATCTTCAAAAACTGCAATCAAATGGCTCATATACCGAAATGTCCAGTGAGGGCAAGTCAGCGGACTGGAACGGCGAGAAGTTCAAGCTTGAGGTTCAGCTGAATTTTGGAATCGGCAAGAATGATACGGTAGATGCCAATGGCAATACTGTTAAGAATTATTATTATGTCTATGATCCGTCGGTGACTATTCCGGATGATTTGTGCAATTCATGGACGACAAAATGTGACGACAACAGTGATATAGAACAGTTCCAGTACAGATATATCAAAAACGAGGATGGGACATATGCTATCCTTATAAGATTTGCAGATGGCTATATCGAGGGTAAAAGCAGCGATATAGAAGGCTGGGCAAAGGTTGAGGCTCTTGGTGAGGGTAAGACCAATGATTCAGGTGATCTTGATATCAATATCGGTGGTGATGTCACCATAACAGTAGACAAGGATAATGTCCACTGGAACGGAAACGATTCCTTAAACTACGATATTTCCGTAAAGAAGAGCAATACAAATAATAATAATATTGCTATTGATGAAAATGGTAATTATTATGTTGAGTTTACTGTGGATGTATCTTCTAAAAAAGGTACACCTGATGATATCGAAATCACAGATGAATTTAACGGCAATGGTATGAGGGTTGATACTACCGGATTTACCTACAGCATAAAGAAAAACGGTCAGGATGCTGAAAGCAGTTATACTGCAACAGCGACAGGAAAGAATGACCCGGCAGATGCGGGAAAGGCAACACTTACTGCAAAGCTTCCAAAATTAGAGGCAGGTGATAGCTGTTCTATTACATACAGGTATTACCTGACCAATGCCGGAGATTTGGGAAATAATGCTACATGGCAGGCAACTAATTTCGTTACAGGTAAATCAACAGAACAAAATTCAAAAGAAACTGTTATAGATACATCAAGCAGCTACGTAAAGTATTACAAAAATCTTATAGAAAAATCCGGCAAATATGATAAAACTAATAACCGGATTATCTGGACGGTTACAGTAAATAAAACCTGTGAGGATATTGCGGGAGCTGTCCTGACAGATGATATGTTTGATAAGATTACAGACATTGATATATCACCTAGTGACGGGTATACAATTAACAAAGACAGCAGTGGCAAGGTGACATCGGTTACATTTAATTCTACAGATGGTAACAAGAACTGCAATAAGTATACTGTCAAATACTATACAGATGCATTGCAGACATTTGATGACCAGAAATTTAATAATAAGGCTACTCTTACTAAGGATGATAAGTCATATGACAGCTCTTCAAGCGTAAATGTTCCAAAAACAAAGCAGGATATTACAAAGAAGCTTGTTGAAGCTCAAAAGACAGATAACAGTCTGTATACTTTAAAATGGGAGGCTAAGTTTACAATTCCGGCATCGGGATTTCCTAAGGCGTTTGGCATTGCTGATACAATGTCATCCAAATCCCAGAAGAATTATCATTACATGACTTATACCCAGATGAATGATTTTGTAAGTCAGGTAAAGAAAGAGTTTGATGGATATATCAGTGATATTACTGTTAAATATCTGGATAAGAATAATAAGTCAAAAACGGCAAAATTTAATGAAGTATCCGAATCTGATGACTACAGGTTTACCTCGGTAAATATCAGCTTTAATAAGGATTATCCGACAAGCAGCAGTGAAAAGACCGTCGTATTTACATACAGCACAACCGCCGATACGACAGCGAGTGGAAGTGTTGAGTATGTGAATAAGTTTGAAGCTTTAAATTCAAGTGCGTCTGCATCTTATAGCCATACGACATCAAAGATTGTAAAGACTGATGGAAACGGTAAAACAGGTCAGACATATTTGAAAACCACAGAAAGTGACGGAACACTCACATGGCGCGTTGATGTACTTATGGATGCTGATGCTACAGAGTATACTATCACTGATAAGCTTCCGGAGGGTGTTACACTGCAGAGTGTAAAGATAATGCTAGCCTATACTAATCAGGAGGGCTTTACATATCCTGACTTTGAAGGCACATTGCATACCGTAACTGACGGCGACTGGTTCACAAAAGGAATTCAAACCGGCACAACGCTTGATAAAAGCACAAATACCGTGGTTACAAGAGTTATAAAGCCTGATAAAGCCAATACAGAAATACATGGCTGGAATGAGAACTCTCACATATATGTAGTATACAAGTGCACGATAGATGATTTTGAGAATTTTGAAGCCGGTAAAACAGTGGCTTATAAGAATACAGCCACAGCATCTTCAAATACAAACAAAGAAATCGGATCGGCTTCTCAGACACAGACCATGTCAAAGCCTGACGAATCGGGCGGTGATAATCCTACTGAGGGGGATAAGGTTATTTCCAAGAACTACAAGTGGGATGAAGACAATCACAGGCTGCGTTATACGGTTATAATAAACCCTGATGGCAAGGACTATCTGCCTGATAGCGATACATTAAAGCTGACAGATGTGCTTAAATTTACGACACGCACATATGGCAATAGTATTCAGACATTATGGTATATCGATTTAATGCCGGCTACAGTTCAGTTTAGAGAAGCTATTAAGCAAAGCGATGGAACTTATAAGCAGGGAGAAACGATAGATGAATGTAAGTGGAATTACAGTACACAGGATGGTACCTATGATTGGAGCGCCGATTCATATAGAACCATAAAAGCAGATATACCTGACGGTAAAGCCATTATGCTGACATATACTTATCAGGTCAATGCACAGGTTCTTGGTACCCCTGGTGAATACAGTCCGATTATAATGAATGTCAGCAATACAGCAAAGCTTGAAGGCATTGAAAGGGGAGAAGACCGTAAGGATAACAATACTGTTTACAAAGAGTCTAAATCCTCTGCCGGAGTAATTAAGAGCAATACATTTACATTGTATAAGGTAGATAAGGCTGATTATGGCAGGCTGCTTAAAGGCGCTGAGTTTGAGCTGTTTGGATACACATCGGATGGTTCTTATGCGTCGTTAGGTGAGTATACCACCGATGAGAACGGCAGAATTGATATCAGTATGAGTACTGACAATCTGGAGTATAATACTCAGTATTATATAGTTGAGACAAAGGCACCGGAAGGTTATTTACTCTCGGCAGAGCCACATAAGGAGTATTTTTATTTCAGTGCAGATATCTCGGCACATCCTGTCGTAGCTGAAAACAGCTCATTACAGGGAAGTGATATGGCAAAGGTAAATACACCGTACTATTATGAGGATGTAGTAGTTCCGACCACCAGCATCTCAGTCGATAAAAAATGGACTGATTCTAAGAATAATCCGTTAGATAAGACTGATGGAAAGATCTTTCTGCAGCTGCATCAGGTGGATTCGGCTGGTAATGATAAGAAGTATGGCAATCCGGTTGAGTTGACAGCTGATTCGGCAGGTGAATGGTCATATGTGTTTAAAAATCTGCCATTACAGAGTGTAGATGAAAATGGTATTCTGACCGGTACCACATATAAATATTATGTGACAGAGGTTGGAATAAATCAGAACAACAGTATGTCAGGCTATGATGTTTCATATGTATTTAAGGATATAAATGGTATGCAAATCACAAAGACCGATGCAAACGTTGCACCGGGCAGCGCCAATGCTATAGAGTCCGGTACTGTTGAGATTACAAACAAACTCATAGAGTATGAGCTTCCGGAAACAGGTGGAAGTGGTAACAGATGGTTGTATATGTTGAGTGGAGTTGTGCTTATAGCAATAGCTACAATAACACTTTTCTATAAAAAACATAAAACATTATAAAAAAGGAGAATGCAATATGAAAACAATCAAAAGAAGCATTGCTTTAGTTCTTGCGATGATACTTACACTTGCAATGAGCGTTACAGTATTCGCTGAGGGCGAAGGCACCAAAAAAACATTTACCATCACGGTTAATGAAGCAAAGGCAGGCCACACTTATGAGGCTTACCAGATTTTAAAGGGTGACCTTTCAAAGTCAGAGACAACACTTTCAAACGTTGACTGGGGTACCGGTATCAAGACTGACAAACAGACAGACCTTGCTAAGGATGCAAAGGCTTATGTAGAGAAGCTTTCAAAAATGCAGTCAAACTCTTCAGATATTAAGGCAGAGGCACAGAAAATTGCTTCAGCTTTAAGTACTACAGTAGCAGGTTCTGTTTCAGTAACACAGGACAATGCCAAGACTGAGATTACAGGACTTGAGCCTGGTTACTATCTTATCAAGGATAAGGATAGCTCTTTAAAAGGTGACGAGGCTTACACAGAGTATATCCTCAATATCGTTGCTGATACAACAATCACACCTAAGACAGATGTACCTTCTGTTGAGAAGAAAGTAAAAGACACAAACGACACAACAGGTGATACAACAGAATGGCAGGATTCAGCCGATTATGATATCGGAGATGTAGTTCCATTCCAGCTTACAGCTACATTACCTGCAAATGTTGAGTCATATAAGTCATATTACCTCAAATTTGATGATACTCTTTCACAGGGACTTGATTTCAATGAAGGAACTGTTACTGTTAAATTAGGTGATAAGGATGTTACATCATTCTTTAAAACAAATTATGACGCAGCTAGCAAAAAGCTTACTTTTACATGTGACAATATTTTAGCAAAGGGATTTGAAGCTAAAAATGGTGATACGATTGTAGTTGAGTACAAAGCAACTCTCAATAAGAATGCTGTTATCGGTTCAGAAGGAAACCCAAATAAGGTAAAGCTTGAGTTCTCTAACAACCCTAACAATGGTGGTGAGGGAGACAAAGGTGAGACTCCGGAGGATACAGTAATCGTATTTACATACAAGGTTGTAATCAACAAGGTAAATGAGAAGAACGAAGCACTCGATGGTGCAGAGTTTACTCTTTACAAAAAGATTAAAGGTGAAGCAGACAAAGAAATCAAAGCGGTAATTTCAGGTGATAAGAATGATGTCTTCACATTCAGCGGACTTGATGACGGTGATTACGTACTTAAGGAGACAAAGACTCCTGATAGCTACAACACTGCAAAAGATATTGCATTCACAATCACAGCAGACCACTCAATTGTGTCTGATGCTCCTGAGCTTAAGTCATTAAGCGGAGATAAGGTGACCGGTAATATTACACTTAAAGCTGATAAAGCTGAGGGCAGCTTAAGCACACCTGTACAGAACTTTAAGGGTTCAGTCCTTCCTTCAACCGGTGGTGCCGGACGTGTTGCAATTTATGTAATCGGTGCTATATTAGTAGTTGGTGGCGGAATTGTTCTTGTAACAAAGAAGCGTGTTAAATAATATCATTTTATGATAAAATATAACTGCCATGAGCCACTTTAGTGGTTCGTGGCAGTTACAATAGGCATAATTATATTATGCAAATGATAACAGTAAGGAGAGTGCTATGAGAAGAAAATTATCAACTATTTTGTTTGTCATAGTGTTTCTTGCAGGATTGTCCTTACTGCTATATCCGACGGTGAGTGATTACTGGAATTCATTCCATCAGTCAAGGGCAATCGCAAGCTATGTCGATGCAGTAGACAATACAGATGAACAAAAGCTTGAAGAAATGAGACAGGCGGCAGAGGCTTACAATGAAAGGCTTTTAAGCAAGCAGGACAGATATGATATGTCTGATTCGGACAGAGCAGAGTATGAAAGCCTACTTGATGTATCTGGCACAGGAGTCATGGGCTATGTTGAGATTCCGTCCATCAATGTCTCATTGCCGATTTACCACGGCACAGATAATACAATACTTCAGATAGGTGTTGGCCATATCGAGGGCACATCGCTTCCGGTTGGCGGAGCAAGCACACATTGTGCTGTTTCAGGACACAGGGGACTTACGTCATCTAAGCTGTTTACGGATATTGACCAGATGGCGGAGGGTGACACATTTAAGCTGTATGTGCTTGGCGAGACACTGACCTACGAGGTTGATCAGATAAGGATTGTTTTGCCTGATGAGCTTAATGACTTAAAGATTGAGGAAGGGCAGGATTACTGTACACTTATCACGTGTACACCGTATGGTGTGAATTCACACAGGCTTCTTATCAGGGGTCACAGGATTGCAAATGATGCACAGGGACTTATTGTCGAGGATGTAAAGCAGGTACAGCCATTACATGAAGCCATAGTGCTTGGCATTCTGTTTCTGGTTTTGTATATTATAATTTGTAAGATACTTAGTAAAACGATATTGTATAGATTCAGATAGAATCAGGAAGGAGGAAAAATGCACAATAGTTTAAAAAGAGCTGTCAGTATAGCTATAGCAGCGATAGCCTTGTTTTCTCTGCCATGTGGAAGCATTTTTGCAAGGACGCATATTGATATTGATAAGAAATGCTCTATAACAGTTGATATCCCTGATACATGGGAGGATTTGTATACTGTGGATTTTCCCGTAGAGCTTTACAGAGTGGCAGATGTAGATGAGAACGATGTATACACTGCAACGAAGCAGTTTGATGAGCTGGCTAAATCTATATCAGATATCAGCAGTAAAACTACCGCAGATGATTGGGAAAAGATGGCAAAGACAGCTGCGGACATTGTAGACAAAGGTTCTTTGACAGCAGATGAGGCAATAGATGTTTCAAACGGAAGGGGAAACGTCACAGGCGTTAAGACGGGACTGTATCTGGTGTATGCAAAGCCGGCTAATTCGGCAAGATTTGGATACACATTTGTGCCGTATCTGGTTTCGGCTCCTAATAATGAGTTTGCTATGACAGGAAGCGGCTCAGATTCATGGATATATGATGATATCGATATCGAGCTGAAGCCTGAACAGACCGGGCTTATGGGAAGCTTACAGATTAATAAAACATTAAAGACATACAATACAGCACTCGGTGAGCCGGTGTTTGCATTTGATGTTGAGGCCTACGACAGGGATGGTAATGTGGTGTTTTCCGATATCGCATCAATCAGATTTGACAGTACAGGGGCTAAGAGCGTAG
>OIXL01001177.1_pt1 | contig 10690 bp, 10 predicted proteins | sample 1587761 | NCBI WGS metagenome assembly OIXL01 (sample SAMN03283246) | human gut metagenome | biome: human-associated habitat; material: feces | host: Homo sapiens | place: Peru | collected 2012 | reverse complement strand
AACCCTGAACCAAATGAAAGCAAAGTAAAAAGGAGCTGTGAAGAAATGAGGATTCATTTCTTCACAGCTCCTTTTTTATTGGCAGTTAGCTTATCTATCCGAGCCGTCTTTTTCTTTACGGATGACGTCGTGAGCGCCGCCTTCTACGATGGAGGTCGCAGAGACGAGAGTCAGCTTCGCCTTTTCCTGAAGCTGCGGGATGGTGATAGCGCCGCAGTTGCACATGGTGGCTTTGATCTTCGCGCAGGTCTTTTCGACGTTTTCTTTCAGCGGACCAGCATAGGGGACATAGGAGTCTACGCCTTCTTCGAAAGCGAGCTTCTTGGAACCGTCGAGGTCATAACGGCCCCAGTTTCTGGCACGGTTGGAACCTTCGCCCCAGTATTCCTTGACGATGGTGCCGCCGACGGTTCTCTTCTGTGTCGGGGATTCGTCGAAGCGGGCAAAGTAGCGGCCGAGCATGACGAAGTCAGCGCCCATGGCGAGGGCCAGTGTGATGTGGTGGTCGTAAACGATGCCGCCGTCGGAGCAGACCGGTACATAGATGCCGGTTCTCTTGTAGTATTCATCTCTGGCCTGGCAGACTTCGATGAGAGCCGTTGCCTGGCCGCGGCCGATGCCTTTGGTTTCACGGGTGATGCAGATGGAGCCGCCGCCGATGCCGACTTTGACGAAGTCTGCGCCAGCTTCTGCGAGGAAGAGGAAGCCTTCTCTGTCGACGACATTGCCTGCGCCGACTTTGACTTTTTCGCCGTAACGTTCACGGATCCAGTTGATGGTGATCTTCTGCCATTCGGAGAAGCCTTCGGAGGAGTCGATGCAGAGGACATCTGCGCCTGCGTCTACGAGGAGCGGCACGCGGTCAGCGTAGTCTCTGGAATTGATGCCGGCACCGACGATGAAGCGTTTCTGCGCGTCGAGCATTTCATTCGGGTTTTCCTGATGGGAGTCGTAGTCTTTGCGGAATACGAAGCCGTAGAGGCGGCCGTCTTCATAGAGGACCGGCAGAGAATTGATCTTGTTGTCCCAGATGATGTCATTGGCTTCGGAGAGGGTGATGCCGTAATTGGCTTTGACAAGTTTGTCGACCGGGGTCATGAAGTTTTTGACCTTTTCGCTCTTGTCCATGCGGCTTACGCGGTAGTCTCTGGAGGAAACGATGCCTACCATTTTGCCGTTGGAGGTGCCGTCTTCCGTGATGGCGATGGTGGAGTGGCCGGTCTTTGCTTTGAGGGCAAGGACGTCAGCTAAGGTCGCTTCTGGCGACAGGTTCGAATCGGAAGGAACAAAGCCTGCTTTCTGTGCTTTGACTCTGGCAACCATGGCTGCTTCTTCTTCAGGAGTCTGGGATCCGTAGATAAAGGAAACGCCGCCGTTTCTTGCGAGTTCGACAGCGAGCTTTTCACCGGAGACGGCCTGCATGATCGCAGAAACCATTGGGATGTTTAATGTGATGGCCGGTGTTTCCCCTTTTTTGTATCTGACCAGCGGGGTCTTCAGAGAGACGTTCGCCGGGATGCAGCTGCAGTCAGAATATCCGGGAATGAGCAGATATTCATTAAAGGTATGAGCCGGTTCATTGATGTAGGTTGCCATTATTTCCTCCTTAAATAAAAATAGAGTAAAAAGATGAAAATAAATTAACTTACTATACCTCTTTACTCGTATTCGGTCAAGCGTTTTTTCCCGTGACCTATGTATTTGTACTATTATAGCGTAAAAACTCCGCCTTGGATAGGCGGAGTTTGTGAGAGTTTTATGAGATGGGTTGTCAGGTTCAGGGGGCGCCCACGAGGCGTATCGACCCTTGATCGTTTGCGAAAGCTCGCCCCGAATGAGGAATGGAGGAATGAAGGTGGCGGCTTCGCCGAGATCGATGACGAGGTCGCAACTGTTCTGGCATTCGTTATCTCACATACGACGTTTCTCGCCGCTCAGGATGACGAAATGGGGCGATGCCCGAAAGTGGTATGCAAGTCACTCGTGATCCCTAATCCCTGTGGTCTAACATACGTGGGGGCCAACCCCGCCTCGCTCCGCTCGGCTGCCCCTTCCAGAGGAAGGGGCGAGAGGATGCGCCTCTGCGATTTAATCAGCGTTTCCCTAGAGCAGCGGCTCGATCACGGTCTGGAAGTAGGCGTTCAGCTCTTTGGGCGTCGCCTGCATTTTGTTTTTGCGTACCCACCACTGGACCATTTCGACGAAGCTGCCGGAGATGTGATTCAGGAGGAAATCTTCGGGGACAGGGATTTCCTTGTGGTGGCTCAGGAGGTAGGAGGCGATGAGGCGGGAGAGGCTCGCCTTGAAGTAGCGCAGGAAGAAGTCGGAGCTTTCAGAGATGAGCAGGTCGCGCAGGTGGTTCGTATTCTCTGCGATATGCTCTAAGAGGTGGCAGAAGACAGGATCCGGAAGGCCGGTATGCTGGTGATCGTCAGAGGGGTGGTTGTCATTCATGACACCGTCCACGATGTGCTCGAAGAGTTCCTGACACATGTCCTCTAAGAGGCTGTCTTTGGTCTGGAAATGTGCATAGAATGTGCTGCGGCCGATATTGGCACGATCGATGATATTCTGGATGGTGATTTTTGAATATGGCTTTTCTGATAACAGAGCGCTGAATGCTTCGAAGATAGCGGCTCTGGTCTTCTGCTGTCTGCGATCCATGGGGTTCCTCTTTCACAATGGCTGATATAAAACGACTTGTATGATATATGCTATTGTAAAATATCGGAAGTAGAAATTCAAGTATCCACGAGCATATTTTTTAGGGATACTTGAATTTCTCAAGCGGGCCTTTGGAAAATGGGGAAGGGGTTCATGGCTAGCTCATGAGGGACGCTGATTGCGTGTGATACTTTCCCTAAGCGCCGCGAAGGATGAATTGCGGTGATGCCCGCTTGGGGCTTAGGGACTAGGGGACTAGGGAACCAGGAGACCAGGAGACTTTAGACTTTACAGGTCAGAAGTCAGAGGTCAGACGTCAGAAGTCAGAGGTCAGACGTCAGAAGTCAGATATCAGACATCAGAAGTCTGATGTCTGATATCTCTCAGTCTCCTAATCCCTAATCCCTAATCCCTAGTCACTAGCTACCAGTCACCAGTCACTAGTCCCCTGTCACAAAGCCTCAATCACACGGACGAGAGCTTTCACATCTTCTTCCTTTGTCGCCCAGCTGGTGCAGAAGCGGATGATGCTGTGGCTGTCGTCGGCTTTGCAGCCGAAGCCGAAATCGACGGTCTCTTTGAGCTTTTCCATCCGGCAGTTTTCTATGGTGAAGAAGATCTGGTTCGTAGGGGAGTCAAAGTAGAGGGGGATCCCTTTGGCGGTGAGCGCTTTTTTGATTTCTTCTGCATAGAGGTCGGCGGTGCGTCCCATCTGCAAATAGAGGCCATCTTTGAAGAGCTCGTCAAATTGGATGCCGAGGAGCCAGCCTTTGGCGAGGAGCGCACCGTGCTGCTTGATCATGGGGAAGAAGTGCAAGATGAGGCGCGGGTCAGGGATCACGACGGCTTCGCCGAAGAGTGCGCCGCATTTCGTGCCGCCGATATAGAAGACGTCTGCGAGGCGCGCAAGGTCTTCGAGGGTGACGTCATTGGAGGAGCTGCCGAGGGCGTAGGCGAGGCGGGCTCCATCGACGAAGAGAGGAATGTGGTGCCTGCGGCAGACGGCAGAAATGTCTGTCAGCTCTTTTTTTGAATAGAGAGTGCCCCATTCGGTCGGCTGGGAAATGTAGACCATGCCGGGATGTACCATGTGTTCCCAATTTTCATCAGCGAAGAAATCGGAGACGAAGCGATCGATCGCTTCGGCGGTCAGCTTGCCTTCTTTCGAGGGAAGGGCGAGCACTTTGTGTCCGCCCCACTCGATTGCACCTGCTTCATGGACATTCACATGGCCGCTGTCGGCAGCGATGACGCCTTCGTAGGGGCGGAGAATGCAGTCGATGACGGTGGCATTGGTCTGGGTGCCGCCGACGAGGAATTTCACCTCTGCATCCGGCGCGCCGCATGCTTTTCGGATGCGCGCACGGGCGTTTTCTGAGATGTCATCCAGTCCGTAGCCGGCGCATGGCTGGTGGTTTGTTTCAGAAAGACGATGGAGAATATTCGGATGGCAGCCTTCCATGTAGTCGGAGGCGAAGGGGAGTTTCTTTTTCATGGTGAATGTCCTTTTTGTAAATGATAATGGGTGGGGCAGTATCGAGTCTTCTGAACGGGCTCACATGCTGCTTCTCACTTCTTACTAGGGAAACACTGATTAAATCGTTGTCAGATTTTACTCTTGAAATTTTATACATGGCGAGGAATAACCTGACGCGAATAGCGAGCTATTTAAGGAAGGTTATGACGAAGCCATGCATAAAATTTCTTGTGGAATTTGACTCTGCGATTTAATCAGCGTTTCCCTATGTGTCTGCTCTACTATGATGCCATTTCTCCCCTCTTGTCAAGGCGTTTTTCGCAAGACTATGAGTGAAATGCATAGCTTGTCTTTTCTCGTGTCCAATTATGCATACTTCTTTTCAAAAATGTTTGATAGTGGTACAATTATTTTTGTAATTTGTACATGATTTCAAGAAAAGGCTGCAAAAAGATAGCCAAAAGAGAAAATGACAGCGAAAGCGCCAAGCGCTTTCATTTTTTTCATGAGGGGATGATCTTCTCATGGAAGGGAGAATGCAGTATGAATATCCATGAATACCAGAGTAAGCAGATTATGCGTGAGTATGGCATCCATGTCCCGGAAGGCTACCCGGCATTCACGGTCGAAGATGCGCTGGAAAATGCGAAGCGCCTCGATACGCCGGTCGTGGTCGTCAAGGCACAGATCCACGCGGGCGGCCGCGGAGAAGCGGGCGGTGTCAAGCTCGCCCGTTCTCTGGATGAAGTCAGAAAATATGCGAAGGAGCTTCTGGGCAAGGTGCTCGTCACCCGCCAGACCGGCCCGCAGGGCAAGAAGGTGAACCGCCTTCTGATCGAAGCCGGCTGCCATATCAAGAAAGAGTACTATCTCTCCTTCGTCGTGGATCGTCAGGCAGAATGCGTCGTCATGATGGGCTCGGAGTCCGGCGGCATGTCCATCGAAGACGTGGCAGCGGAAAATCCGGAAAAGATCATCAAAGAGTACATCGACCCGGTCATTGGTCTGGCTGATTTCCAGGCACAGCGTATGGCGTATGCGCTCCATTTCGAAAAGCCGACCATCAGAAAAGCAGCGACCTTCATGAAGTACCTCTACAATGTCTTTGTGGACAAGGACTGCTCGCTGGCAGAAGTGAATCCGCTGGTCGTTACCGAAGAAGGCGACGTCATGGCGCTCGATGCGAAGCTGAACTTCGATGACAGCACGCTCTCCCGTCATCCGGAAATCGTAGCGCTGCGCGATATCACGGAAGAAGACCAGAAGGAAAGAGAAGCAGCAGCGGAGGGACTGAACTATGTCAATCTCGGCGGCGACGTAGCCTGCATGGTCAACGGGGCAGGTCTTGCGATGGCGACTGTCGATATCATCAAGGAAAACGGCGGCGAACCGGCCAACTTCCTCGATGTCGGCGGCGACTCCACACCGGAAAAGATCGTGGCAGCCTTCAAAATCATGCTCGAAGACGATCAGGTCGACGGCATTCTGATCAATATTTTCGGCGGCATCAATAAGTGCGATGTCATTGCGACGGGCATTGTCGAAGCAGCTGCGCTTCTTTCCGGCGGCAAAGAGGAATTCCCGATCCCGGTCGTAGTCCGTCTTGAAGGACGTAATGTAGAGCGCGGACGCGAGATCCTGGCCAAAGCGGATATCAAGAATCTGTACCCGGCTTCTTCCATGGATGAAGGGGCGAAACTCGCCATTCGTCTTGCAAAAGAAACGAGAGAGAAGAAATAAAAAAGGTTAATGGGTTCAGGTTGACGGGTTCAGGGGGAGCCCGTGGGGCGTTCCACCCTTTGATTCCGTTTGAAAGCATTGCTTGAATGAGAAATTAGAAATGAGAAATGCGAAATGGTGGTACGGCGCATAAAAATATAGAAGCGCCGTGAATATATGGGGCGATGCCCGAAGGCTGTATTCAAGTCACCAGTCACTAGTCACTAGTCACTATAGACTCCTGGCTACTAATTCGAAATAGCAACAAGCAACATCATCTAGGAGGATGTACTCATGAGCGTTTTAATTCATAAAGATACCAAAGTCATTGTGCAGGGCATCACGGGCAAGGCAGCCCGTTTCCATACCGAGCAGATGCAGAAATATGGCACCAACATTGTAGGCGGCACGGCACCGGGAAGAGCTGGTGAAGTCTGCTGCGGCGTGCCGGTTTTCAATACCGTGAGAGATGCCGTCGCTGTCACCAAAGCCACTACTTCGGTCATTTTTGTACCGGCTGCCTTTGCGGCAGATGCCATCCTGGAAGCGGTAGAAGCGGGCTTGGAGCTCGTCGTCTGCATCACGGAACATATCCCGGTCGAAGACATGGTCAAGGTGCATCGCTACATGGTGGGCAAGAAGACCCGCCTCATCGGACCGAACTGCCCCGGCCTCATCTCTGTCGATGAAGCGAATATCGGCATCATCCCTGGACAGATTTATAAAAAAGGCCACGTCGGTGTGGTTTCCCGCTCCGGCACGCTGACTTACGAAGCGACCTTCCAGCTGACCAATGCAGGCATCGGTCAGACAAGCGCGATCGGCATCGGGGGCGACCCGATCAAAGGTACGGACTTCATCGATGCACTTGAGCTTTTCAATGATGATCCGGATACCAAGGCGGTCCTCATGATCGGCGAAATCGGTGGTACGGCGGAAGAGCAGGCTGCGAAATGGATTCATGAACATATGAAGAAGCCGGTCGCTGCCTTCATCGCTGGGCGCATGGCGCCTCCAGGAAAGCGCATGGGCCATGCCGGCGCCATCATTTCCGGCGGCAAAGGAACTGCGGTAGAAAAGATCGCAGCGCTGAATGCGGTAGGGATCCCTGTCGCAGAAACGGTCGCGCATATCGGTGAGACAGTCATCGAGCTCTTGAAAAAAGAAGGGCTCTATGACGAATGCCATACATGCTGATGAAAAGCAGTCCCGCGAGGGACTGCTTTTTGGGTTAGACCGTGGGCGTGCTGCCTGCCCCTTGATTGTTTGCGAAAGAGGGGGAGCGGGTTCTACCGGTTCAAAGGGTTCAGCGGGGGGCGGCGCATAAAAATATAGAAGCGCCGCAGAGTATGGATGGGGCGATGCTCGAAAGCACCTTTCAAGTCACCAGTCACTAGTCACCAGTCACTGGTCATGCACATGAGAAGTTTTTACTTGACGGGGGCACCACTTTCCGTTATTGTAGGAGAAAAGACGGGAGGGAACGCTATGTTTGGCAAATTTCAAGATTCACTGCTTTTTGTCGTGCTTGCTTATGCGATCTTTCGTATCGGCTGGGGCGAGGGATTCACGACGATGAATATTTTCATCCTTCTGGGCTCGCTGGTTGCCATTTTATCCATGGTGCTTAGGCGGAGCGGCTACTTGGAAACGGTAGAGAAAAAGAAGAAGGAAGCGGAAGAAAAAAAGCAGGACAAATAAAAAGGGCCACGCGGCTCTTTTTTATTTGCCTCGCGGGCGCTCCCTGCTTTTGTCAAATCCCTTTCCTTATGCTAAAATGAGAAGCAACAAGCAGCAAAGGAGGAAGCGGATGAATCCGGATCTTTATATCGTAAGGAAGGTGAATGAAGCCACCTCCATCTCGCGCAAGGCGAGTCTGTTCATGGATCTCGTCACACGCTACGGGCACTGGGCTTTTGTGATTTACGGGCTTCTTCTCTGGCTGGCACCCGGGGAAAACCGGAAAGAGCGCAGGCTCTGCTGCGTCCTAGCCTTTCTGGGTGTCGTGATCGCCTCTCTCCTTTCCTTTGCCATCGGCAAGGTGTGGAGAAGGAGACGGCCTTTTGAGCGCGACTGGCGCATCTGGAATTTCACCGGGCACAAGGCCAATGCCTCTTTTCCCAGCAATCACACGATGAATGGAGCGGTCGTCGTCATGGAGCTTCTCCGCATGCACATGCCGGGATCTCACCTGCTGGCGGTCTTTGCCGGGCTTCTAGCGTTTTCCCGCATTTTCGCCGGTGTGCATTACCCGACGGATCTTTTGGGCGGCGTCGCCATCGCAGGCCTTGTGCATCGTCTGATTCACGGGACGACGCTCGCCTCCTTCGCAGGTGCGCTCACCACTTTCGGCTCGGCGGTGAGCGATTGGATTTTTAAGAAATAAAGAATGCGATGTAGTAGAGTATACATCGTGGTGATGGGTCCAAGGGGTATCGAGTCACCAGTCACTCCTAATCCCTAGCCCCTGCTTTGTTTGGTGTAGATTTCCAAACAACAAATAACAAATATTTTCAAAAGGAGGTGATCCTATGGCAGTGAGCGAGACGGGGAGCAAGCTCTCCATCATTCGCATCGTGCAGGTGCTTTTGCGTGAGTCTGACAAGGATCACCCTTTGTCGCAGCAGGACATTCTTCGTCTGATGGAGAGCAAGTATGGGATGGTCGTGAGCCGGAAGTCTGTATCCCGGAATCTGCTCCGCCTGAAGGAGGCGGGGCTGCCTGTGATGTGCCGCGAGGTGCCGCGCATGGTGAATGGGAAGGAAGCGCCGCTTTCGCTTGACTGGTACTGGGATCACGTACTCTCTCCGCAAGATCTGAAGACGGTGATCGATCTCCTCTATTTCTCGCATCTTCCGGCGATGCAGATCCGGCAGCTCACCGAGAAGCTGAAGCGGCTGCAGTGCCGTTCTTTTGAAGACGGGAAGGAAGGCATACGAAATCTGCCGCTCTCGCAGAATCTCCCGGATGTGCGGGAGGCGCTTGTACTGCTCTCGCAGGCACTTTGCGAAAAGAAGCAGATATCCTTTTTCTATGACCACTATGAAGTGGACGGCAAACGGCATCACGGTGTGAGCCCGTCAGGAGAGGCGCGCTGCTATATCGTACATCCTTTTCAGGTGGTCGCATCGGATGATCGGTACTGCCTTCTCTGTAATGTGGAAGGACGGGAGGATATTTCCTATTTTTTCGTAGACCGCATGGCGGACATCGCGCTCCTTTCCGCGCCGGCGCGGGGGCAGAAAAGCCTCGCAGGTGCAGATGCCTCCGCGAAGCTCGATGAGCTCATGGTGGCGAGCCGCGATATTTATACAGGAAATCCGGTGGCGATCACCTTCGAGGCAGATGTGCGCCTTCTGACAGATATTCAGGCGGATTTCGGCAAGAGAGCCCGTCTCATTTCCGCAAGTCCGGACAAGGTGACCATGGAAGTGACGCTCCCCCAAGCGGCCATGAAGGCATGGGCTCTGAAGAAGGCACCGCTCGTCAAGGTGCTCTCCCCGTCGTACCTGGTGCGGGAGGTGAAGGAGGCGGCCCAGAGTCTGGCGCGCCTCTACGGCCTATGATCGCAGGTATCCTTGTTTTTCTCCTCGCCGCTGTTCTTATCCTGCTCCTGATCCCCATCCGTTATACCGTGACGCTCGCCTGCTGGCGGTTCAGCCTGTCGGTCTCTGTGCTTTTCGGACTTTGGCGGAAGAAAATCGAGCTTCCGTCTGCTGAAGAAGAGACTCCCCCTCCCGTGGAAATGACGGAAGAGCCTGAAGAAGACTGGATGGAAGAAACGCTCGCACAGGCAGAAGAGAAGGTAGGAGAGAAGGCAGAGGTGCATGAGAGGCTGCCGGATTCTGGCGAGGCGGCAACGGAGAGAGAGACAGAGGAGAAGAAGGTGCCCTCCCTTTGGAGTGAGATTCATTTCGCGATGGAGAATGGTCTGGCGGAGCGCGTCCTCCATGCGGCAGGGAAGATCCTGTCGCACAGCTTTCCGCGCCAGTGCTGCATTCGCGGAGACTTTGGGACAGGCGACCCTATGACGACGGGCATCGCCTGCGGCATGTCGATGGCATTCCTCGCCAAAGAGACACTAGAAATCCGATGGAATTATCTGGAACCTGTGAATACCTTATCGGGGGAAGCAAAGGGGCGGATCATTCCTTTGACGATGATCTATATAGCCGGCAGGCTTCTCCTGTCGAGACCCGCCAGAGAGTTCTGGCATTTCAGAAAAGAGGAAAAGAACCATGGATGATGAAGTTAGAAAGCAGATTTTTGAAGATTTCAAGAAAATGATCACCACCGAGTCTGTGGTGGGTCAGCCGATCTACTTGGGTGATGCGACCATCGTGCCGTTCGTGGATATTTCCTTCGGATTCGGCACCGGCAGTCAGGGCACGAATGCCGCAGGCGGTGCCGGCGGCGGCAAGGTGACACCGACCGCTGTCCTCATCATGAAGGGGGAACGTGTCGAGCTCTTCTCTATCAAGAATGCAGGACCGAATGGCACCATCGATAAGGTGCTGAACATGGTCCCGGAGGTCATCTCCCATTTCACCAAGAAGAAGGAAAAGCAGGAAGAAGTGAGAGAGGCGGCGCTCAAAGAAGCCAAGCAGGCCATGGCAGAAGAAGCAGAGACGGCGGCGATCGAAGCAAAGAGCGAGAAATAGTGACTGGTGACTGGTGAGTAGGCACAATATATCGGGAAACGCTGATTAAATCTGACAACGATTTCATCAGTGTTTTCCTAGCCCCTTCCTTTGGAGAGGCCGCTGAAAAACCCCTTGAAAAATGAGGTTTGGAACATGCTATTTAGCAACCGTGTAACAATTTGATGCG
>OIXL01001175.1_pt1 | contig 10705 bp, 7 predicted proteins | sample 1587761 | NCBI WGS metagenome assembly OIXL01 (sample SAMN03283246) | human gut metagenome | biome: human-associated habitat; material: feces | host: Homo sapiens | place: Peru | collected 2012 | reverse complement strand
CTTGCCAACTGCGGTGTGCTGTTTTTAGACGAATTGCCGGAGTTCTCCCGCGAGAGTCTGGAAGTGCTGCGCCAGCCGCTGGAGGACGGCCAGATCACCGTGAGCCGAGCGGCAGGCAGTGCCACCTATCCCAGCCGCTTCCAGCTGGTAGCCGCCATGAACCCCTGTAAGTGCGGCTACTACGGTCATCCCACCCGGCAGTGCACCTGTTCGCCCAGTGCTGTACGGCAGTACCGCAGCCGTGTGTCCGGCCCGCTGCTGGACCGCATCGACCTGTGCGTGGAGATGGACCCCATCGCCTTTGACGAGCTGCACGCCGTCGCCCCTTCCGAGAGCAGCGCCGATCTGCGCAAACAGGTGCTTACCGCCCGGGCCATTCAGGCAAAGCGCTATGCCGCCCCGGGTTTTGAGGGTGTGCTCTGCAACGCCCAGCTCACCGCCGGGCAGGTGCGGCGCGTCTGCCGCATGACCCCTGCCGCCGAGCGGCTGCTGCGCGCCTCCTACGACGCTTTGGGCCTTTCCGCCCGCGCCCATGACCGTATCCTGCGGGTGGCCCGCACGGTGGCCGATCTGGCAGGCAAACAGCTGCTGGACGAGGACTGTGTGCTGGAAGCCCTGCAGTACCGGGCACAGGAAAAAGTGGAAGTATAAAAGCCTTTCCGTCTTTGCTTCGCAGCTCTGCCTTCCCCGAAAAGGGAAGGTTTTGTGCAGCTTACCGTTACGCACAAAAAAGCCATCTGTATCTTTCCAAATGCTCAATACGAGCAGGAGATCACAGATGGCTTTTTATAATTGCTTTTTAGAATCTGCGCCATGTATCCGGCAGGAACAGCACCAGCATCGGGAAGATCTCCAGACGGCCGGCCAGCATATCAAAGATCATCACCAGCTTTGCGGGGTTCGTAAAGCTGCCAAAGTTCATCATGGGGCCTACCTGCGCAAGGCCCGGGCCGATGTTGTTCAAAGTAGCTGCAATGGCTGTGAAGTTCGTCACCATATCAAAGCCATCCAGACTGATGAGCAGGAAGGAGACCACGAAGATGAAGAAATACGCGCCCATAAACACATTGGTGGTGCGGATGGTCTCGTGGTTGAGCAGCTTGCCGTCCATGCGGACGGGGGCCACCACCTGCGGGTGCAGTGCCTGCTTGAGCTCCTTGCCCAAGGTCTTGCCCAGAATGAGGAGGCGGCTCACCTTGATGCCGCCGCCGGTGCTGCCTGCGCAGGCACCAATGAACATGAGCACCACCAGAATTTCTTTGGAGAGGGTGGGCCACAGGTCAAAGTCACAGCTGGAAAAGCCAGTGGTCGTGATGATGGAGCCCACCTGAAAGGCTGCCTGACGCACCGCTTCGCCAAAGCTGTTATAAAGGCTGTAGATATTGGCCGTGATAATGCCAATTGCCACCAGAATAATGGCGAAGTAGCCGCGCACTTCCTCGCTGATGGCGCGGTTGAATTTGCGCAGCAGCAGCAGGAAGTAGGCATTGAAGTTGACACCAAACAGGATCATGAAGATGGTCACGACCCACTGGATGTAGGGAGAAAAGCTGGTAAAGCTGTCGTTTTTGAAGCCGAAGCCGCCGGTGCCCGCCGTACCGAAGGCCGTGAGCATGGACTCAAACAGCGGCATGCCGCCCAGCAGCAGGAATACCACCTCCAGCACGGTGAGTGCAAAATAGATGCCGTACAGGATCTTTGCGGTAGACTGCACCTTGGGCACCAGCTTATCCACCTGAGGGCCGGGGCTTTCTGCCTTCATCAGGTTGACGTGGGAGCCGCCGGTCAGGGGCAGCAGCGAGAGCAGGAACACCAGAACGCCCATGCCGCCGATCCAGTGGGTGAAGCTGCGCCAGAACAGAATGCCCTTGGGCAGATCCTCTACCCCGGGCAGGATGCTGGCACCGGTGGTGGTAAAGCCGGACACCGTCTCAAACAGGGCATCCACCGGGTTCGGGATGCAGCCCGTCACCACAAACGGAACGGCGCCCACGATGGAAATGACGATCCAGCTCAGCGAGGTAGCAGCAAAGCCCTCCCGCATATAGAACATCTTGCTTTTAGGCTTGATGCCGCGCAGGGCGTAGCCGATGGCGGCGCTGACTGCCGCCGTGATCAGAAACACGCCCAGCACGAACCATTCGCCGTAGATCCAGCTGGCCGCTGCGGGCAGCAGCAGCAGTGCACCCTCGATCAGCATGACATAGCCCAGCAGACGGAAAACGATCGCATAATTCATAGTCTGCCTCCGTCAACCCTCTGCGCCCTTGTCCAGAATATCGCGCAGGTCATGCAGACCATGCTCCAGCGTGACCACGATCACGTTGTCGCCCACCTGGATCTGGTCGCCGCCGCGCGGGATCAAGATCTGATGGCCGCGGGTGATGCAACACAGCAGCAGATTCTTTTTCAGGTGCAGCTGGCTCAGGGGGACACCGGTGGCAGCGCTTTCCTCGTGGACGGTAAATTCCAGCGCTTCCACGCGGTCGTCCAGAATGCGGTACAGCGTCTTGATGTTGCTGCCCGCTTCGTTCTGCAGTGCACGCACATACTGCACGATGTAATCGCAGGTCATGTACTTGGGGTAGACCACGCTGCCCAGATCCAGACCGGCCAGAATATCATCAAATTCCAGACGGTTGACTTTGGTGACCAGCTTGCCGTTGGAGTGCTTTTTGGCAAACAGGGTCAGCAGCACGTTTTCTTCGTCGATGTTGGTCAGGGCCACAAAAGCCTCGGTGGACTCCATGCCCTCCGAGAGCAGGAATTCGCGGTTGGAACCGTCCTCGTTCAGGATCTGTGCGCCGGGCAGCTGCTCGGCCAGCTCCATGCAGCGGGCAGGGTCGCGCTCCACGATGCGCACACGCACGTGGTTTTCCAGCAGCTCCTGGCTCAGATAGAAGGCGATGGCACCGCCGCCCACGATGAAGGCATTGCGCACCGGGCGCACCGGCAGGTGGATGCGCTGGAAGAACTCGTGGGCCTTTTCCTGTGTTGCAAGGAAGGTGACCTGATCGCCGTTCTGCAGTACAAAGTTGCCGTTCGGGATGATCACGCCGCCGCTGCGCTCCACTGCACACACCAGAATGTCGCTCTTCAGACGGGTGGGGATCTCGCGGATGGCCACGCCGTCCAGCCCCTGCTCTGCAGTGAGTGCAAACTTGATCAGCCGCACACGGCCGTCTGCAAAGGTGTCGATCTTGCTTGCACCCGGGAAGCGCAGCAGATGGGAGATCTCCTTTGCTGCAGCCATTTCCGGATTGATGATGGCCGAAATGCCGATCTGCTTTTTGATAAAGTCCAGCTCATGACTGTAGGACGGGTTGCGCACACGGGCAATTGCATGGCAGTGGCCCGCCTTTTTGGCAAACATGCAGCACAGCAGGTTCAGCTCATCCGAACCGGTCACGGCAATGAACACATCCGCGTCTTCAATGCCGGCCTCTGCCAGCGTGGTGATCGAGGAACCGTTGCCCACGATGCCCAGCACATCGTAGCTTTCAGTCAGGTGCTCCACACGCGCTTTGTTGGTATCCACAATGGTCACATTATGGTCTTCCTCACTGAGCTGCCGCGCCAGCGCAGTACCAACCTTGCCGCCGCCCACCAGAATGATCTTCATAACAAGTCCTTTCTCTTTCCGCGTCCCTTCTGCCGGGACAGCACAAATCCATCATAGTATAGCATATCTCCTGCCAAAGTTCCACTGTTTTCCACGTTATGCAACAAGAACCTGCCAAATGACGCAAAAAAGCCCCGGGAGATACCGTCCCGGAAGCTTTTATTTCATTTAATAGCGCTCCACGCCGTCCTTCGTTACAAGGGCATACACCAGCGGGGCTTCCTCCGGCTTCTCAGAGCCGTATCCAAGGCCGCTGCGGTACTCGGCGGCGGCAGCTTCAAACTTATCGGCTACGCCGTAGAAGGTGGCAAGGCTCTCGCCCTTCTTTACGTAGTCGCCGCGCTTTTTATGCAGGGTGATGCCGGCGGCAAAATCCAGCGGGTCGCCCTTTTTCTGTCGGCCCGCACCCAGCAGCACGCTGGCAGAGCCGATCTTCTCGGCATCGTTCGCCACAATGTAACCGTCCTGCTCTGCCAGCAGCTCAAAGCTTGCCGCAGGCTTCTCGAACAGGCTGTAGTCGTCCAGCACGCGGGTATCGCCGCCCTGCGCCGCAAACATCTCCTTGCACTTAGCAAAGGCAGAACCGTCGGCGATCACCGCCTCGGCCATGGCGCGGCACTCGGCAGGAGTGCCCTTATCGGCCAGCACCAGCATGTTCGCCGCCAGCTGCAGGCAGACCTCGGTCAGGTCGGTGGGGCCATGGCCCTTGAGCACATCCATGCTCTCCATCACTTCCAGACTGTTGCCAATGTTATGGCCCAGCGGGGTGTCCATATCGGTGATCATGGCGGCAACGCGGCGGCCATGGTGGGTGCCAATGGATACCATCAGCTTGGCCAGCTCAATGCTCTGGTCTACCGTTTTCATAAAAGCTCCGGTGCCGGTGGTCACATCCAGCAGGATGGCATCCGAGCCGGAGGCCAGCTTTTTGGACATGATGCTGGATGCGATGAGCGGGATGCAGCTGACGGTTGCGGTCACATCGCGCAGGGCATACATTTTTTTATCTGCAATGGCAATGCCCTCGCTCTGGCCAATGACCGACAGACCGATGCGGTTCACCTGCGCAAAGAACTCCTCCTGCGAGAGGGCGGTTCTGGTGCCGGGCACGCTCTCCATCTTATCGATGGTGCCGCCGGTATGGCCAAGGCCCCGGCCGCTCATCTTGGCGATCTTCACGCCGCAGGCCGCCACGATGGGGGCAATGACCAGCGTGGTCTTGTCACCTACGCCGCCGGTGGAGTGCTTGTCCACCTTGATGCCCGGAATGGGCGAAAGATCCACCATCACACCGCTGTGAGCCATCACATCGGTCAGCTCTGCGGTCTCTTCATCGGTCATGCCGCGCAGATAGACAGCCATCATCCATGCAGCCATCTGGTAATCAGTCACTTCTCCGCTGACATAGCCATTGACGATCTGCTCCAGCTCCTCACGGCTGTGCGTACCGCCATCACGTTTTTTTGCGATCAGATCATAAACGCGCATCGTATCACGCTCCTCGTTTTTTCAATAGTACGACATTATAAGATATAGTATAGCAAAATTCCAAACAAAAGCAAGCATCATTCTGTAAACTTTGCCCAATTTCAAACCAAAAAGGACGCAGCCGCCCGGAAAAGCAGCTGCGCCCTTTTTTGGGGATCACGAATCGTCGTTTTAGCGGGATCCCTTGTCGTAGGGGATGCCCTCTGCCTTGGGTGCCATGCTGTTCTTGGAGGTAAACGCCAGAATGATCATGGACGCCACGAACGGCATCATGTTGTAGATGTTGCTGGACCAGTGCAGCTGTGCCAGGAAGGTGGAGTCTGCAATGTTTGCCAGACTCTTGAACACAGCAAAGAACATGGCTGCGCCAAAGATGTTGAAGGGCTTCCACTGGCCAAAGATCATAACAGCCATGGCAAGGAAGCCTGCGCCGGCCACGCCCACCTCAAAGTTCCAGGTCTGCACCGGGGGCACGATGTAGGCCATACCGCCGATCGCACCCAGTGCACCGGAAATGACAACACCGGCATAGCGCATCTTGTAGACATTGATGCCCACAGAGTCCGCTGCCTGCGGATGCTCGCCGCAGGCACGCAGGCGCAGGCCAAAGCGGGTCTTGTACAGCACCACATAGCTGATGATCAGCAGAATGATGCCCAGCGGCACAAAAATGCTCAGTTCCAGCCCGCCGATGCTGAACAGGAAAGGCTTGTTGGAGTAGTTCAGCTTTGCACTGCCGCTCTCGCTGAAATACTTTGCAATGACCACCGCAATAGCAGTAGCCAGCAGGTTCAGGGCTGTGCCGCCAATGGTCTGATCCGCCTTCAGGTTGATGGAGGCAAAGGCCAGCAGCAGACTGTACACCATACCGGCCAGTGCCGCCACCAGAACAGAGATCAGCACCACGAGGAAGACCGGCATACTGGAGGGTAGCATGGTCAGGGTGAGAACACCCGCCACACCGCCAATGACCATGATGCCTTCCAGTGCAATGTTGATGATGCCGGAGTGCTCACTGAACATACCGCCCAGTGCCACCATCATCAGAACGATGCCATACAGCAGCGTATATTTGATCAGAAGCAGCATATCACTTGCCCTCCTTTTCGGTTGCAGATCCTGCAGGAGCAGCAGGCTCTGCGTTCACATTGGTCTTGTCGGCATTCCTGAACAGCAGTGCGTGGATCTTGCCGCGGAACAGCATGGAGAATGCGCACAGGTAGATGATGATGCCGCTGATCAGGTCCGAGATCTCAGTGGGGTAATACTTGGTGGAAAGGAAGGAGCCGCCCACCGAGATATGGGAAATGAAGATCGCCGAGAAAATGGTGCCAATGGGGTTGGAGCTTGCCAGCAGTGCAACGGAAATGCCGTTGAAGCCCATTGCCGGCAGGCTGGTGGAGTTCAGCGGGTTCCACTGGGACACATTGGACAGATAGTACAGGCCCGCACCAAAACCGGCCAGCGCACCGGCAATGGCCATGGAGAGGATGATGTTCTTCTTCTCGTTGATGCCGGCGTAGCGGGCAGCGCTCTTGTTCAGGCCGACTGCCTTGAGCTCGTAGCCGAAGGTGGTCTTGTTCAGCACCACCCAGATCAGAACTGCCACTGCTGCCGCCAGGAAGATGGCAATGGTGGTGCTGTTGGTCTGGAACAGCTTGTTCAGGCCGAAATCCGGGATGATGGACTGAGCGTAATCGGCGTTCTTGCTGATGTTGATGGTACGGGTATTGCGCACATCGTACATGGGGCCAGTGCCGTTCTGGTAAATGAGCTCATTGACCAGATACAGGCCGATCCAGTTGAACATGATGGAGGTAATGACTTCGTTGATGTTGAAGTAGGCCTTGAAGAAGCCGGGGATCGCACCCCAGATGCCGCCCAGAATGGTGGCTGCGATCAGACAGACGAACCACGGCAGCTTGAGCATGATGGCGCAGTACAGAGCGCCGTAAGCGCCCAGCGTATACTGACCCGCCGCACCGATGTTGAACAGGCCGGTCTTGAAGGCAAACGCCACAGACAGACCGGTCATAATGAGGGGAGCCGCATTTGCCAGCTCCTTGCCGACACCGTAGGGCGCGTCATGGAAGCCGCCCTTCAGGATGCGCACAAAGCCGTCACCCCATGCGTGGGCCGGGTTGATGGCCAGCAGCACCAGAAAACCGACCACAAGGCCGATCAGGATGCACAGCAGAGCAGCCAGCACACTGGTGATGGAGCTGTTCAGACTGCTGTGGGAAAGTTTTTTCTTGTTCATGTGTTATTTGCTCTCCTTTCCCTGCTTGCGTGCGCCTGCCATATACAGGCCAAGCTCCTGCACGGTGGTGGTCTTGGGGTCAAATTCGCCCACGACCTCGCCCTCGTACATCACAAGGATGCGGTCGGACAGGTTCATCACCTCGTCCAGCTCCAGACTGACCAGCAGCACAGCCGTGCCCTTATCGCGCTCGGCCACGATCTGACGGTGGATGTATTCAATTGCACCAACGTCCAGACCGCGAGTGGGCTGGACTGCCACCAAGAGCTTCGGGTCCTTATCGATCTCACGGGCAATGATGGCCTTCTGCTGGTTGCCGCCGGACATACTGCGCACGGTGGTCACACTGCCCTGACCGCTGCGCACATCGTACTGGGCAATGAGCTTATCGGAATATTCGCGCACCTTATCGCTGCGGATAAAGCCGCCCTTCTGGAATTCGGGCTGCCAGTAGCGCTGCAGCACCATGTTGTTTTCCAGACTGTAGTCCAGCACAAGGCCGTGCTTGTGGCGGTCCTCCGGGATATGGCTCATGCCGTCCTTGGAGCGCTGACGGATGGACTCGTTGGTGATGTCCTTGCCGTCCAGCGTGATCTTGCCGCTGCTGATCTTTTCCAGACCAGTCAGGCCGTAGACGAACTCGGTCTGACCGTTGCCCTCGATACCGGCAAGACAGACGATCTCACCGGCGTGCACCTGAAAAGAGACATTCCGGACTGCATCCTTCTTGTGCTGGGCGTTGTGCATGGTAACGTTTTCCACATCCAGCACCACTTCGCCGGGGTTGGCAGGCTTTTTGTCCACCTGCAGCTGCACATCACGGCCAACCATCATGCGGGAAAGCTCTTCCTTGGTGGTATCCTTGATGTCCACGGTACCCATGCATTTGCCCTTGCGCAGAACTGTGCAGCGGTCTGCCACAGCCATGATCTCGTTGAGCTTGTGGGTAATGAACAGGATGGACTTGCCTTCCTTCTTGAACCCGCGCATGATCTCCATCAGTTCGTCGATCTCCTGCGGGGTCAGCACTGCGGTAGGCTCGTCGAAGATCAGGATCTCGTTGTCGCGGTACAGCATCTTCAGGATCTCAACGCGCTGCTGCATACCAACAGAGATATCGCTGATCAGTGCATCCGGGTCCACGCGCAGGCCGTACTTTTCGCTCAAGGCCATCACCTTTTTGCGTGCCTCGGCCTTCTGCAAAAAGCCCATCTTGTTGGGTTCCACGCCCAGAATGATGTTGTCCAGCACGCTGAAGCATTCCACCAGCTTGAAGTGCTGGTGCACCATGCCGATGCCCAGTGCGTTTGCATCATTGGGGTTGCGGATAGCAACCTCCTTGCCGTTTTTGCGGATCTGACCAGCTTCCGGCTGGTACAGGCCAAACAGCACGCTCATCAGTGTACTTTTGCCGGCGCCGTTCTCGCCCAGCAGGGCATGTACCTCGCCTTTGCGCAGCTGCAGGGTGATATCGTCGTTTGCCTTGATTCCAGGGAACTCCTTGGTAATGTGGAGCATTTCGATCACAAAATCCTCTGCCAATCTGCTCACTCTCCTTTCGTGTCGTTTCGACACCGATACTTCTTTAAGTTCCATTATACCTGATTTGCGGCAATTTGCACATGTCTTTTTTGCTTTTTGGCAGAAAGCACAGACAATAGTATTACTTTTGTACTCTTTTCACGAAGAGTACGCTGCATTTTTCCCGCATTACGCCAATAGAAGACAGAAAAAAGCGGGACACCCCGTTACAGGATGCCCCGCTTTGAAAAGAACCATCGATCGTCCGCAGGCAGGCCTGCCGGACAACAGCTTACTGGATGTAGTTGACAGTGGTGAACTCGCTGACGGTGGGCTTGGTAGCGTCGTCGGAGCTGTTATCAACAGTGATCTCGCCGCTCTTGATCTTGCCCTTGACTTCCTCGTACTCGTCGGTGGTGAAGGACTCGAAGTTCCAGCTGTCTGCATCGGTGGGCAGGCCGACATAATCGCCGTCCTCCAGACCGAAGTTGCCGTTGGAAGCTGCGATGTCGCCCCAGCTGCCGGCCTCGATATCAGCCAGAGCAGTGTTGACAGCCTCGGACAGGCCCTTCATAGCAGAGGTGATGAACGGGTTATAAGCGTAGGTGCCGTCTGCAACGCCGTTTGCACCGATGTAGTTCTGGTCAACATCAACGCCGATGACGTAGCCGTTGTTCTTCAGAGCAGCCTCAACAGCGGAGGTGTAGATGCCGCCGCCGCAGGCAAAGACGACCTGAGTGCCGTTGGAGTACCAGCCCTCCATACGGGAGGTGATGTTTGCATCACCGTAGAACTGGCCGCCGTAGAAGTAGTTGATCTCGATGTTCTGGCCCAGCTCAGCAGCAGCGGCATCAGCACCCTGCACGAAGCCGTAGCCGTAACGGATAACAGCGGGAACAGCCATGCCGCCCAGGAAGCCCAGCTTGGTCTTGCCGTCCTTTGCGATGGCGTAGCCTGCCAGATAGCCTGCCTGCTCCTCTTTGAAGGTGATGCAGTAGCAGTTGGCAGGGATGGCATCGGTGCCGATATCGCCCTGCGTCACATCGATGGCGATGAACTTGACATCGGGATACTGGTCAGCAGCCCATGCCAGAGAAGCACCGTACAGGTAGCCGACGCAGACGATCACATCAGCGCCGTCGTTGACAGCCTGACGGATCATGGTCTCGCGGTCCTCATCGGAAGCGTCAGCCTCGGGAATGTAGTACTGGCAGTCATCGCCCATGTAGCCGGAAACAGCAGTCCAGCATGCCTGGTTGAAGCTCTCATCATCGATCGTGCCGGTATCGCAGGTCAGAGCGACCTTTGTGATCTTGCTGGCAGCCTCGGAGCCAGCCTCAGAAGCTGCAGAGGAAGCAGTGGAAGAAGCGGTGCTGGTGGAAGAGGAAGAACCACCGCAGGCGGTCAGAGCAGCGGCAGCAGCTGCAGCGCCAGCCACAGCCAGGAAGTTACGACGAGAAATCTTCATAAGAAAGTCTCCTTTATTTTCAATCCATCGCGTGCCGGCCTGCAAATGCAGGCACTTGCACATTTACTGGTTCAAGTATAGCGGGAAGATGTGTGAGATGCAAGCACTTTTCGATTACAAAACATTTACAAAATCTTTGTAAATATATCCAAAAAATATTACTTTTGCACAGTTCCCTGCCGTTCCGGTTTTGTGCCGGGAAGCGATTTATTTTTCCACAGCGGCATTTCCGGCCACATTGGAAGGCCCGAACCCAAAGGGCAGCAGTTCGTCCATGCTGCGCTCGATGAAATCCTCCGGCGTTTTGGCCATGATGACGTTCAGCTCCGGGCCGCCAAACTCAAAC
>OIXL01001173.1_pt1 | contig 10711 bp, 9 predicted proteins | sample 1587761 | NCBI WGS metagenome assembly OIXL01 (sample SAMN03283246) | human gut metagenome | biome: human-associated habitat; material: feces | host: Homo sapiens | place: Peru | collected 2012 | reverse complement strand
GCCGCCCATAGCTACCTGGCTGAACGTAAACTGTGCCTGAGCCGTTCCCGAATTGCCTCCAGATGTTGTATTATCGCTTGTCATACTGCTGTCGCCACTGCCCGATGAGGTCACGTCGCCGCTTGACGATGTTCCCGAATTATCGTTTCCGTTACAGCCTGCGGCACATATCGCCGTTGCTACCGCAAGTATGACCGCAGTTATTTTTCTGTACTTCATTCCTTGTTCCTTTCTTGTTAAAGCACGCTTGCTTAATTTTCATGTAAACCTTTACACAAGTATTATGCACCATTTAAGTTAAATTTGCAAGACTTGTTTTGCTATTTTGTGAATATGTGATAAATCCTCGTAGCCACTATTGGTGATAATCACGGATTTTGCAACAAGAAAAATATGGGCGTGACTTTTGTGCGCTTATATAGTATAATCTTTGTGTAATCGAATACAAGTCCTGTCTTATCACGTTTACGGCAGGCAAACGGAAATGGAAAAGGAAAAGAAAAATGAAAGAAACAAAAATCGAAAAAAACGAATTTTGCGAAGAAGTGCACGCGCACGACGAAACGGTGCAGAAGGTCAAAGCAAGCCTTTCCGACGCCGATTTATTGTTTGACGTTGCGGAACTTTTCAAAATCTTCGGCGACAGCACCCGCGTCAATATCCTTGCGACGCTTTCAAAAAACGAACTGTGCGTATGCGACGTCGCGGCGGTACTTAATATGACGGTCAGCGCGGTATCGCATCAACTCAGGATTCTTCGCCACAACAAACTCGTGAAGGCGAGAAGAAGCGGCAAAGAAGTGTTTTATTCGCTTGCGGACAACCACGTCGTGAAGATTCTGGAACTTGCAATCGACCACGTAAAAGAGTAAAAAAACAAAGAGGTAACAAATATGAAAAAGACGGTAACCATTAAAGACATCGACTGTGCAAACTGCGCCGCAAAAATCGAACGCGACGTGCAAAAAATCAACGGCGTTAAAAGCGCAAGCCTGAATTTCTTCGGACAGCGTCTGCAATTCGAATGTGACGAAGAAGATTACGAAAGAATCGCAAAAGAAATCGTGCATTGTGCAAAGAAAGTCGAACCTGATTGCGTAATCTTGGGTTTATAATACAAAAATGAAAGATAAAGATAAGAAAAAGTTATCAAAAAACCAAATAAGGCTCATACGTTTTTGTGTGTGTCTTGCCGCGTTTATCGTGCTTTACGCCATCGGCAAGACCGTCGGTATGCCGTGGTACGTGGGACTTGCGACGTATCTTGTCGTGTACTTCGCGATAGGCTACGACGTGCTGTACCGCGCCGCGAGAAACATCGTGCACGGGCAGGTTTTCGACGAAAACTTTTTAATGTGCGTGGCGACGGTCGGCGCGTTTGCAATCGGCGAATATCCCGAAGCCGCGGCGGTCATGCTTTTTTATCAGCTTGGCGAACTGTTTCAGGATTACGCCGTCGGAAAGAGCAGGAAATCCATTGCGTCTCTTATGGATATCCGCCCCGATAAGGCTGTAATATTTAAGGACGGACAGGAAACCGAAGTCGCGCCCGAAGAAGTTAAAATCGGCGACGTCATCGTCGTGAAAGCCGGCGAAAAAATCCCCGTCGACGGTGTGGTGATAAAGGGCAGCGGCAGTCTCGATACGTCCGCGCTCACCGGCGAAAGCGTGCCGCAAACCGTGTCTGAAAACAGCATCGTTTTAAGCGGCGCCATCAACCTTTCCAGCGTTTTGTATATCCGCGCCGAGAAAGAGTTTTACGACAGCACCGTCGCAAAAATTCTCGACATGGTGGAAAACGCTTCCGCAAAGAAAGCGAAAGCCGAAAACTTTATCACAAGATTTGCAAGATATTACACCCCCGCGGTCGTTATCACGGCGGTTGTACTTGCGATTCTGCCCCCGCTCGTCATCGATATGAGAAGCGGCGCGGTCTGGATCTCGTGGCTCCATCGCGCGCTTACGTTCCTTGTCATCAGTTGTCCGTGCGCGCTTGTCATCAGCGTTCCGATGTCGTTTTTCGGCGGTATCGGCTGCGCGTCCAGAAAGGGTATACTTTTCAAGGGAACGAGTTATCTGGAACTTATCGACAAGGCAAATATATTCGTGTTTGACAAAACCGGCACGTTGACGAAAGGTACTTTCGACGTCAAAAAGGTTATCCCCGAGGAAAACCGCGACGAAATCCTGCGCGTTGCGTGCATCGCCGAAAGCGGCAGCCTGCACCCCATCGCAAAAAGCATTTACAAAGCGTACGGAAAGTCCGTCGACAGTTCCGAATATCAAATCACGGAACGCTCGGGACGCGGTATGGAAGCGACGGGACCCGAAGGGCGCATACTTTGCGGCAGCGGCAGATTGCTTGTCGAAAACGGCGTTGCGATTATCCCCGTCGAAGAAGTCGGAAGCGTGGTGTACGTCGCAAAAGACGGTCAATATCTCGGCGCGATTCTGATTGCGGATACCGTCCGCGACGACGCGAAAGAAGTCATAAAAGAACTGAAAGCGCAGGGCGCAAAAACCGTCATGCTTACGGGCGATAACGAAAAATACGCCCGCGCGGTTGCCGAAGAAGTCGGCATCGACGATTTCAAATTCGGTCTTCTTCCCGCGGACAAAGTCGTCGAAATGGAAGCAATCATGGAAAATAAGGGCAAAAAAGACAAGGTTGTGTACGTCGGCGACGGCGTCAACGACGCCCCCGTTCTTATGCGCGCAGACGTCGGTGTTTCGATGGGCGGCGTAGGCAGCGACAGCGCGGTCGAAGCGTCGGATATGGTGCTTATGCACGACAACCTTACGGGGCTTGTTTCGGCGCGGAAAATCAGCAAAAAAACCCTTAAACTCGCATACGAAAACATCGTGTTCATATTGCTTGTCAAAGCCGTCGTGCTTATTCTCGGCGCGCTGGGCATAGCGAGTATGTGGCTTGCGGTGTTTGCGGACGTGGGTGTGGCGGTGTTGGCTACTCTCAATTCTATGCGCGCCCTTACTAGTAAAAAGTCATAATTTTGCGTCTTTTCGGCGTTTTTGCAGAACCCAAAAACCCGTGTACGCTCAGTACACTAGGGTTTTCGGAACCTACAAAGAACCCCAAAAATCCATCAAAATTCTGACTTTTTAAGAAGCATTATATTTCAACGGGAACACTTATGTCATTGCGAGGCATCTACCGGGGACCCCGCGGGATACTGTGTACTCGCGGGGAAAAGGTGCACACAAGCAAAAGAGTGAGCATTATTGCTTGCAATAATGTGATTTCAAAAGTGCAGTGTGCGCCGCGTACGCGCCCTCGTAAGAACTTGCCAAGAAACGTCACGGGGCCCCCACAAGATACTGTGTACTTGTGGGGCTTAATAGCATCAAAATTCTGACTTTTTAGGGAATGAAACAATATACAAATTCTCGCCGTTTTAGGGAGAGTGAAGATTCTGACTTTTTATGAGAAGTTTATTTTTTAACTAAATCTTAACTTCGGATTAAAGTAATCTTTAACTTGCGCGGTTATGATTAAGCCATAAAGTTTCATAACATAATTTTCTCCCATTATTGAGAAGGGGCGTCCAAAGCGGACGCTCTTTTTCTTTTGGCGCGTGCGGGCAATAAAGTTGCCTTTTTTGTAATTGCATATTATAATAGAAAGATATAAGAGGATTCGAAATCGACCATATGTTTTTATTGCTTGCGTTAATTTATCTTATTTTCATATCGTTGGGGCTTCCCGATTCGCTTTTCGGCGCGGCGTGGCCCGTCATGCACGTTGACTTCAACGTGAACGAAAGTTTCGCAAGCATATATATGATAATCACCGCGGTTGGTTCGGGCGGCGTAAGTTTTATTGCAGGTCCGCTCATCAGAAAGTTCGGTACGGGCAAAGTGACGGTGGTGTCGATTTTGCTTACCGCCGTCGGAATGCTTATCATCGGTTTTTCGGTGCATATCGCAATGGCAATCTGCGGCTCCATACTTATGGGGCTTGGTGCGGGCGCAATCGATACGGGGCTCAACAACTACGTTTCGACGCATTATAAGGCGCGGCATATGAACTGGTTGCACGCGTTCTGGGGCGTGGGAGTTACGTTAAGTCCGATAATCATGGGCGCGTTTCTGGACCGGAACAACAACTGGCGCGGCGGATACAGATGCGTGTCGTACATACAGTTTGCGATATTCGCGGCTTCGCTTTTTTCGTTGCCGCTTTTTAAGAAGTACGAACACTCCGTGACGGTTGAAACGCTTGACGGGGCGGCGCCCGACGAAAGCGAAGAAGAAAACGAAAATACGACGAAAGAACAGGCGGAAGAAGACGGCGAAAAGCCGAAAAAGAAGAAGCCTGCAATTTTTGAAATATTGAAAATCAAGGGCGTGGCGTGGGCGGTTTTGTCGCTTGGCATTTACACTTCGATGGAATTTTTGATCGACACGTGGGGCGCAAGTTACGCCGTCAACACAAAGGGCGTATCGCCCGCAGACGCCGCTCGCTGGGTGTCGCTGTATTTCGGCGGAATTATGGCAGGAAGGGTAATCAGCGGGTTTATCTCTTATAAATTTGACGATAAAGTCCTTATTCGGTTGGGAATTGTCGTCATGACAATCGGAATGATAGTGTTTGCGTTGCCCATCGGGAAGCATTCGCTTGTGGGGCTTCTGCTCATCGGCACGGGCTTTGGTCCGGTGTTCCCGTCAACGATACACGCAGTACCGTTCAGGTTCGGTACGAAGTATTCCGCGGATATTACGGGAATACAGATGGGCGGCGCTTACGCAATCGGCTGGGCGGTGCAACTCACGTTCGGATTCGTCGCGCAAAAGGTCGGATTTTCGTTCGTGCCGTACTTACTGCTTGCGTTTGTGGCGGCGCTGCTTATCGTAAGCGAAATCACGAACAAAGTCATCGCAAAACACAAAGTCGCGGCGGAGCAAATATCGTAAAAAATGAAACAGCGCGTTAAGAAATCGTTGATAATCGTTGCAATCGGCGTGGTGGTAAACGTCGCGCTTGCGCTCATCAAAATGTACGTCGGGCTTTCAAGCAACAGTCTTTGCATAATGCTTGACGCGATCAACAACTTTTTTGACATTTTGACGGCGATAGTGGCAGGGGTAGCGTTTTGCACGCTTCTTATCCCGCGCAGCGAAAAGGCGCCGTACGGCTACGGCAGGACGGAGTATCTTGCGGGGTTTATCGTCGCGGCGACTTCGGTCGTGGTCGGCGGGCTGTTTCTGATAAGGTCGCTTAACCGCATGGCGATGCCCGAGCCGGTATGGTTCGGTGTAAAAAGTTGCATATTGATATCGGTGACCGTGCCGGTAAAACTCGGACTGGGGCTTACCTACTATTTTGCCGACAAGAAGATGAAGTCGCCTGCGCTCAAAGCCTTGGCGATTGACAGTTTTATGGACGTCGGCATAACGGTGACTTCGGTGGTGTCGTTTGCGGTGTCTGCTCGCGTCGACTACGCCGCGGACGCGATTGTCGGCATCGTCATAAGCATTGCGGTTATCGTATTTGCGATAAAGGCAGTCAGGGACAACGTAAAGGCGGTTGTGTCGGGCGACGGCGCAAAAGACGAGAAAGAAGCGATATACAAAGAGTGCGAAAAGGTCGGCGTGACCGTTGTGAAGACACAACTTCACGATTACGGTTACGGCGCAAAAATCGGCGTCGTTATCGTGAAAAACGGCGACGAAAACGTATTTTCCGACATTTCCCGAAAAGTTCGCGAACAAACGGGTGCGGAAATTAAATTTATCATTGAAACAAACGGCGAAAACGCCGAATAATAAAAACATCTGAGGTGAAGATATGAGTAAGAAAGAAATCGCCGAAAACAGAATAACTTTCGACGTGGAAACCACCGAGTTCGGCACGCCCGAACGCAAAAGAAAGAGGAGAAAAGATCTCACTCCCGAGGAAAGAAAAAAGCGCACGAAAAAAGCGCTGATTATCACGGCAAGCGTCGTGCTTGTCCTTGCGATATTCTTTGGCGGTTGCGCGATAAGTTCGGCTGTCGGCACGAAGTCGCTTATCAAGCAAGGGCAGAGTTTTGACAAAGTCGAATATACCTCGCAGCTTGTCCCGACGTTTGACGAAAGCCTTGGCTATTACGTGTTCACGAAAGAAGACGACCGCGACTTTAAGGTGCTGCAATTCACCGACGTCCATATCGGCGGCGGCGCGTTTTCGCACCAAAAGGACGCGTGGGCAATGAACGCCGTCGCGACGATGATACAAAAGGAAAAACCCGACTTCGTCGTGGTCACGGGGGACATCGCGTATCCCGTACCTTTCCAGTCGGGCACGTTCAACAACAAAAACGCCACGATGATTTTCGCGGAAATGATGGAAACCCTCGGCGTGTACTGGACGTTCGCGTTCGGCAACCACGACACCGAGTATTACAGCCGTTATTCGCGCGTGGATATCTGCAACTATTATAAGGAAAGAAACTTCAAGTACTGCTTGTTCGACGCGGGCGTTTGCGACGAAAAGGACTATATCGGCGACGACGCAATGGGATTTGGCAACAATATGTTCGTAGTCAAAAATCCGGACGGCAGCATCAATCAGGCGCTTGTAACGTTTGACAGCCACAGCTACATCGACGGCGACTACTTCGGCGCGGCGTGGAAATACGACAATATCCACCAGTGCCAGGTCGATTGGTATACCCGCGAAATGGCGAAGTTGAGAAAAGCAAACGACAATAAAGCCGTCAACAACCTTGTGTTCTTCCACATTCCGCTGCGCGAATACCGCGACGCCTGGGCGAACGTAATCGACAAACTCGGCGACGGTAAAACACCGAACGTCGGTGATAAATTTGTATCTGACCGCGGCACGACCGAGTTTATCTACGGTACGATGGGCGAAAACAACAAAACCAAAAACGGTCAGCGCACATACGGCGTCTTTTGCGGAATGCGTACGGACGAACTGTTCGAGGCAGGGCTTAAAAACGATATGCAGGGCGTCTTCTGCGGTCACGACCACTACAACAACTTCTCCGTAAACTACACGCCGAAGGGCGCGGAACGCTCGATACGTCTGACGTACGGCATGTCCATCGACTACCTCGCCTACGTCAGCGTCAGAGACCACGCACAACGCGGCTGCACGCAAATCTTGCTGAAAGCCGATAACTCATTTGAATGCGCCCCCAAAAACTACTATAAGGACTACAACGTGACTCCCGAAAAACCCGAAAGGAAGAAGTAACTTTTCCCTCAATTCCAGACTACAAAAAGGCTTGCCACGCGGCAAGCCTTTTTCTTTGCGTTGTTCGTTGTGCCGATGTCATAAAACCGTCTATTTTTGTCTGGCATACAACAAAAACAGCACATCATCTTGATGCGCTTTTTTGTTGGTGGAAATGAGACCATCATAAAAGAACATGTACGGGGTTTTAAAAAAAGGACACAAGAACAGTGATTAAATTTTTTGTTCGATTGCGACAAAGGTACGGCACAACTTACGGATGGTCAAATTAGAAATCGTAAACTAAACACTCAAACACTCCTGAGTGGTGGCGATGCTTGAAAAGCTCTCGAGCAGGAATCAGAAGAAAATAACTAATTATGGAATACCACTAAATTATGTGTAAGTAACGCCTTGCAACTCGCCACTATCGTTTTCTTTATATACTTATATTTTAATAAAGTATCTTGACACTTTTTTTAATAAATGATACTAAACTCAATGCGATAAATAATGCGTTGGCCTATTATAATACGCTAACAGAAGATGAAAAAGAAAGGGCGTCTGCGTCGTATGAAGCGTTGCAACAAGCGATTAACACATATAAACAAGAAGTAGAAACAGAAAACAGAAACAAAAACATTTTAATCATAAGTTTAATTGGTATGACATTGTTAATCAGTGGAGCTGTTGCGATAGGTATTATATCAAAGAAAAAACATATAAAGCGCCAAAAACAATAAGTTAATTTATGTTAATCGTATTCGAAACGATGTAAATTTGCAATTGATATAACAAACATAGTACAAAGTGATAAGACGACAGTAGAAATATAAATTCACTGTCGTCTTTAATGTGGCACGAATTATTCCTCCTAATATAACACTTAAAATTAAAGTTCTGAGGTGCGTTTAAACAGAGAGTGTTTGAAACGGAGGAGAAGCTAATTTTTTTGACACTTGGGCGTGTGCTTGTCTTAAACAAGTGGCGTTGCTTCGCTCCGCCAGACAAGCACACGCCGATGCAACTGAACTCGACTCACTATATTCGGAAAATGAAAGCGCGTCGAAGGGCGATGCTGCCGCTACACCGCTTGCGAATCGCGCAATACGAGCCCGACATTGTTTCCCGACACATAAAAAAAGCACAACACATAATGTTGCGCGTTTTTTAATGTGGTGGGGACAACAGGGCTCGAACCTGTGACCCCGTGCTTGTAAGGCACGTGCTCTCCCAGCTGAGCTATACCCCCAACTTGTGGTGACCCCTACGGGGTTCGAACCCATGTTACCGCCGTGAAAGGGCGATGTCTTAACCACTTGACCAAGGGGCCACGAAATTAGGCGATTTGTTTCACAAATGTTTTGTTTCGACGTTTGCGTTTACGCAGAAACGGCGTAAAGAAAACATAGGGCGGGCAAAGCGCAGGCTTTGACCGGCTTCTTGGAAAGCGCCGAAGGCGATTACCAAGGGGGAAACAATAAAACAAATGTTTTGTTTCGACGTTTGCGTTTGCGCGAAGACGGTTTTTAAGAAACAAACCTTTCGTAACGTTAAAGGATAGCTCAGTTTTCAAGGAACGTGTTGTTTGTTATTTATCCCGTCGTCGGTAAGCCGCGATGCGTCTTTCCGCCTGTGGGGATGTATATGATTTTACCCGATAGCGCTTGCGCGCTTCCGCTTGTTTTTCGTTCGTTTATCAAAACAAGTTTATAAACGCCCGAAAATCAATCTATGCCGTTTGGCATTATCGCGTAAAATGATTTACATTTGGTAGCGGCGGTCGGATTCGAACCAACGACCTGCCGGGTATGAACCGGCCGCTATAACCATCTAAGCTACGCCGCCAAGTTGGTTGCGGGGGTGGGACTTGAACCACACGACCTTCGGGTTATGAGCCCGATGAGCTACCGACTGCTCTACCCCGCGCCGTTTGCATAAAAATCAAATGCTTAATTAGTTTATCTTATAATTGAATGTTTGTCAAACAAAAATAAGAAAAAAGGAATAAAAAATTCGTGAAAGACCGTGCAAAGGGGCGAAAAACGTGCCAAAAGGGGAGAATAGTTGCAAAAAACGGTCAAAACATATACAATAAAAGCATGAAAAAGGTGATTTCTGTCGCGCTTGTCGCGATACTTATTGTAACAACCGCGCTGACTTTTACGGGCTGCATATTCAATACCGGCGCAGAGAAAGAAGTTTACGGGGTGTACGGAGTTGACCGTATGTTTTACAATTCGTACGACGGAAAAACGTATAATTACGCCGACAAATTCGACTATTACCTTCTTGTATTGTATAAGGGTGGCGAAAGCGAAAAGACTGGCAAGGTGATCTTAAAACCCGTCGGCGGCGAAGAAACCTCGTACGACGTTCACTTCACGCTGGAATTCGACGCGGAAAAAAGCAAGGTCGTGAAGAAGGTTATCGTCAAGGATTTCCGACTGCCGACGTATGGTGACTCGACGGGCACGCTGTCTTTTGAAGAGCCCGCGGAAGTAAGTTTTATGCTGTATCCGAAGCGCGAAGACCTGACGTATAGAATTACTCCGTCGAAAATCGAAGACGGCAAATGGAAGTTCAGCAAAAACCTTTTGGAATTCAACAAAATTTCAAGTAGGACAACCGACAAGAAAATCGAACGCGCGAAACGAAGACAAATAAAATTCCGCGAAAAACGTGGGGAGGCATATAACGACGCCAAAGAATAATCAAATAACAAAATCTCGGCGCGATGGCGGTAAAAATCGCGCCGTTTTTTTGTCTGCTAATTATTGCGGGTGCGCGAAGTGTCGTCTATCAACTATTTGTTTCCTTCCTCTTCCTGCTCAACCACGTTTTCTTATCGAATATAAGCTCAACTCTATCGTATTCTTTCATTTCTTCCTTTGCCATCAAATATTGCGAATCAATTGTATCATACAATATATAGTATCAATTCTGCACTTGCATAAATTCCATATACAAAATTGCTATCGTTATGCAGATGATTTTTCTTTTTTATATATACTATTTTAATACTATCGATTATCAAAAATTTTATGTAACACAGCATACGCTACACTGTATCCAACGGTGGTGTTTGCGGAAGTGGCTACAAGCTGAATCCATTGATGTATTTTGTTTTGTGCAATAGATTTTACACCCCAATAGGTTTTCAAAATGTCATCTTCTATATTATCGATGGTTTTTATTATTTCATAACGATCATTTATTTTTTGACCTTTAGTTAGCATTACTTATCACCACTTTCCTTCTTCAGATAAGCTATTGATATGTTATCTGTTCCGCCTCTTATATTACTCTTTTTTATTAATTTCATTAATATTTAGTAAAAGTTTCACTTAGTCCTGGTAATATATTGAATTTCTTTCCTGACACTGTCACTCCATTACCTCCAAATGTAGCTCTATACGTTCCTTTTTTCAGTGATGAAACACTAACCTAATCAATTGGTGACATTTCTCCTCCACTTACATAATAAGTTTTAACAGGAAGACCACTTGTCGT
>OIXL01001166.1_pt1 | contig 10773 bp, 7 predicted proteins | sample 1587761 | NCBI WGS metagenome assembly OIXL01 (sample SAMN03283246) | human gut metagenome | biome: human-associated habitat; material: feces | host: Homo sapiens | place: Peru | collected 2012 | reverse complement strand
AGGAGGAGCATCGAATCCAGTAAGCAATTTATCTACAACGATTAAAAGCTGCATGTTTGCAGGTTCATCTACAAACATATCTTTTACACGTTTTTCAAAGGATTCAATCTTTTTACAAAAATCATCATCTTCAACAGAAACATCCGGGTCGTAGCCTAACATTTTTAGATATGCTTTCTGTTTTTTCCAGTTTTCCGAATCTTCTGTTGTACTTGAAAAATCTGTTCTAAGCTCGCCACGATTAGGCTTATATGAAGAAACAATTGCGCAGTTCTTAAAATTCTTTTCCTGAAAAATTTCATAATAACGACAGGCTTCTGCAATACTTCCTGCAACCAGAAGCGCATTTCCCCTGCCATCACACAGACGTTGTTTTGTTTCGAAATCAAAAATTATATCCAAAGCAATTTTTTCAAGACGGTCTTTTGAACTGTAAAGCTGTTGCAAGGTTGCCCATTTTTCTTTTAAGGCTGCTGTCGCTTTTGGCATAAGGCCTTTTGTTTTTGCTTCAAACCAGGCATCAATTTTATCTTTGCTACTTACTTCCTGCGGAACATTTCTTGCTTCATAACGCAAATCAAGAACAACTCCATCTCGAACTGCCTGATCAAATTTGTATGTATGGATGAAACCACCGAATAAAGTAGCAGTTGTCTTTTGCTCTTTATCTACTTTAAGTAAAGGAGTTCCTGTAAAACCTATGAATACAGAATCCGGCATAATAGATTTCATGGCAAGATGAAGTTTTCCCGAATTAGTTCGATGACATTCATCAACAAAAACAAATACCTTGTCTTTGACGCTAAAACCGGCAGGAATAGTTTTTTTTAGTTCTTCTACATATTTTTCGTAATCCAGGTCGCTTACTTCGCCAGTTCTTCTGCCAAATTTATGAATAAGAGAACACATAAGACGTGAATCATAATTATTGAGCAGATTCAAAAGGTCATCGCTGCTTTTTGAGCGTGCTATCTGTAAATCAACTCCGGTAAAAATCTTTTCTATCTGGTCATCAAGTTCTTCGCGGTCGGTGATGATAAGTACTCTGGCTCCTGTTATATTTTCCAAAATCCATTTTGTAAGCCAGACCATTGTAAGAGATTTTCCAGATCCCTGAGTATGCCAGACAATACCGCCTTGATTTCTGGCAAGCCTTTTCTGGCAGCGCTTGATAGCATAGAACTGATTATAACGGCAGACCTTTTTAATGCCAGAATCATAGATGATAAAGTTATGAATTATGTCCAAAAGACGTTCTTTCTGAAAAATTCTGTAGCACTGCTTTTCGAGCATGTTCAAATGTTTTGAGCAGGCAGTTTCAATCTCTTTATCTAAATCATCTTTATCCTGCAGCTGGTCTGTAAAATTATCTTCCTTCCATTCAAGATAATATTTTTCTGTAGTTCCGCTTGTACCATATCGTAAGCCTTCACTGTCATTTGCAGCTGCGCAAATCTGAACAGTCGAGAAGAATCTTTGAATAAACTGTTCGCGCTGATTTGTAACATTTTGGCGGATGCCGTCTGCAACACTTACAGTACTTTTTTTTAATTCCATTACCGCAACTGCAATGCCGTTTATATAAAGAACAATATCAGGACGTTTTTCGACATTACCGTTTACGGTTACTTCTTCCGCAATGTAAAAATTATTTTTCTCTGGTTCTTCCCAATTTATAAAATAAACCGTCTTTGGAGATTGGCCGGGATGCTCTGCAAGTTTAAGACCATATTTTAGAATACGATAAACTTCTTTATTGGTGTGATACGGAGATTGAGAAAAATCTGCGAGTATCTTGTAAAACTCATTTTGAAGAGATTCAATAAATGCAGCACTATAGCCGCTACCTGTAAGGAAAGATTTCCAGTCACCCCATCGAATGTTGTAGTTTTGCTCTTCCGACAAATTGCCCAGATATTCATAGCCCAGTTCTTTTTGAAAGAATGTAACAATGCGGTTTTGAGTCTCGCGTTCAGGGTGAGCTGATTTTGTCATTTGGATTCCTCCTGGTTACAATAATGGGTTTTATCAAAATTCTGTAGATATTTTTTTAGCATAAAGCAGCAGAAATAAGGAAATGTATAAAACTTACCATTGAATCCAATGTTTTTTTTGCAAAGTTTTATTCCATAATGAATATCCGCATATTTTTCTTTCTCAATCAAATTACAAAGTGATTTTGTTGCATTGTCGCTGGCTTTAACTTCTACAGGAATCAAACCTCTCATATCCCTCACAAAAAAATCCATCTCCAAAGTTGATTTTTCATTCTTAAAATAATAAAGACCATACCCCTGTTTTACAAAAGCATCTGCTATTATATTTTCATAGATTGCGCCTTTATAGGTATTAAAGTTTCTATTCTGCCTGAAATCAATCTGAGCCTCTTCATCAAGAGAGGCAATCAAAAGACCTGTATCACGCCAATAAATCTTATAATCATTCGGTTTGTAATTTCCCTTAAGTGGAAGCTCCGGACTTTCAAGACAATAACAGATATTAATGATTCCGGCATCATTCAGCCAGTCTATTGTCCCAATGTATTCTCTGTTTCTAGCGCCAGGAGCAACTTTTGTAATTTGGTAACGCTTGTTTTCTTTTGCAAGAAAAACCGAAATATGATTATAAACATTCTTAAGCTTAGCCTTATCAAGCCCGAATGCATATTTTGTAATGTCATCTTCGTAAGATTTCAAAATCTGCCGCTGTTCCTGCAATGTACCGGAATAATTTTTATTGGTGATGAACATATCTACAACCTTAGGCATTCCACCCAAAGTTGTGTATTCCATAAAGTTTTCCATCCATACATTGTATTCAAGTTCGCCAAAAGGAGTCTGATTTATCATGTGTTCCAGAATGCTGTCTATTTGTTCCTGCTTATAACCTTTCGCCCAAAGGAATTCTTCAAAATCCAGTGAATACATTTCATAATCAGTTTTATAACCTACACTGAAAGAAGTAATTTGATTGTAATTGATGCCCAAAAGTGAACCAGAGCAGATTACATCATATCTGCCGTCAATCTTAAAAAACTTAAGGCTCGTAGTGCAGTCAGGGAAAACCTGAATTTCATCAAAAAGAATCAATGTTTCATTTGGTATAAAATTCCAGTCTGGCCTTAAAAGAGTGATTTCCCTTATTATAGATTCCGGTGAATATCCATTTTTAAAAACCGTTTTAAACTGCGGATCTGTAATAAAATTGATTTCGATATAGTTCTTGTAAGACTTTGCAAAATTCCTTACAGAAAAGGTTTTTCCGATTTGCCTTGCACCTTTTATTACAAGAGGGAGCCTGTCTGGATTGTTTTTCCACTGAATCAAATAATCATCTACTTTTCGCCTAAGCATAATGATATTATAAACCCATTATTCACATTTTTCCAGTATTTTTTGAGGTAAAAATCACATTTTTCCTGACATTTTAAGGGTAATTTTCACATTTGTTAAAAAATGTGGGATTTTTAATAACTCAAGTCAATAAGTTCGATTAATGTTTTAGGAATATCCTGTTCTTGCCATCGGGTAGTTAGATAGGACTCAAAGGAATTTTTATTCATATATGATGCAAATAAATGTTTATGAGTTTCACGATGTTCATTATCAGTATTATCTAATAAATCAAATATTGGTTTAAAAATATTTCGAAAACGTTTATTAATAGCTTCAAAATACTGACATTCTAATTCTGGACGTTTTTTAATTTGGTAACACTTGCCATTTTCAATATAAAAATCATCAAGTTCTGTATTAAACCATGTGTTGTCGTTTGAAATTGGAAAACTGATTTGGGCGATTTCCTCAGAATATAACTGACATACTTTTTCTCCACGTTTTAAATAATATGCAAGTTCATCTATTACTTTCATTTTTGATATTGTTATAGGATTTTCAGAATGTTCGTTATATTTTATTTCAACAGATAAGTTATTTATAAAATCTTTCATTTCAGCAAACAATATTGAGAACTCAGTGTTGTATTTGTCTTGTTTGGAATTCTTAGAGTCTATCTGCAAAGTATAAATGACAAGAATAACAGATAGAACAGTAAGCACAGGCGTAATTATAGTTGTAAAAATAGTACATCTCATTTCTATATTTGACTTTTGATATTTAGGTGAAGAAAGCTTTTTCGCAAGGCCAAAAGAAACTGCAAGTGTAATTAAAAATAAAAAAATGATTACAATAGTCAGTATTGTCATAATGATATCTCCTTATTGTTTTACAATCTCCCAGTATCCAGTTTTATCAGAGCCAACTCTTGAAATAATATTTTTTTCTTTTAATTCTGTAATCAATCTGCTTATGGTTCTTCTTGATTTACCTGTTTTTTCAGTCATTTCTTCATAAGTAATTGATGGATTTTGTTCTATTAGTGCCAGAATCGTTTTTACAGTGTCATTTACAGTGTCATTCGCCTTGAACATCATCATAATGTCATTGGGATGAACTGTATATTCCGGTTCGGTAATTCCGTATTCTTTACAAAGATTGCAAATCTTTTCTATGCCGTGGCCCCAGCTTTCAATAAAACCGGCGCGGAAGAAAGTATTTGCGATATCCAGATTATGGGAAAGTGAACGATGTTTTTGCATTAAGATCCTGATTCGAAAGCTTCAAGTCATCTTTACTCATTCTTCCGCTGCGGATTGCTTCACGGTGGAAAATATCAAAGCTTTCTTTATCAAGGTCATCAACACTCACATTTTCAAGCGGAACAGAATCCCAGTTTTTACCAGTCTTACGCAAAAGGAAATTAGTCAGCGCCGAACCTTGCAAAAGTTGTTTTGTGCTTCCAGTTCTATAATGATACTCCCCCTTGTAATTCACAGGATAAGGATTTTCTTCAACAGTGATTTTTATAACATCAAGTCCGTTCTCAGTAATCAAATCCACATCAACAATCAATCCAAGTGCATCACGAACTTTATTGGGAAAATCTTCCATAAGTTTCTTTGAATCAGCAACGCCACAAACAGATCCGTCATCACGCTTACCAATATAAAGCATACCGCCCTGAGCATTTGCGAAACCGCAAATCCATTTGAGATATTCATCACGCCAAGATTCTTTGTATTCGATTAACTGGGATTCGGACATTATTGAGCCTCCTGTTTTTCTGATAAAATGACTTGAATTTCATTATAATCCTTTTTTGCAACAATGAAGGAAATTTTTACTTCATATTCTGTATGATTTATATCCATTTCTGTACTTATAAATTTACTATCTTCTTTTGGAATATATCCAATAGGTTTTTCATTATGCATAACTAAAATTGCATATGGATCAAATTGATTACCTTCATCTCTTTTTAGATATAGTTGAGATGCTCTATTAATTTGTAAAGATTCTTCTTTAAATTCCGGATTAAAGAATGTACCTTTAATTTTACAACTAAATGAGTTCGGTTGTTCTTTATTATTTTTTAGACATATTTTTTCTGATACACTTCTTATGTTTTCTTTATCCCAAACAGAAATATTAAAAGATTCTATTTCAGAATCAGACAAATTTATCAGCCAGGATAAGAACTTCGCAGAATCTGGATTATTATATTTCTGAGATAGGAATATAGATAACTCTCTCGTATGTATCCCATGAATTTTTGCAAAACATGCATTCATATTATTTAGACCATATTTCAAATAAGTTGGTGATAATCTAATTTGTTCATCTATATCCGAATCTTCAATTTCATAAATATTCTTAACAACCAATAAATAAGCGGATAATATCCAAGGAAGTAAATATGAAAAACCAACTGCTTCAAAAATATAAATATTTTCTGAATCAGAATTTATCGAATTCCAATCTTGTAATAATTTTTGTCTAGGTTCTCCGGAAATCCAATCAAGAAATAATTCATTACATTTTGAAAAATCAATATCTAATTTGTTTAAATCGTGATGATCTAATTCCTTAATTTTATTATTCGCAAGTAACTCCAAATAGCTTTCAATAAAAGAAGACTGAGATTCTAATATATTAATCTTTTCATTATTCTTTTCCGTTACAAATGATATTATTTTTTCAGTTGAACAAATTGAAAGTCCTGTATCTGAGAAAATATCTTTCTTTTCTAAAGGTACCCGTTTACTACAATTTATGAATGCATTTTGAAGAGCCCTTTTTACATCTTTATCATCAAGATTATTTTGATTTATTTGAATATTGAAAAAACTATTCTCAATTACATTATTTGTAATACTTTCAAAATTATTCTCAATAGCTTCTTCTGTTAATAAATCCAGTAAGTAAGTATCAATAAAATCTTCAATATTTTGCAAAAATAATTCAAAAGTATCAATTCTTTTTTCTATATAGTCTTTGAGCAAGAGATATAATTTACTTTCTAACACTTCTTTGTTATCTGAATTTGAATACTCATCATATCTATAATCATCAGGACATTTATATGGATATCTTTCCCTATTATGGAAAACTACAAATAGAATTATACCTTCAATTTCTTTTTCTGCTCTTCCTGCTCTACCAACCAAATTCCAAAAATCTTTTTTTGAAAGATATTGATTGTCATGTTTATACGAAACACTGTGTATAATTAAATTCTTAATTGGAAAATTTAATCCTTGACCAATTGTATTAGTACAAATCATTGCATGTAACTTATGATTTTTATAATCTTGTTCAATACTTTTTCTAACATGTTCTGGAAGTTTACTATAATGAATGCCTATGCCATACCGTAAAGCTTTAGTACGGTAATCTTCCGATCCAAAATACTGATTCGCATAATAAAATGAAGCTGTATCTGTGTTTTCCTTTAATACCTGATTCTCAATAGATACACATAAGGATGTCATTCTTGTTGCAATCCATTCTATTTCGTCTGTTGTACCACAAAAAACTAAAGTCTCACCATCTTCAACCATTTTGAAAGCTAATGCACTTGTAATACTGACTTTTTTTGTTCCATCTCTTATAACGAAATCGGCTAATTGCCCTTGTAAATAATTAGGAACAAAAGGATCTTTATTTGTTTTTATTCCAATATCTATTTTATCAAAAGTTATATTACCACCAGATTGATTCCAATCAAAACGTCCAATCAGTTTATTAGTAGGTTCCCAATCGGTTCTTCCTAAATATGAGCTAGTAATAATATTATCTTTTTTGTTAGTTAACCATTTTGATAGGTTAGAAGCATCCAATTCGGGTATTACAGCAGAAATGAATAAGTATTTAATATCTGGAAATAGTATTTTCAACCTAATAATAAGAAATTCTAATAACGTTCCTCTTTGGTCACCATTTCCTACAAGATGGCCTTCATCTATTACTATAGCTGATACATTTGCAAAATATTCTTTGTTAATTCGTAACAATAAATCTATTTTTTCAGGAGTTGCAATTAAAACATCTGTTTCAACAGTAATCAAATCTTGGAAAAAATCAATTTCATATGAACCAGGCAATTCAGAAACAGAAAAACCTAATTTTTCAATATTATCTCCTAAAACGATTTCTTTTTCATTCGAAAGAGCTTTATAAGGTACAATATAAATTACATGCTTATTTGGATTTGTTATCAATTTTTGTAATAAAAATATTTCTGCAATAAAGGTTTTTCCTGCGCTTGTAGGCATTTGAATTATGAAACTGTTATTTTCAGTTAAAATACCTTTATCAATAGCATTTATTTGGGATATCCAAAATTCGTAAATTGAATGTCTATCAATATCTTTCTTTCGGTGATTATTTGTGAAAAGATCATTTGACAATATTTTTATATACTTATTCCATATTCTATTTGGGGCAGTATTTTTATAAATTTTATTAGAAATTAGTCTATTTTCAGATAGTAAGATTTTTGTTGTCAAAAGAAGAAGAATTTTTGAAATATATGTATTATTGGCTTGCAAATAGTTCTTGTATGAAAGCTTAAATAGCTGTAAATAGTTTGTATCCTTTAATTCAAGAATCTTTTCATACCAAGCTAATACAGCTTTTTCAAATATATTATATTGAATCGTTTTTTCATTATTATCGTCTTTAATTCTTGAATAAGCCAATGGCAAACGTTTTTGTAGTATATAAATAATTTGTTCAAGAATCTTATTGTCTTCTGTAAGATTAATATCTTCACTTGAATCCAAGTAATAGTTTTCTAGTTCTTTCGTTATACAATATGCATTTGCTTGATAACCCGCTATGTCAAAACATAAAGCAGCTATTATCAATAAAAAATCTTTATCATATGTACATTCAGGAACATGAACAATATTGAATAATAATTTTGCGCATATATTAAGTGCAAACAAAGCATTTTCGTCTTTTTCCGATTGTAAAATAAGACAAGAAAACGTAGTTATGTTTTGTATTTTATTGATCAAATATTCTAAATCATATGTATGGTTAAAATTTACATTTAATCTTGAGGCATTTATCTGCCAATAATACGAACGCAACTTTTCATCTTTAACTTCTGAAATTAATTCTGTTTTTAGATACTTAATAAACTCAGTTTTGTTCATGATTATCTCCAAACATTTCTACAGCTTTGTTTGTTATTGTACTCCATGTTTTATCAATAAATGCATACAAATCTTTTATTATAACTATTGAAATTGAAAGGTTTGGAATTTGAGGAGGCAATTCATCAAGAGCTTTTAATATATCATCCTTGTTATTTGTATTATCTTCTGTTAATAAAAATATTTCAAAATCTTTATTTACTTGTTTTTTGTTTTTATTGATATCACGGAATATCCGAGCTTGGTCATAATTTTTTTCTTCTGTAAATCTTTGAAACATAAAATCAAGAACAGAATTAAAACTTTCAGAGTAATCTTTATAAAGAGAATTATGAGCAATTATAGAAATATAAATAGAAGGTTCTCCTTTTTTTGGAGATTCTTTTGTCAATATTTTTCTTGTTTTTACTTCAAAATATCTTATAGAGGTAGGATTAGAAATATTATCAAAGGCCAAAACATCTGTGCCGAAAACAGATTTTTTATGATTAAATTTGTATTTTAATTTATTAAAACAAGTCCTTTTATAAAAGTATTCTGAAATCAGTCTGCAAAAAACCTCTCCAAAATCTCCTCTCGCAACATTTTTATCCAATTGATTATCTGCTCCAGGAATTTTTTTGTTAATATATTCTATTATTTCCTGCTCTGTCGCATCCTCAAATTGTAAATTATATGTTTCTCTATCGGCATATGAAAGAATTAATTTTTCTTGCAGTTCACTAGATAATATATCATCGGCATCTTTTTTTTGATTAATTGTTATAAGAGTTATATTTTTATATTTTGTTTTATCATTTTGAGGAATATCAAAATAATTACCTATCATTTATCTCACCTTGCCCCAACCTAATCTTTCCTGTCAGGAGTTGTTGCATCATGGCGATTTTGAGGTTGCGGTATTTTTCTAGTTTTGTGTTTAAGGTTTCTATTTCTTTGTCCATGCTGGAAAGAACATTGGCGATGGCGGTTTGTTCTTCTTTTGATGGAAGTGGAAAATTGAACTTAACAAAATCTTTTTGATATAAATGAACTATTGTTGAGCCTGAAGTAATTTGTTCCAAAAATGCATCAAACCAAAAAGACTTGAAAATCAATGATAAAAAAACTGAATCCATTTTATCTGGATTTTTGGGGCGAATAACAAAAACACCACTATTCAAAGTCCCCTGCATTGGTATTTCATTGAGAAATGCTACTTTACCAATAGTTCCATCTTTTGTGATAAGAACATCGCCTTGTTTTATTTGAATATTTTTGTCTTGATCAAATCGCCATTTAGTTACATAACTGCAAGATTTCCAATTTATAAATCCACTATCAAAATCAGTTCCAGTGATTAATATGTAATCACCAGAATCAAGATACTCTGTTGATTTCAATCCTTGCCATCCAATACGAGCTTTGATAGTACATTCTTTATTTATATTCTTCACTTCCCAATCTTCGGGTATTTCTCCCAGTTCGGTTTGTTTCATTTTAGCTGACAAACGGATTTGTTCAGGACTAACGTCCTTCAATTCTTTTGTGTGAGTACCGTTAGGTACGAACAAATCTGTTTGTTTATCACCAAAACCTGGGAGGCGTTTTTTGCCGGTGAGGAGATTTTGCATTGCGCCCTGTTTGATGTTCTTTTTCTTTTGGATGAGTTTTTCTGTTGTGGAAATAAAAGCATCTACATCGGAAAGGGCTTTTGCAATTCGTTCTTGCTCGGCAAGGGATTTTGGAGCAATAAAAGAAGTAGATTTCAAATTTGCATTATACAATCTTGAAACAATTCCACCTTCTTCTGTTTTCCATTGCATTCGTGAATAGCAATAGAATAAAAAATCATTCGTAACTTTTGTTTCATCATTATCAATCCAAACAATATTTGAATCTTGAAAATAGGAATCCTTGCCATCAAAAACAACAACTCGTCCTATTGTTCCTGCCGCTGAAAGTAATAGAGTTCCTTTTTTGGGGTAGTTATACTGCTCTTTATACTGTTCAAATAATTCACGAGAAATATATGCATCTGGAATTCCACCAAATGTTCCAATCTTGTAAAACGGAATATCCCCTGTGGGTGAAGTCTGTTCTTTTAATATGCGTTTGCACATACAAGGTTCACCGATTTCTCCCAACCTCTTCACTTCCCAATCATCAGGAATCAATCCTATTTCCGTCTGCTTCATTCATTTACTCTCCATTCGCCGCCTTTTGCTCCGCCTAGCCGTTCAATCATTTTTGTTTCTTTCAGTTTGTCGGCATGAATGAAGTTGGATTTAAGC
>OIXL01001165.1_pt1 | contig 10776 bp, 7 predicted proteins | sample 1587761 | NCBI WGS metagenome assembly OIXL01 (sample SAMN03283246) | human gut metagenome | biome: human-associated habitat; material: feces | host: Homo sapiens | place: Peru | collected 2012 | reverse complement strand
CTCACATAGGGCGAATCCACCGCGCGGGCTATCTCAACGCCGTCGGCAACGGTGTTTATGACATTGCACTCCTGCGGACGCAGCGGCTCTATAGCTATAACTATGCCGTATTTCTCCGCAAAGGGCACAACGAGGCTTTTGAGGAAATCGGCGATCTGCGCCCTTGCCTCGGGAACACTCATCGGCTCATCGTCAACTATTCTTCTTGCCTGTGATGAGCCGAAAACGAGATATTTTATACCGAGATACGCTGCCCTGTCAAAGAGCCTGCCGAAATACTCTGTAATGGCGGCATCGTCGCGCTCACGACCGATGACACGCATACCGATGAAGCAGTTCGCCGCCAATATCGGCATACCGACCGCCTTCATCGCCTCAATATGCTCAATGGGCTTATTAGCTATCTCCTGGCAGTGCACCTCGACATAATCATAGCCGAGCGACTTGGCATACCGCATATTTTCAACATTTGTTCCGATGCAAACTCCGAATTTCATCGCATTTCCTCCGCCGCTTTTTGAGCATTGACGAGCATTTCCTTTGCCGTCTCTATCTGTAGGGCGGTCACGCTGCCGCCCGCCGTTATCCTCGCTATCTCCGCCGCCCTCTCGTCAAACGAAAGCGGGCTGACGCGGGTGAATGTGCCGCCGTCGCGGACGGTCTTCTCGATTTTCATGTGCCTGTCCGCCTGCGCAGCTATGCGGGCAAGGTGGGTGACGCAGATTACCTGCCGCCCCCTCGAGACCTGTGAGAGCTTCAGGGCGATCTTCTCCGCCGCCGAGCGCATGGGGCCTGCCCCCATGCTGCCGCAGGCCAGGACGACGACATGGCGCTTATTCTCCAGGTGGAGGGCGCGGCGGGCCGTCTGCTTATCCAGGGGGCGGATGAAGTCCGGGGAGACGGGGATGCCCGTGGCGTGGAGCCGGGAGGGGTCCAGTCCGGCGGCGGCAAACTCCTCCAGCAGCGGGCCGTAGGCAGGCTCGTAGGGAGCATAGCTCAGCAGGCTGAGGAAGCCGGGAAAGTCGAAGTTCAACGTGTAGGTCAGGGTGTGGTCGTCCACAGCCTTCACGCCCACGGTGGAAAAATCCACAGCCGGGTATTCGGTGGTGGTGCCGTCGGCGGCAGCGGCGGTCACGGTGCCGTTGGCATCAATGGCGTAGGTAGTGCCGTCCTCGGCCACGGTGCCGTTATTGGCGTTGTTGCGGTAAACGCAGTAGTTATAGTAGTCGTCCGCACCGGCCACATAGGGGGTGACAAGGCTTGCAGTGGAGGAAGCGTAGTCCGGGTTCAGCACATAGGCCAGCGCATCCACAAAGTCCTGCGCGGTCACAGGGCCAAGCACCTCGCCGTTGCAGTCCACCCAGTTCTCATCCCGCAGGTGGAACGTCCATGTCAGGCTGTCGGCATCCCACTCCCAAGCAGTGGCAAGGCCCTCCCGGATCTTGCCGCGGTTGTCGTACTCCACCAGCGTGTCGATGCACTGAGTGCCGTGGTAAAGGTCCGGGTCAGCTGAGCAGACCAGATAGTTCAGGGTGGCGGGCTGACGGGAATACAGCACGGTGTAGGTGGAGCTGCTGCCGGCAGCGCCGGTGCTGCCGCCATTGGAAGCGGAAGAGCCACCGCAGCTGCTCAGCAGACCAGCCGCTGCTACAGAAAGGGCGGCTGCACCGCTGCCTTGCAGGAACTGGCGGCGGGAGATGGAATGAGCCATAGTAAAATCCTTCTTTCGTAAGATCTTGGCAAAAGCTTGCTTCGTGCTTTGGGATAAGAAAGGGGTAACGGAAATAGCTCCGTTACCCCTTTGTAACAGTCGGTGGCCACGGTGCGTGGTCTTATGGTCAGTATAGCATTGAATCTGTGCGCCGTCAATCGTTTTTCGGTGTGTCGGGCACATCCTTTTCTGCGGTGTTTTCCGGTGCGGCAGCAGGGGTTTCGTCCAGCGCGGCGGGGGCTGCTTTTTCCGGGGTCAGTGCTGTGATCACGGAACCGGCCGCAGCGGCTTCTGCGGGGGCGGCAGCCGTCTGTACAGCTGTCTCAGCAGCGTCGGCACCGGCTTCGGCTGCTGCCTTGGCGGCTTCCTCTGCAGCCTTTTTGGCTTCGCGCTCCTCACGCAGCTGCTTTGCCTTGGCAGCGGCTTCTTCCTGCCGCTTTTTGGTGCGGGCCTTGATGCGGCACACGGTGCACACACCATCCACACTGCCCGGCGCAATGGGCTTGCCGCATTCCTTGCACAGGGTCTTGGTGCATTTGTATACACTTACCGGGCCAAGGGTGGTGAGCTGGCGCAGCTTCATGCCGTTGATGCCATGGTTGGAGCAGGAGGCCACGCACACCTCGCACTCGCTGCACTTCCACGGCGTGATGACGATGCGGGTCTGGCCGTCGGGCAGGTCCTCCAGCTTCAGCGCACCGGCGCGGCAGGCCTTTTCGCACTTGCCGCAGCCAAAGCATTTATCGGTAAAGTTGGGCAGGTAGTAGCCGTACTTCAGCGGCGTTTCCATGGATGCCTTCAGCTGCTTTGTGCGCTGGTGCAGCAAAAGGCGGAAATCCACACCGCCGTCGTCCTCGCTGTGCAGGCCGGGCAGCATCTGCAGCAGCTTTTTGGTGCCACTTTTGGAGCCGTGGCTCACCTGCTCAAACATTTCGCGGCGGCTCAGCTCCTTTACGTGGTAGAGCGCTTCGTCCGGCTCGTAGGCCAGAGTGAACCGTGCCTCGAACATGGGCTGGCCAAAGAAATCCACAAGCCTTGTCAGCTCCTTGCGCAGCTGGGCGGCGCACAGGTCGTTCTCACATTCACCGCAGGGGGTCAGGTCCAGCACGATCTTTTTGTTCAGGGCAAGGTAGGCCAGTGTCTCCCATGTGAGGGCAGAGATGCAGGTGCGCACCATGGAATTTTTGCGGGTGGACTTTTCGCAGCCGATCCAGAGGGTGTCGTTGTCGGTATCGGCAGGGGAGATGTCCCGCTGCACCTGCTCCGGCGAAGGGGCGATGCAGCCGCTGCGGCAGGCGGAAACGCACAGGCCGCAGTCGGTGCAGGGGTCCCAGTCCTTCACAAGGTTCGGGCGGGTAAAGATCTGTTCGCCATAGGGGCAGATATCCTTGCACTCGGTGCAGGGCTTGCGATGGGGATGCAGGTTCCAGCACTGGCGGCGGTTGATCTCGGGATGGGTAGTTTTCATCAGCATATCCATCGCGGTGCGTGTAAAAAAGCCCATAGTTTACTCCTTTTCCACAACCGAAGTGATGTTTGCGTGGTCGATCAGGAAACGCTGCACCTTCTGAGTGATCACGGCAGAGGCCACAGCGTCCCGGCTGAGCACATTGCGGATCTCGGCTTCCGGGGTATCGTGCAGCTTGGAAAGGCGGACGTACTCGGCATCCACCTCTGCGTTGGACACGGTGATCTGTTCGGCCTTGGCTATGGCCTGCACCGCAAGGATGCTGCGCATCTTGCGCTCGGCATCCCGGCGGAAGGCGGCGCGCACCTCGTCCGGTGTGGTCTGGCCTGCCTTGCAGTACAGCTCCATGGTCATTTTGCTGCGGCGCAGCCGTTCGCGCAGGGCGTTCATGTCATGGTCGGCATTCTGGTCCAGAATGGCGTTATCCAGCTCCGCCGTCAGGTTGGCACCGGCCATGCCCAGCAGGGCGGCTCCGGCAATTCGGTCGGCGTTGGCCTCGTGGGAGCGGCGCTTCTTTTCGCGGATGCTCTCCTTCAGGGCATCCACCGTATCAAAGCCCAGTGTCTTGGCAAAGGCATCGTCCAGCGGTACAGGCTGCTTTTGCTCCACGGTGTGCAGGGTGATGGCGAATTGCGCCGTCTTGCCGGAAAGCTCCGGCACCCGGAACTCGGCGGGATAGGTAAAATCGAATCGGAAGCTCTCGCCTGCTTTGTGGCCGTACACGGCATCCTCGGCGGCGGGCATCAGCTGACCGGTGCCCAGCACCACGGTCACATTTTCCATTTTGCTTTCCGGGATGGGTGCGCCGTCCATGAAGCCCTCAAAATCCAGCGTGACGCGCATCCCGCGCGCGGCGGACTTTTCCACCGGTGCAAAGGGGGCGTGGGTGCGGGTGAGGTTCGCCGCCTCCAGCTCCACGGCTTTTTCCGATACCGGGCGCACCCGGCGGGTGAATTCCAGCCCCTTGTATTGGCCCAGCGTGACCTTGGGCAGGGCGTTTGCATTCTGTTCCATGGGAAATACTCCTTTTATATCCAAAGCGTTTGCAATTTAAAGTCCATGTCCGGCAAGCCAGGCTTCCGCCACCTGCGAGAACATTTCGGGGTAGAGGGCATCCTCCTGCGCGAAGGCATCCAGATAATATTCCACCTCAGCCCGGTCGGCAGGCTCGGTGCGCTCCCACACGGTGAACACGGTGCCGTTGCCCATGTCAAAGCTGGCGGCCTGCGTAAAGTGCTCATCCCGCGCGGCGCAGAAGAGGGCATTCCACCGGCCGGAGAGCTCGCCACCGCTGACAAAGGTCTGGGGGAGCGGCTCTGCGGTGAGCACATACTTTGCCTCGAAGAACCGCACCGGGAACTCGTGGGTGCCCGGGATGGAGATGCCGGCGGCCAGCTTGCCCTGCAGCTGGATGTCCGGCAGGGCGGCGTACTGGAACATGTCCGAGTTGTACAGCATATCGTGGGGGATCATGTAGGCGAACTCGCCCTTTTCCGCATCGCAGTGGGCATCGATCCAGTCGTCCACGCGCTGGATCTGGGCGGCATCGGTGCGGTTGTAGGTGAGCTTGTCCAGCCGGACGAATTCCGACACGGCCTTGAGGGGAAAATGATCCACCACAAAGCCCGGCAGAGCAACGGTGGTTAGCGGCGAGCAGCGCACGGACACCGCAAACACCATGGTAAAGCCCCAGTAGCAGAGCTTGACGGCGGTGTGCTTTTTCAGGCCGTCGGCCAGTGCGGCGGAACCAACGAGGAACAGCAGCAGCCACCCAGGCACGAACAGCAGCATCTGGTGGGAGCCGGTGTTCTGTACCCGGGTAAACAGCACAAGGCTCACCAGCAGCTCTGCCCCTGCAAGGCAGGGCAGGGCAGGCAGACGGCGTTTTGCGGCAAACCACAGTCCCAGCCCGATGAGGATGAAGTTCAGCAGGCCGATGCGCAGGGTCTGTGCGGCCAGCTCCAGCGTGATGCCGCCGAAGTTGTAGTAGGAGTAGCGCCCGGCGTAGTCAAAGCTTAAAATTTTGCGCACCATGGGCAGAAGCAGCAGCACCATGGCCCCGGCCGCACACAGGCCGAACACGGCCAGCCGGACGAGGCGGTGCACAGCCCGGGACTGCTGGCCGCTTTTTGCCAGCCGGACACTGGATACCACCAGCAGCAGGACGTAGGCGAAGCAGTAGCCCACCACAAAATATAAGTACCACCGCCGGGTGAGGATGATGCCTGCCGTGGCGGCGAAGATGAGCAGATAGCGGGGCAGGTCGATGCCGTCAAAGCGGTAGTCCAGTGTGAGCAGCATGAGCATGAAGGCAAAGATCAGCCCGAACCAGTCCGGCTGGCCCAGCACCGCCGACATGCGCACGAACGGGAAGGTAGCGCACCACGAAAAGCCGATGAGGAAATACCAGAACCGGTTTTTTACCCGTAGCATCCGGCCCACCTTGACCGTCAGGCCCGCCAGCAGCACCAGCAGGCTGGGCAGTACGCTGAATACCTGACAGAATGCGTAGTCGTCGCCGGTCTTGCCGCTCAGGCAGAACGGGAACTCGGTGAACAGGGTGATGAAATTCGTATAGTCCTCGGTGATGGAATCGAGGAGAAACCGGAAGCCTGCGCCTGTGCTCTGGGCAAAGGCGGCTTCGGCATGATACTGCTTTAGAATGTAGTTTACGTAGTCCCAGTGGTAGAGGAAGGTGCGGCTGCCGAGGGTCCAGTAAAAGTAAAGCACGGCCGCTGCCCACAGGCCCACCAGCACCGCCTTGTGGAACAGGTCCAGCTCCATACCGGCCCGGCGCAGCACCAGCAGCGCCAGTGCAAACAGTGCTGCATTGCACCACAGGCTCACCAGCGGGAAAAACAGGCTGCTGCCCGGTGCGGCAAGGCCGAATACAATAAGCGCCATTGCCCCGGCAGCAAGGCCCAGCCAGACCTTGCCAAGGGCAGACAGACGGGAAACGATTCCACTCATCCCAAAAACCTCTCAGCTGCAGAATATCACAGCTACAGTATAGCAAGCAAAATCTGCACTGTCCAGCCGCTGTGCACGGAAAACAACAAAATGTCCCGCCGCTTTGAACGCAGACGGGACATTTTAAAACGAATATTACTTATTGGAATTGGCTGCGGCCTTTGTGCTGCGGGCAGCGCGGCGCTTTGCGTTCAGGGCTTTGTTGGCGCTGATGCGGGCCGCATCGGGGTTCGGGGCCTCCGGCGCAAGGCGCAGCAGGCAGCTGCCCATGGCAGGCAGGTCTACTGTAAGGGTATAGTCCCGACCAAACACACCGCCATCGGTGGTGTGAAGCTTTGTCTTGCGGCGGCCCTTCAGTGCACCGCCCCACTCGGGGGATTCGGTGTTCAGCACCTCCTCGGCACTGCAGGGAAAGCGCAGATACAGCGGGAACTTTTTGTGGGCGTGGTCCTGCGTGTTCATGATGCACAGCAGGTTTTCGCCCCGGCCCTTGCGCAGCCATGCGTACACACCCTCACTGCGGCTCTCGCAGGCCACCCACTCAAAGCAGTCGGGGTTGTACTCGCCATCGTAGAGTGCAGGCTCAGTGGAATACACCCGGCACAGGTGGGCAAAGTATTTCTGGAACGCATCGTGGAAGGGGTATTTCAGCAGGTCCCAGTCCAGCTCCCGTTTTTCGTCCCACTCCCGGAAGTGTCCCATCTCGTTGCCCATGAAGTTCAGCTTCTTGCCCGGGTGCATATACATATAAAAATAGAGGGTGCGCAGCTGGGCGCATTTTTCCGCATAGGTGCCCCATAGCTTATCAATGATGGTCTTTTTGCCATGCACCACCTCGTCGTGGCTCAAGGCCAGCAGATACAGCTCGTTGTAGAAGTAGTGCATGCTGAAAACGATCTTGCCGTAGGCATTTGGCCGCTCACCGAAGGGGGTAGCGAAATAGTCCAGCGTATCATGCATCCAGCCCATATCCCACTTGTAGTCGAAGCCCACGCCGTCGTAGCGGGTGGGAGCTGTCACCTTGAGGAAGTTGGTGGAGTCCTCGGCCATGTAGATGCCGGTGGGCCAGCGCTCGTTCAGGCCGTGGTTCAGGCTGCGCAGAAAGTTCACGGCACCCTCGTTCACACCGCGGTTCGGGTCGCCCTGCCAGTACAGCGCGCGGGAGATGGCATCCATACGGATGCCGTCGCAGTGGTATACGTCCATCCACAGGGCGGCAGCGCTGTTCAAAAAGCTGCACACCTCCCGGCGGTAGTAGTTGAAGTTGCAGGTGCCCCACTCGCTGTGGCCCACATCGCTGTCGTACTCGTAGAGGTAGGTGCCGTCAAACCTTGCCAGAGCGTCGGCGTTGGCGGCAAAGTGCACCGGCACAAAGTCCATGATGACACCAATGCCCATGCGGTGGCAGGCGTTGACGAAGCCGGCAAACTGGGCGGGAGTGCCGTAGCGGCTGGTGACGGAAAAATAGCCGGTGGTCTGGTAGCCCCAGCTGCCATCGAAGGGATGTTCGGCCAGCGGCAGCAGCTCCACATGGGTAAAGTGATGGTCCAGCAGCCATGGGATCAGCTCCTTGGCCAGCTCCTCATAGTTGTACCAGCCGTCGGAGCCATCGGCCTGCTTGCTGCCGGGCTTGTGCCGCCAGCTGCCAACGTGCATCTCGTAGATGTTCAGCGGGCGGTTGCGGCATTTGTCGCGGCGCTCCATCCATGCGCTGTCGTCAAAGTGGAAGTCCAGCTTTGTCAGACGGCTGGCTGTGCCCGGCCGCAGCTCGGTGGAAAATGCGTAGGGGTCGCTGCGCATCACCACACTGCCGTCGGCACCATGCACCCGGTATTTATAAAGGTCGCCCTCCGCAAGGCCGGGGACGAATGCGCTCCACACGCCGGTATCGGCTTTTTCCATGGGCACGCCTGCCTCCCAGCCGTCGAAGCCGCCGCAGACTTTCACTGCCGTGGCACCGGGGGCCCACACCGCAAAGCGCCACCCTTCGGTGCCGTTGTCGGAGCAGGGATGCGCACCAAGGATGCGGTAGGCATCAAAGCAGTCTCCATTGAAGAATTCACGGGGAATGGCGGGGTAATTCATGCAAAGATCTCCTTACATTCTATGATAGGCAGCGCCCGGCGGCACTGCATGTGACACAGGTGTTTGGGCAATATATCCAATAAGAACAAGACGAAATGGGGCATAGTAGCTGATATTCTTGTAGATTCTTGACAAAAATCAGCAAAAATTAACATGCTTTACAGATTCTGTGCTATACTATTCCTGCCGCCGCAGTGGGCGGAGGCTGATTTTTTTGTATGGGAGCGGTATGAACAATGGCTTGGTATGACAATGCGGTATTTTATCACATCTATCCTCTGGGGCTGTGCGGCTGCGCACATGAGAACGATGGGCAGGCGGTGCCCGGCGCGTTTAATAAACTGAACGCATGGGCTGAGCACGCAGCGGACATCGGCTGCACGGCCATTTATATCGGCCCGCTGTTCGAGAGCGGTTCCCATGGCTACGACACCATCGATTACCGGCTGGTAGACCGCCGCCTTGGCACGAACGCAGAGTTCAAGGACTTTGTGGCCCGGTGCCATGCCCGGGGCCAGAAGGTGATCGTGGACGGCGTGTTCAACCATGTGGGCCGCGATTTCTTTGCGTTCCAGGACCTGAAGGCAAACCGCGAGAACGCCCGCTATAAGGACTGGTTCTGCGATGTGAATTTCTGGGGCAACAACGAGTATAACGACGGCTTTTCCTACGGAAACTGGGGCGGCTTCAATCTGCTGGTCAAGCTGAACCAGCGCAACCCGGAGGTGCAGAACTACCACTACGATACCATCCGCTTCTGGGTGGATGAATTTGACATTGACGGCATCCGTCTGGACGCAGCCGATGTGCTGGACTTTGACTTTATGCGCGGTCTGCGCCGCCTTGCCAACGAGGTAAAGCCAGAGTTCTGGCTCATGGGCGAGGTGATCCACGGGGATTACAGCCGCTGGGCAAACCCGGAGATGCTGCACTCGGTCACGAACTACGAGCTGCACAAGGGCCTGTGGAGCGGCCACAACGACCACAACTATTTCGAGATCGCCCACACCATGCGCCGTCTGCAGGGGCTGTGCCACGACACCCGGCTGTATCTCTTCTCGGATAACCACGATGTGGAGCGCCTGCCCAACAAGCTGCGCAACCGGGAACACATCCGGCATATCGCCATTCTGGTGTACAGCCTGTGGGGCATCCCGTCCATCTACTACGGCTCAGAGTTCGGCATCGAGGGCAAAAAGGAGTGGGGCAGCGACTGGCCGCTGCGCCCCTGTCTGGAGCTCAGCGACTACGCTGATGCAGAACGCACAAATCCTGTTACCAGTGTATACAAAGCGCTGGGGAAATGCAAGGCTGAATTGCCGGAAATGACCTACGGCGAGGTAAAAGAATTGCAGCTCACCACCCAGTGCTACGCCTTTGCCCGGGTGCTGGACGGCAAGGCCGTGGTAGCGGTGCTGAACAACGGCGATGCCCCCGCACAGCTGGAGTTCCAGCTGCCGGTGGAAACCGCCAAGGTCACCGACCTGCTGGCGGACACCGTGGGCGCGCAGGAGGTGCTGGTCTCCACCGAGTGGGACCGCATGAAGGTGCAGCTGCCCTCCAATTACGCCACCCTGCTGAGATTGGAATAAAGCAACGCCTGCGGCGTGACCGGCGCAAAAGCCTTTACCCTTTGGAGATAGGTTTCCCCCTTCCGGGGGAAGCCTTTGTTCAGAAAGCTGAGATTGGAATAACCTTGCACATTTTGCCGCGTTTTGCTACAATAAGGAGAGAAAAGTCGTTTTACGGAAAGGAAGCCTGACCCCCTATGAATGCAGCACAGCGCAGAGAATGCATCCTGACCCGGCTGAACAGCGCCGGTGCCCCCTTAAGCGCCAGCACGCTGGCGGCAGAGCTGGGGGTGTCGCGGCAGATCGTGGTAGGGGATGTGGCGCTGCTGCGCGCCGGTGGGGCGCAGATCGATGCCACCCCCCGGGGCTACCAGCTGCACCCGGCGGAAAAGGGCTATACCGGCATTCTGGCCTGTGTGCACCGCACGCAGGAGGAGATGCGCCGGGAGCTGTACACCGTGGTGGATCAGGGCGGCACGGTGGTGGATGTGGCGGTGGAAAACAGCCTGTACGGCGAGATCCGCGCCACATTGAACCTGTGCAACCGGTACGACGTGGACAACTTTATCCGTCAGGCAGCCGATGCGCCTGAAAGCCTGCTGAGCCGCATGACCGGCGGCGTGCACCTGCACACCCTGCGCTGCCCGGATAAGGACACCTTTGCCCGCATCCGCGATGCTTTGGAGCAGCAGGGGCTTTTGTACCGCAAGGAGTAACGCCGCTCCGCTTATACCCAGTATAAAAAGGGCTGCGGGGCTTGTCTATCCGCAAAAACGGAAAAATGTTGGAAAATCAACAAAAATGCAAAAGAGGTGGGTTTTCTGGATATCCGCATTGAAAAGACCGAGCGCGCCATCAAGCAGGCCTTTATGGAGCTGCGCCGCGAAAAGCCGGTGGAAAAGATCCGTGTCAAGGAGCTGTGCGACCGCGCCTGCATCAATAAATCCACATTCTACGCCCATTATCAGGAT
>OIXL01001164.1_pt1 | contig 10779 bp, 9 predicted proteins | sample 1587761 | NCBI WGS metagenome assembly OIXL01 (sample SAMN03283246) | human gut metagenome | biome: human-associated habitat; material: feces | host: Homo sapiens | place: Peru | collected 2012 | reverse complement strand
CGCCATCCCGCAAAGCGGGCCCGCTCGTGCGCTACGCGCAATCCCCGGCCTAGGGGCTGCTCGCCCCTAGGAACCCCAAAGAGGTGGTCGGTCAACGAAAAAGCTAAAAAATGCAGGAGTGCTGCATTTTTCTTAACGCTTTTCCGTCGCCCTCCGCATTGACCCCTCCGGGGCCGAATGCAACCTTCGGTTGCCGTAGGGGCGGATTCCATATCCGCCCGTGCAACCATGCGTAACCACCCAATTGCAAAGGAGGGGTCAAGACCCCTCCCTACGAACTGACGTAAATATCATCCAACAACCTACATTGTAACCGCACAAAATCCTTCGGGGCGTCGAGGACGCCGCCCCCTACACACGACCATACGGTGGCTGTAGGGGCGAACAGTGTTCGCCCGTTGAATCTTGCATTGCCGCAAAACACCACGGGCGGATATGGAATCCGCCCCTACGGGCTGCCAAAAGTCAGAACAAACGAACGGAAAAATGCCGTTAATCCGCGTGAACCATCGCAAGGTGGCGCTCCACGCAGGCGCGATTCACACCTTCGCCAATCACAATAACCACTTCCTGCCCATCAGGAACCGCCTCAACGTGCAGCGTATCCCGCGTGGCATTCATCTCGCGCCATCCATCTTCGGTGCGCAAAAAGCCCTTGATACGTAAAATATGCCCGCACGCCGGGTCGGCAAAAATCTGCTGCGCGGCGGTTTGCAGGGCGGGCAGGGTGAGGGGCAGCTCCATAAAATACAGCGAGGTAAACGCCTCGTGCTCGTCGAAATGCAGCTTTTCGCAGCTGGCCTGCCTGCGGCCGCAGGCGGCAATGGCCGCAAGATCGGCATCGGTCAGCTCTGCCCAGTCCTTTTGCAGGATCTCCTCCGGGGCAAACCGGCGGGAGCACTTGCAGCCTTCCAGCGCACGGGCCAGATGAGCGCAGGCGGCTTCGCACTGCGCCGGGCCTGCCTGCCGGACACGGCTCAGCAAAACCCGGCCCGCGTTGGCTGTCTCCGATGCCAGCAGATAATCCGCCTGAGGGGAAAGGGTCTCCGGCAGCAAGGCGTCCACGATGGCAATGACATTGCCGATCTGATACCAGCGGTCCAGCGGGTCGTCCCGCAGAACGTCGAAGAACTCGTCCACATCAAAGATGCCGCTGGGTTCCACCACTACCCGGTCGAAGCCCCGCATGGCCATGGCGATGAGCTTGGTGCGCATCCGGCGCTGGTGGGTGTCGCAGTCGCATCCGCCGCTGATGGTCTCCAGGTCGCACCGCGGCCCGAGAAGATCCTGCACCAGCATGGCGTCCACATTCACCGCGCCGAAATCGTTTTCCAGAATACAGACGTTGTGGCCCTGCTCCACCAGATACCGGATATACCGGCGCAGAAAGGTGGTCTTGCCCGCCCCCAGAAAGCCGGTGATGAGGTCTACCTGTACCATTCCAAAAGCACCTCCCGTGCTGAAGATTTTTCCGCTCCCAGTATACCGCATCCTGCAGCGGGATGCCAGTGGCAAAAAACAAACTGCCCGTATTTTCAGCATACAAAAATACGGACGGTTCTGATTTATCCTTCTTCTGCGATACGGCAGTTGGCAATGACCTGCCGGGCCGCAGGGGCGATCTTGGCCGGGATGGCGGCGGTCACATCCTCGGCCAGACCGATCTGGCTCAGGCGGTCGGCGGTGACGCGGAGCATGATATACCGGGTGGCGCCGTCCTTGCGGACGGTCAGCAGCTTGTCGCCCTCGGCCGTCGCGGTGCAGGGGCGGGCCAGCTGGATCCGATCCAGCGCTTCCTCAAACTTACGCACGCTCAGGCGGCTGCCGTCTATTTCCGGCGCGCCCAGCAGTGCAAAGAAATTGTCCGTGACGTAGACTGTTCCGGTGTCGAACCGCAGCTCGTAGCCGCCCAGCTCCACGCTGGCCATGTCCATGATGCGCAGAAACTTGGTGGAGTTGTTCAGCAACTGGGTGTTCAGGCTGGTAAGGGCTTCGGCAAAGCGGTCCAGCTCCCGGATGCCGGTGCGGGACAGCTCCGGCATTTTTTGGCTTCCTGCGTCTCAATGACTTCGCGGTAAAGGATCTCGGCTGGGAGTAGGCCATGGCCGTGCGGTCATCCTCCACCATTTTGTAAACACTGGTCGTCCAGCGGCCGTAGTCGTCGTCATCCAGCCGGGCGTTGTCCTCGCAGGCTTCCTGAAACGGCGTTTTGAAAAAGCCGTTGACGTTCAGGCCGTCCAGCGTTACCGTGCCATCCTCCAGCATCCGCTGCATGGTATCGTCGATGTGGTCCGACAGGTCGTTCAGGTCCTGTGCTTTCTGCATCAGATCCTGCAGATAGCTGACGCGGTTGTCCACCTGCATGGTCAGGATATCCTTGGCGTTCTGGTTCAGTCTGCCGGACACATTGGTCATAGCAATGCTCAGCGAAAGCAGGATGATCTCAACGGTCACCACGATCATCACGTAGGCAAAGATGGTCAGGAAGATGGGTCTGCCCTGTTCCTTCCGTTTTTCTGCAGTGCCTGCGCCTGCATTTCTGCGTTTGTGCGCAGCCATCTCCCCTTCCACGTCATCTTTGCTGTTCCGGACTCACTCAGCCCTCGTACCGCTTCAGCCTGCTGCAGATATCCTGATACCAGTTCTCAAAATAGTCATCCGTCAGGAACTCTGCCTCTGCATCGGCTGCGCTCTGGCCGGCGGCAATGCGCTCCGCCACAGTCTCGCGGTCCGCTGCGGCAAGGTCGCTCAGGCCGTATTCCAGCACTTTGCGGGCAGAAGCGCCGCCTTCAAAGGCACCAGGCGTATAAAGGCGGTCAGTTTTAACTGTCTGGACAGCGCCGCTCAGGATCTGGTCCATGGCGTAAGCGGTGTCCGCATAGGCCGAGAAGATCTTGGGCAGTTCCGATGCGCCCACCTTGCCCTCGGCGGCATCCATCACGCTGGCTTCCAGATCGTTGACACTGCCCAGACTCTCAGTAGACACCGAAATTCCCTTTTCCGCACCGACCGTGCTGTTGAACTCATCCACAAGTTTGGTAAAGCTTTCCAGCTGGTCGCCATTGTAATAGGTCCAGACGGTGATGTCGGTCACAGCCGTCTGCTTCGGGCTGGTGCCGCCGCTGCACACAGCAGGCTGATGCCTTTTTTGAAAATCCTTTTCATAAAATCCCCCTCAACCGGCGGCAGCAGATCCATTCCGCTGACATACTGCTCCAGTTTATTGTGTTAATGATACCACGTTTTTCCAGCACCGTAAATCAAAACCGAAAAAATCATCAAAATCACAAGAAATGCCGAAAAGTTTCGCCAATTCTCACGAAAAGAAAATTTTTCCGCTGGGCTGTTCGTCGGGACAGGTCTTTCTTTTTATAACGCAAAAGGCCGCTCCCAGCTGCGGAAACGGCCCTTTGTGTTATAAAAACCCTGCCTTTTTGGGGAAACGCATCAGCCCTTCAGCTCCAGCAGAGCATCGCCCTGCTTCACATCGCCGGATGCCTTCGGCGTGACCGCTGCGTACTCGTCGGTATTGCAGACGATCAGCGGGGTGGTGGTGGGATAGCCCTCGGCTCGGATGGCCTCGAGGTCGAACCGGATCAGCGGCTGGCCCTTCTTCACCTTGTCACCCTCATTGACGAGATAGGTGAAGTGCTTGCCGCCCAGTTTGACCGTATCGATGCCGATATGCATCAGCAGCTCGGCACCGTCCGCGGTGGTCATACCCACGGCGTGGTGAGTGTCAAAGGTAGAAGAGATCTCGCCGTCGGCGGGGGCCACCAGCTCGCCGTCCGCAGGCTCGATGGCAATGCCGTCGCCCAGCGCACCGCTGGCAAATGCTTCGTCCTTTACCTCGGCCAGCGGCACCACGGTGCCGTTCATGCAGGCAGACAGGACGGTATCCTTTGCCGCTGCCGCCGGAGCTGCGGGTGCAGTCGCAGGAGCAGCTGCCGGAGCGGCCGGGGCCGCTGCATTGGCCGGCATCTTTTCCAGATAGTCTTCCAGTTTTGCTTTGATGACTGCCACCTTGGGGCCGTAGACCACCTGCACGCCGTTGCCCTTGCAGATGACGCCAGATGCACCGGATGCCTTGAGCGCATCCTGCCGGACCTGCTCTGCGTCCTTCACGGTGCAGCGCAGGCGGGTGGCGCAGCAGTCCACATCGCTGATGTTGGCCTTTCCGCCCAGACCCTCCACAATGAGAGCGCTGACCGGGTCGTCCCCGGCGGGGGCTGCGCTGCCGGAAGCAGCATCGCGGGCGTTCACGTCCGCACGGGTGTACAGCTTGACTTCCTCGGTATCCTCGCGGCCGGGAGTCTTATAGTCGAACTTGGTGATCATGAAGCGGAACACCAGATAGTACAGCACAAAGTACACGATGCCCACGACCACGATCCAGATCCAGTGGGTCTTGGCGTTGCCCTGCATCACACCGAACAGCACCATATCGATCAGGCCGCCGGAGAAGGTCATGCCCACGCCCACGTTCAGGATGTGCATGAACATGTAGGACAGGCCCGCCAGCACGCAGTGCACCGCGTACATGGGCAGCGCCACGAAGATAAAGGTGAACTCCAGCGGCTCGGTGATGCCGGTGAGCATGGAGGTCAGCGCAGCGGACAGCAGCAGGCCGCCGGCGACCTTTCGCTTTTCCGGCTTTGCACACTGATACATGGCCAGCGCTGCGCCGGGCAGACCAAAGATCATAAAGGGGAACTTACCGGCCATGAAGCGGGTGGCGCTGACCGAGAACACGGTAGTGGACTTGGAAGCCAGCTCTGCAAAGAAGATGTTCTGTGCGCCGGTGACGGTGACGCCATCGATGATGGCGGTGCCGCCCACAGCGGTCTGCCAGAAGGGCATATAGAACACATGGTGCAGACCGAAGGGGATCAGGGCGCGCTCCAGCAGGCCATAGATAAAGGTGCCTGCATAACCGGAAGCCAGCACCAGAGAGCCAAGCGCCGAGATGCCATTCTGCACCACCGGCCAGACATAGAACATGGCAATGCCGACGATCAGATACACAATGGAGCTGATGATGGGCACAAAACGGGTGCCGCCGAAGAATGCCAGCACCTGCGGCAGCTCGATCTTATAGAACTTATTGTGCAGCGCGGCCACGCCCAGACCGACCACGATGCCGCCGAACACGCCCATCTGCAGGGTAGTGATGCCCAGCATGGAGGTGGTGGAGTTGGCAGGCATGGCGTCCACGCCGCCGGCCGCGTTGATCATAGCCTGAATGGCCGTATTCATGATGAGATAAGCCACCGCGCCGGACAGGGCCGCGACCTCTTTTTCCTTGCGTGCCATGCCGATGGCAACGCCCATAGCGAACAGCAGCGGCAGGTTGTTGAACACTGCGTTGCCGGTCCGGCTCATCACATCCAGGATGGTATAGATCAGGGTTCCCTGATGGATCACGCTGTCCAGCCCATAGGCCGCCAGCATGGTCTCGTTGGTGAACGAGCTGCCGATGCCCAGCAGCAGGCCCGCAACAGGCAGCAGAGCGATGGGCAGCATAAAGCTGCGTCCCACGCGCTGCAGCACGCCGAAGATCTTGTCTTTCATTCTTCCATTCTCCTTTTCTCAAATCATATCCAGCAAATTTATCCACACACAAAGCCGCGCTTTGTGGAGAACCAGAATTTATGACAAGACCTGACGGGTCTGCGGGGCGGGAGTTTCTCTGAGGACCGTCCGGGGGTGGGGCCCCGGCGCGAAGCGTTGGGGCGGGGGCTGGAAGCCCCGGTTCGTGTCCGAAGAGAAAGCTACCGGCACGCAGACAGAAAAGCATTATCTTCCCATCCGGATGCGCTTCAGGTGGATGGTCAGGAATACCAGCTCTTCGTCCGAGAGGGTCTTGTCCCAGGTATTTTTGACATACTCCGCAATGCAGCAGGCACATTTATAGTGCTCGCTGCAGTTGCGGGCGATCAGTGCACGGAACACCTCGTCATGGGCGTCGTTCTCCTGCTCCTGTCTGCCCTGAAACACCCGCTGTGCAAAGAAACGCAGGTGCACCGTGAAGCGGCTGAAATCCAGCGAGCCGCGGTCAAAGCGGCAGTTGTAGAAGCACTCCACCACCTGCACGCAGCCGTCCACAAAGCGGGTCACATCGTTCACCACGCTCATGGTGGTGTTCAGCTCCGCGTTGACGATGTGCAGCGCGATGAAACCGCCCTCGTCGTCCGAGAGGTCTGCGCCGCAGCGCTGCCGGATCTTGGCAAGGCACTCCATGCCGAGGCGATACTCTTCCGGGTAGAACTCCCGGATGGGTTCCATGAGCGGGTTGGAAAACCGGATGCCCTGCTCACTGCGCTTGATGGCAAAGCTGATATGATCCGCCAGCGTGATGAGCAGGCTTTCGTTCAGCGGGTAGTGTACCCGGCTGCGGATGTCCTCCACCAGCTCATCGGTGAGCAGCAGATGCTCGTAGGGAATCTGTTCCAGCAGCTCCACCAGCTTTTTCTGCACGGCTGGGCTTGTCATGCGGTAGCTGCGCTCCACCTGTTCGGCGTCCACCTTGTAGCCCGGCTTTGCGCCGAACCCAATGCCGCGCCCGGTGACGATCAGCTCGCAGCCCGTGGGATCCACCACCCGCAGGATGTTGTTGTTGATCGGTTTTTTGACGGTATATTGCATCATTCTTTCTCCTTGGGCTGAAAAATAGCAATAAAAAAGACCACATCTGGTACAGCAAACAACACCGAAGGATGAAACACGCTTTCGGCTCATGCTGTGCACAGAGTTGGTCTAGCCCGCCAAACGGTAACAATCCAACGACGCTGCTCACGTTCGTATTTTCTTTTTCAGGGCAGGCAGCGCTTTCCGTTCCCGGGCGTCTGCCGTGCTCAAATAAAATAGCATATTTTTTTCAGCGCGTCAAGGCCGGATCCGCTTGGATTTTTCAGTTCTTTCAAGCTGCACAATTTTTTCTGCTATTTTATAGCACATTGACAAGTTTATCGTTTTCCCGTCGTTTTTTGATTTTTCCCGGAACTGCGCAAGGATTTCCGGGAGCCGCAGCGGACAAAAAGCGGACAAATCGCCCGGCGGAATACCAGACAAAGAGAAAAGCACGTTGATTCTCAATGAATCAACGTGCTTTTAGTGGTTGCGGGGGCCGGATTTGAACCAACGACCTTCGGGTTATGAGCCCGACGAGCTACCAGACTGCTCCACCCCGCGATATTTACTTTTCGCTTTCAGCGGTTCTCGCTGACTGCTCAAGTATAATACCACAGGACGGGGTGGATGTCAACACCTTTTTCGAAAAAATTTCAGTTTTTCTTTTTGCGCTTTCGCCACACCGCGATCCCGGCCGCAGCAGCTGCTGCCAGAACCACCACCGGCCATGCTCCGGCAAGGCTTACCGCCAGCTGCTGCACGCCGTTTACAAAGTTCTGCCAGCCCTCGGCAAAGGCGCTGCCCACCCGGGAGCCGAAGCTGTCGCCCGTGGGCGAATAGGTCTGCACCTCGCTCAGTCCCACATATACCGTGCACTCCTCCACCTGATCGCTGTACCAGTCCAGCTGGCTCTGCCAGCTCTCGATCTGGCTCTGCACATCCGTCAGGCTGGATTCGATCTCCAGCAGATCGGAGAGGTTGTCCGCCTGCTGCTGCAGCTGCTGCAGACGGGTGCGCTGGGCCTTGAGATTGTCGAGTCTGGTCTCCACGTCCAGATACTGGGTGGTCACATCCTCGGCCTGCTGGTTTTTGTAGGTCACGTTGCCAGCCTCGGCCACAGCCGCAAGGAAGCTTTCGTAGTTTTCCTGCGGGATACGGAACGACAGGCTTGCGCTGCGGCTTTCCCCTGCACCCGCATACTCGCTGCTGGACTCCAGATATCCGCCTGCCTCGGCTGCAGCGGCATCCAGCGCCGCGCGGGCTGCGTCATAGTCCTTGCTTTCAAGGCTCAGGTTCGCCGTGTAGATGATCTTTGCGCTGCGGGTGCCCTCGGCGGCAGCGGCATCGTCGGCAGAGAAGGTGCTGATGCCGTTGTCCGCGCTGCTCTCCCATGCGCCTGCTCCGGTATCCAGACTGTAGTTTGCAGCCATCGGAGCTGTTGCATCCACACTGGCGGCCGAATATTCCATCGGAGCGCTGCTCTTTGCGCCAATGTCCAGTCTGCCGGTGCTCAGGGCACCATACCCCAGCACGCACACTGCTGCGCAGGCAGCCAGTGCCCCCACCTGTTTTGCAGGGAAGCGGATCAGCTTTTTGCCGGCGGCTTTCTGCACCGGAGCAGCCGGGGCAGGTTCCGGCATCTTCATCATCGGCTGATTCTTTTCTTCCTCGGTCAGTTGGTCGGTCATGGCCAGCAGCCGGGCTTTGAGGTCGTCCGGGGCGCGGAGGTCATCGGCCTCCATCTTGTATTCATACCACCTCATCTTCGATCTCCTCCTTCAGCATCGTATGTAACTGCGCTCTCCCCCGCCGCAGCCAGCTGAGCACCGTGTTGGACGGCGCTCCCATCATCCGCCCGATCTCTGCCGCCGTATAGCCTTCGTAATAGTGCAGATAGATCGCATTGCGGTAATTTTCCGGCAGGGCGCGCACCGCATCCAGCACACTGCCGTCTTCAAGCTCCTCCGGCGCGGGCAGGTTTTCATCCAGCTCCGTGTCCTTCTGGTGAGCTGCCCGGGTCAGGTCCCGGCAGCGGTTGATCGCCACCCGCAGCAGCCACGCCTTGAGGTGTTCCTCGCTTTCAAAGGTGCCGTTGTAATGCAGGAGCTTTTCAAACACATCCTGCACCACGTCCTCGGCGTCGGCCGTGCATCGGCTGTTGTGCGCGGCGGCGCGGTAAACAGCATCGCTGTATTTCTGCACCGCCAGCGTAAATACTTCATTTCTGGTCAGCTGTCCCATAACGTTCAAGTTCTCCTTTAACCCCTGTACAGGCTCAGTGGAATCTGCGGTTCCACGGGGACATTCACCCTTTACACGGATGACCGCCCCCAAAGATTGCAGTTCTGGAAAAATTTATGAAAAAGCAGGGCATTCTGCCGTCTGTTACCTCCGGTACACCCGCTGCAGCAGCGCCACCCGTTCGGCCAGAAACTGTTCGGCCTTCGGGTGGTGCAGCCAGCGCTTGTTTGCCGCCGACTGCACCAGCTTCCGCCCCAGCGCCGCCGGGTCGGTGTCGATGCGCTCCACATCCTGCATCGTCAGCTGCAAAGCCAGTGCCGCCGGTGTATCCGGCACCGGCGGCAGCGGGTCCTCCCACACAAAAGGCGGCAGAAGCTGCACCGCCGCCGTGGTGCGGGTGCACTCCTCGGTCAGCAGCAATGCGGCGGGCGCGCCGTCCGGCATCACATGCAAAGAGCTGTAAAGCAGCTGCATGTTGGCCGGGCCGAGCAGCCGCGTTGTCCCCTCCCTTTCAGTCGGCGAAAGGGTCAGATACTCCCGGGCTTCCTCCGGCCAGATGCGCCGGGCCGGAGCCTGCAGCCCTGCATAGAGTGCCGGGAGTGCAAAGCTGCCGGCCTTGTCCAGCGCATACTGCAGCAGCAGATAAAATTCCGTCAGCGGATATTGCGGGTCCGGCTGCGGCATCCCGAAATCCGGACGCGATACATGTCCTCCGCCCATCAGAGTCCCTCCTTTGTTTTGATTCTCTTATCCCACACAGTATATCGTTTTTCCGGTTCAAAAAGCAAGCCCTCTATCATTGTAAACCCATTTTCAATTTCGTCGTTGACCATTTGCAGTTTTCTGCGTTATACTCAAGTACAGATGCCTTGTAAAAAATAAACAGAGGGGATATCATCGTATGAAAAACAAAAAACTGACTACTTATCAGATGGCCGTCACCGCCGTGATGGCCGCCGTCATGTGCGTGCTCAGCCCGCTGAGCATTCCCATCGGCGCGGTGCCCATCGCCATGGCAAACCTCGTCATCTGCTTTGCCGCATGGCTGCTGGGGCCGAAGTTCGGCACCCTGAGCGTTGCCATCTATCTGCTCATCGGCCTGATCGGTGTGCCGGTCTTTGCCGGTTACTCGGCAGGCGTGTCCATTCTGGCCGGCCCCACCGGCGGCTACCTCGTGGGCTATCTGCCGCTGGCCTTCATCGGCGGCCTGTTCATCGAAAAGAGCAAGGGCAACCCGGTGATCTCCGGTCTCGGCCTGATCCTGGGCGACGCGGTCTGTTATGTACTGGGCACGGCGTGGTTCGTATTCCAGATGAAGACCACCCTGGGCTATGCACTTTCTGTGTGCGTGTACCCCTTTATCGCATTTGATCTGGCCAAGATCGTCATCTCCTGCGTCATCGGCTCCCTGCTGCGCAAGCGTCTGGAACAGGCCGGTGTGCTGAAACTGAAGGAAGCCTGATTTTTCCCTATAATGCAAGAACGGCCCGGAAGATCTGTATTGATCTTCCGGGCCGTTCTTTCTTCTGGTTTCCAGGGTACGCCTTACTTCAGCACAGCGCCCAGGTTTGCACTGGTGACCATGCGTGCATAGCGGCTCAGCCAGCCGGTCTTGATGTTAGGTTCGGGAGCAACATACTTTGCCTTGCGCTCGGCCAGAACTTCATCGGACACTTCCAGCGTGATCTTTGCATTGGGGATATCAATGTTGATGATATCACCCTCTTCGATCAGACCGATGGGGCCGCCGGAAGCAGCTTCCGGGCTGACGTGGCCGATGGCAGCGCCGCGGGAAGCGCCGGAGAAGCGGCCATCGGTGATGAGGGCCACAGTCTTGTCCAGCTTCATGCCGGCCAGAGCGGAGGTGGGGTTCAGCATCTCACGCATACCGGGGCCGCCCTTGGGGCC
>OIXL01001162.1_pt1 | contig 10785 bp, 8 predicted proteins | sample 1587761 | NCBI WGS metagenome assembly OIXL01 (sample SAMN03283246) | human gut metagenome | biome: human-associated habitat; material: feces | host: Homo sapiens | place: Peru | collected 2012 | reverse complement strand
GTGATCCACTTAAAGAACAGCCAAAAAAGAAAAGATGACAGCATACTATAAGCAACTGTCATAAGTACAAATATAAAATTCTTCATTTTCTAATATTTTAATATAACATTACTTATGTAAATCCAAGCATTTAATTACAAATAATCTTTATTTAAATTTTTATAAATGTTCTCCAACTTAGTTATGTCTACAAATGTTTCACATCTATTCCTTATGTATCTACCAGGTTCCCTATAAGAGACTACTGTTGCTGGAACACCAACGACTGTGGCTCCTTTTGGAACATCCTTTACAACAACAGCACCTGCTCCAATTATTGAAGAGTCTCCAATGATTACATCTTCAACTATACAAACCGATGGACCAATATAGACATTATTTCCTATTATGGCAGCTTTACCGTCGTTTGACCCAATTGTCGTAAAGTGGCTAAGATTACAATTTCGCCCTATAATAGCATTAGGATTGACGATTATATTAATACCATGCCCTAAACATAACCCAGGTCCAATATCCGTTGTGGGATATATTTGGATACCATAGATTTTAGACAACCGCTTGTGCATGATAGAAGCAATCCAATAAAAGGCATTCGGTAAAGAAGCCAAACGCAACCAAAAGCAATAGCTAAAACTATGATTTCTACTTGTTATTATATCAGCAACAATATTAAATAAAGTTGGTGATTTTCCATAACGAGCATAGTCACATTTTATGTAAGTAAAAATTTTCTTTAAGTTTTTTTTATTTTTAACAATCTTTCCCATATAGTATTGTAGAGGAAAATGGTTTTACACAAATTTCTTGAAGACTATCTGCTGCTTTTCTATCTCCTGTCAACACGTCGGTATAATGTTCATAACGTAAATATTCCTTTATATTAACATCAAAACAATTATAACTTGGATTGACAATAACAATAATCTCCTCAGTATTTTTACACACCTCATCTATACTTCTGCTATCATATCGTTTATATATCAAAAGCTGACTATCATCATGCAATAGAATTTGCCATATTCCATCAGCTAACCATTTGTTTTCTCTTCTAAAATGAATTAAGCATGAATATACATTTCTTAATTTTTCACGACCGTCCTTTTTGAATGACTCCCAATAATTTTCATCCCATTCCATACATCTACGACAATCTGGATCTACATTTCCTTCCATCCCTATTTCATCACCATAATATACCATAGGAGTACCTAATGATGTAAACAACAGCACTACAGAAATAATACATTTGCTAATTTTTTCATCATAGTTTTGTTCACTTTCTATTTGGGTCATTATACGCGCAGTGTCATGATTACTTAAGTAATTTATAACACCTTTATAAAATGTTGAAGGATAACGCAACCATAAACTCAACAAGTGTTCTACAAATTCTGTTGAGCACCATTTTTCTGTTATGAATTTGATTACAATTTCATGCCAATGATGGTTAGTTATTCCTGACAAGAGTTCATTATCTAACCATTGTTCACCATTATGCAAAATCTCTCCTAGAAGCCATTTGTTGGAGAATTTTGAATTCAAAACATTTTGAATATTTTTTATAAAAGTATCACCCAGTTCGTTAGCAACATCAAGCCTCCATCCATCAACATCTATTAGCTTAGTCCAATATTCTATAACATTAAGCAAATAAGCAACGCAATCTTCGTTACTGGTATTTAAAATCGGTATGTGTAAAAGATTTGCAAACCCTCTCCATTTTTCATTCGTATCCCATTCGAACCAATAATAGTATGGAGAATCTTTACCACACTCCTTTATTTCATCAACCAAACGGATAACCCTACTTCTATTATCTCTAATTCTGATTTTTTCACTACAATGATTAAAAACTCCATCCAAGATGACTCTTATATTATTTTCATGCGCAACCTCTACAAGGTTTATCATGTCTTCTTTGCTACCAAATGAATTGTCTATAGAAAAATAGTCTTCGGTATCATATTTGTGATTCGAAGGAGAAGTAAATACTGGTGTCAGATAAAGTCCTCCTATACCCATTTTTTTAAGATATTGTCCATCGAAAATAATCGCATGAATTATACCTTGCAAAGTGCCTCCATAAGTAGCTCGATGATAAAAATCATTTGTGGGTGGTCGGGGTTGCCAAGAATAAGTTCCTATAGTTTCCTTGTGCTTTCTATATCGGTCAACAAATATCTCATAAAAGGTGCATCCATTAAGCCAATGAGGTAATTGAGGTAAATAACGTTTGTAGTCTTTTTCTCTTATCATCGGGATTGTAAAAGCAAAAGGAATGGCTTCTTCCTTATTTTTGTGGCAACCGATTTCCGAATGCCAAAAAAATGTTTTACTTTCAACCTTAAAAATAAAATTTATATCACATTTCCAAACATTAATAACACACTCCCATATGCTTTTTACATTTCCTCTATATATTGAATGACATCTCTTATGATAAAAATCAGCATGGCAGTCGTACCTATATTTCCAAAACACTTCTACGGATTGCAAATAATCATACGAAGTTGCACAGACTATTTTTATAGTTCTCTCATCCAAAAGATAAGCAGAAACCAAAACTTTATCACTATTGGCGTTGTGAATCAGAAAATAAGACATTTATCTTGATTTCAATACCAAAGAGTCCAATATTTCATCGGAATTTTCACATGACTTCATTATATTTGTCAGTGCATTACGCCCAAGAGTACATCCCTTGCAGGGTTTGTCTAAGAGCAATCCTTGTTTTACATTCTGTCGCATTGCTTTTGCTCTATCAGAATTCCAAATTTGCTCAAAATCATTCTCCAAGAGATTTCCAATAATTGGCTTATATGTAAAACAACAGATGGACACATCACCATTTGGGCGTATAGTAGACATAGACCACAACCCAAAACAAGTTGTGGGAGTTTCCGAAGATTCTTCTATATTCAATTCGTCAATATATTGTTTCAGATTGTTGTCAAAAATGGAATTGTAGGTACCTGCCAATGCAATATTGTACTTATTTGCCTTTTCTTTGAAACGGTTAATTGATTCCTCAACTATTAACTTGTCATTTGGTGTAAAAAGCATTTCGTGTGGTGCAAAATCCCATGGATTAATTATTGCACCGCCTAATTCGCCTACTCCCTTTTCTTTAGCAAAACCAACCATGGATTCTAAATTATCTATATTGATTTTTGAAATCACACTATGAAATCTAAGCAGCAAGTTACTTCGCCTATATTTCTTTATCAAATTCAACGTTTCCATAATTTTAGCATATGAACCTTTTACTCCCCTCGACTTGTCATGTTCCGCTTCTATATGACTGTCCAATGATATCGTTATTATATCAGCATTTTTTATAATACGTTCTGCATTTTTCTCATCGAATAACGTGCCATTAGTCCACAAATGACATTTTATTCTATTTTGTTTAATACATTCCATGATAATGGGTAAATCTTTACGACATAGCGGCTCACCACCACCTATCAATAAAATTTGTTTTACTCCCATCTTTCCCAAATTGTTGATGTTTTTCAACAACACATCTGTTGGTATTTCATTCAAATGCTTAACGTAATCTTCTTTGTGCGTTCTATCACACATAGGACAACGCATATTGCATCTAATAGTAACTTCTATTGAAACTGTAGCAGGAGCTTTAATACCAGTTTCTTCTATCCATGACCTGTACAACTTATTCATCATATACTCTAAAAAATATAAATTCAGATTAATTCAAATTTAAATTACTGAGCCCTCTTTAAAATCTATTATTTCTGGTGACATATAAACAACGACCTTATCCCCTAACAATTGAAGGTATAATGCAATAATAGACACACATGAGCCTTATCCATTAGTCCCAGCCACATGTATTATATTTAGTTTCTGCTGTGGATTGTCAAGATATTCGCAAAATTCATTCATTTTACGTAGTGGCCATTAATGATGCCTACCATCCTCCGTTTCATAACTCGGATGATGAAGTGAATGAAAAATTTCCACAAAGCTAAAATATAAGCTTTGATCCATATTACTACAAATTGTCAATATATTGTTTAATTTTGCAAACAAGTTGCTCTTCTGTTACATAACATACAGGTTTGTTCATCGACCCATTTTTTGACAAACACAAATAAGCACAACTTGCAGTACAAACTGGCAGCCTGTTACATTTCTTGCATTTGTCGAAATGGAATGGAGACCATGTTCTTTGATTGTAATATTCCGAGTTTTTTTCAACAAACCGTCTGCTATTTTTCCAACAGAATACTTCGATTGGCCAATGAGGTTATCGCATTTGTATACATCAAGATTGCAATCAACTATATAACTATTACCGCTATTGAGAGCACAAGAATGTTTCTTTCCGAAGGCTCCATAGTGTAATTGCTTTCCATACTTTTTAAAAAGAGGTTCTATTTGAGGTCTGTATTTCAAAATATAATCATTGTCAGAAATACAATCAGAGAGGCGTCCCTTATTATTTCCTGCAGCCCTCAATAATCCAACATAGATATACCCAACTTTATCATACACATCAGCAATAACCTCTTCTAATGTGTCGATGTTATTCTTGTCAACATTTATTCGTAAATCGATGCTGCTTTTAAGTCCATAGTCATTTATAAGATTTATTGACTTAAGAATTTTATCATAAGTTCCAACCCCAGTTTTATAAATACGTCGTTGATCATGAAATTGCCGACAACCATCCATCGTTATCTGTATTCTCATATTATTTGGAACAAACAACTTTTGTACAATCTCAGATGTAACCAATACCGCATTTGTTGATATTTTTGATTCAAATGTAATTCCTACCTCTTTGGAGAGTGTATGTAAAGCATCGCACAACATTATACATTCATTAGCACATAGCAAGGGTTCCCCTCCAAACAACACCAATGATAGCTTTTGGTAACATCGATTATTACTTAATTGATTCTTAGTGAACTCAATTATTTGATATACATCTTTTTTATTAATTATTTTATTATTTGAACATTCTTCAAAACAATATATACATCTAAGATTACAACTATATGTAGGAACAAACACAATCCTTAATTCATCTTTGAAACCACCATATTGAGACTCGTTATAGTAACATTCATAAACAGAAGTCTCATTAAGTTCATCATCAACGATTATTCCTTGTTTATAAAGTTGGCTCTGCAAGTCTGTTGAAATCGTGTCTGTTTCCGATTTTTGTAACAACAAGAAAGTTTTTTCATCTAATACAATCAACGATGTCGTGAGCGTATTATAAACATAATTCTTTCCTTTATGTTTAAAATAAATATTTATAAATTCCGCAAGACAAGAATTGTACAATTTCCCCCAATACATCAGTATATTATATATCATAATAGGAGCTATTTTACTTTTCGGGAGTCCGCATTAGCAACAAATCTTTCGGAAATACGTTTTGGAATGATAAACAGTTTGGTTGTTTCAATACATATGATATGTTGTTTGTTAGAACTCTCTATTTTACACATTAGAGATATAACTTATAAGAAGCCTTACTGTATTAAATGCATCATCTATTGAACACATCTCTACGGCACTATGCATGTATCGATTGGGAATGCTGATATGAGCGGTTGATACACCTTTTCCTTCGATTTGGATTTTTGAAGTTTCTGTACCTCCTGTAGGGCGAAATCCAGTGGATAATTGATGTGTAATGCCATAATCGACTGCTATTTTTTCTAATTTTTTAACAAAATGCAAGTTGTTGTCAGGGGCTATGCATAAGCCCGGTCCTCCATGAAGAGTAAAGTCACTTAATGATGTCTGACCGTTCATTGATGGAATGTCTGTGGCAATTCCAACATCAAGACATATTGCTTCACGTGGATTTAGACGGTTTGTTGCAACGATTGCACCTCTGCATCCAATTTCTTCTTGAACAGTGAATACAAATGTTATATTTTGAGGAAAGCAGCTGTAGGATGCAATCCTTTTTATGATGACAGACAAAATAAATGCGCTTATTTTATTATCAAGCCCTTTTGAAATAATAGAACGATTATTCATAGTGAATTGTGAATTTGGGGCCACTCCAATAAAGTCACCGATATCAATATGCGAAAGGGCCTCCGCTTTGTTTCCGAATCCAAAATCAACCCACAAATTATCCTGTTCGATAACTTGAGCTTTTTCGCTTTCTTTTTGTACATGTGGAGATGTTTTACCAAAAACTCCAATAAGGTTACGGTTTTTCCCCGCAACCATTAATTTTGTGCCAGGCATTGATTGACGGTCTAAGCCGCCTAGTCTTCTCACATAAACCATTCCTTTGTCTGTTATCCTTGTAACTTGAAATCCAACTTCGTCAATATGTGAGGTCAACATTATGCCATTTTCCAAAATACGTTCCCCTGAGTACGCATATAAATTTCCAATTACATCATAATCAAGATTACAAGAACCTTGAAGAAATGTATAAATGGCTTCTGCACATTCAACCTCAAAGCCAGACGGAGAAACAGTCGACAAAAGTTTATTTAGAAATGATATTTCTTCTATAGTAAAATTATTTTCCAAAGCTATCAATATATTTTTTTACATTTTCTGTATTTCCACGGCAAACTTTACCTTTACATGGAGACGGTCCCCCGCAGAGAAAAATTCGGTTACAATTTCTGCATTCTGAATCATCCAATAAATAATGAAACGACTTCACATTATGAAATAAGGCGTCTATATCACACAAAGACGTTATTTCCTCAATCATTGGCATAGTTTCGCTATACTCTATTCCATTACATAGACCAATACGTCCATCGGCGAATATCTTAAAACTGCCTTTACGTCGTGCTTTGCATCTAGATAGTTCGCAACGAGGTTTAATTGGTATTGATAGTTTTTTTGAAATAAGGAAAGGGACAGCATCTTTATAATACCATTCATCAAACTTTTCTTTGGACAGTTGATTACGATAGTGATTGGAATCACAATCTGCTGTATTGACAACATCTATTAAAAACTTCTTGAAACCAAAAGAAATAACTTCTTCTACATAATGGTTGAAATATGTTAAATTTTTATCGTTTACATTGTATCTGAATATGATTGCTTTCGATGGATCTTCGTTGAATGCGTCCTTCCATGAATATATTTTAGAAAGTAAAATCTCACGCAAATTGATATGTCCAGACTTCAAACCGACCAAATTGGTTGAATAATCTATAGGCGAAAGAAATGGAAACATAAAAGTTCCCGATGGAAGCGTATTACGAATAAAGTCTGGGGTAAGATTATATCCGTTAGAATTAAGTTTTACCTCATAATCAAGACCTCTTGCAGAAGTGAATCTCCTAATAGAACAGAGAAGATATTCTACAATGTCTGTGAACAACATAGGCTCTCCTCCAATAATATTCAAATGGAGCTTCGAGTAAGAAGCTGTATTCGAAAAATTTAGTATTTTGACAAGATTATCTATTGTTTCAGCTTTTATTACTTTCCTGTTAACCCAAGATGCTTGGTAGCAAAAATTACAGTGAAAATTACAAGATGTCGTAATCTCGACCGTTAAATACAAAGTCCTATCAAACTCTTTCAATTGTTTGTGATAAATATCGGAAACTAACTTATCTTCTTCCTCCGAAGACAGTGTGAAATGATTATCTTTTAACCAGTGAAGTGCATCTGGATTGTTTTCAAGGTTACTTTGAGTTATCTTAATTAGCATACCGTTGGTTGTGTTAAACCAGTATGTTCCTTTGTTAGATGTGTAATTTATGATATATTTGCTTAGTTTCATAATTATTCGATAAATAAGATGGCTTCGGACTTCGATAATGTTCCGAAGCCATCTAGATTAAATACGACTTTTAGTCGATACACTTTTCATCGCAGAGGCTAGAGTTGTTCTCTGCGGGAAGAATTACTTCAAATAAAGCTTCCATTGTCTTTCTGATTATTGTATCGGTGAATGCACACTGCCAGATACATTTAACAATAACTATGTGCACTTGTTGTTTTCTTAGCTTTTATAATTCGGAGAATTTCTAAATCAGCAGGCTTTATCTTATCGATTTCATTAAAAATTATATCATAATATTCGTGCAAAGTCTGTAAATACTTAACATTGTTAGAAACAGATGATGTAATCATTCGGCTAATTTGGTATGACTCAATCATCTCTCTATACTCTTTTTGTTTACAGACATCCAACTTATCAACTATAGTAATAATAGGTAGATAGTTAATTTCCTCAATTTCAAAATTGAAAGAATTAAACAAACGTACGACAGTCTCGTCATTATATCCTTGACGAGAGATAAGATGAAAGGTGTCGTTGCTTTTACAAGGGCTGTCATTAGAGAATTCTTTATAAAAACTTGGATTCCAAAGAAGTTCGTTATGACGACTACCTGGCACTACACTGATGATCACAGCATGACCTTCCGATCGTAATAGCTTATTTTGACAATAAAAAAATGGTTCTGGGTCAAAATATTCCATGATAGTATGAGAAATAATATAATCAGCAGGCTCCAAGACAGCGTCACGAATGTCCATTTTAATAAAATTGCATCCATGAATTTTTCTTTTTGCGAAATTTATAAATTCTTCGTCATTATCTATCCCTATGACTGTAGAAGTTGGGAACCATTTCTTTATCTTACCGCACAATACCCCAGGACCGCAACCTAATTCAATAATGCGGCTCCGTTCATTAAAGGCCAGATATTTTATAAATAAGCCCTTGTTTTTATCATCAAATCGCCATGAGCGATGTCGAAATAAAAAATCTGGCGTATGTATATTTTTAGACCAGGTCGTTTTCATTTATCATTTTTAATTGGATCTTTTGTATTCTTTTTTCCAAAGCTAGAACATCCAAATAATGACAATTATCTTTAATCGGACATTCAGAACAGTTGAAACATGTAGGAAGTTTCATTCCGTGAAGACTCTTTGCTGGATCTAACATCATACTTATTAGGGATCTTGTCAGGTCATCCTTGACGACAACATCTTCTGGAAGTCCTTTTTCTTCTGTTTCAATAAGAATATCCAAAAGTCTCTGATAAGTAAGAACTATTTTTGAATCATCTTGGCATTTTTGTGATTTCAAATATCTAATTAACATTGATATGAAATTAGCTGCCTTATGCCACTTTTTGAGCGCCATAGACCGTAAACTTTCCGCCAAATAATAATAGAAATGATTTTGAGGAGCATCATTCCAAGGATTAAGCCTAATTACGGGGTCACCAATTCTATGAGAGGAGATTGGAGGATATATTCCATTCTGAAGAGCTTTACTCATATTGTAGCGCCCCTCAATATAATTATACTCATTACCTCTTAAAGATACCCACTCAGTAAAATGTTTACTGCCTTCTATAGCAAATGGATTAGACATATCAGGAATGTAAACTGAATATGCCGGAAAATTTAGAAAACTATTATCTCTAATAAATATCTGTTTTCCTAAACCACTGATGAAGTCTTTGTAATAGGATAATTCCTCCTTATATGTTTTAAAATCATGATGTGGAAAGTCTATTGAAGACAGATTGCTGTATTTTACAGTTAATGAGATAGGGAATGTGCCCGTACCATTGTGCCTACATTGAAAGTAGTCTTCAAGTGTGGTTTTATAATTGGCTCGCTTGGGTTTAAGAAGTGCATTAAGTGCATTTTTCCCTTGGAAAATTTCAGTATAGCAACGTTCCAAAGCTGTGACTGCATTGAAATCTGCACCTAGGCGATAAGTGTAGGCACCATCTTTCTTCCTAATCAGTAAAAGACCTATAACTGGTAGACCTTGACATTGAGGAGCCCAATTATGAAGCGAAAATTCATACTCATTACCTAAAGCATAAAGTTTTTCATATATTTCGTGCCCTTTGAAATTATCCAATGGAATGAAATATTGTGGTATCATTGATACGCTAAAAATATGCCAAAGCACATAACGCTCCATAATTTCATTTAGGCCTTGACAAATTGCCTCTTCTCTAGTGTTGCCAGCACAAAGCCCTGTTGTGCCACACATGGCCCGAAAAAGCCCAATGGGAAAGTATATGACTTTATCTGAAATCAGTTCCTTAAAAGGAACATGGATTATATTACGATATAATTTTTCATCTGGAAAGTATAGAAAATCAAGATGTAGCCCATTGCAACTGAGTTTTACAAGAAACTCTTTGGACATTTGTTGTTTCAAATATGAAGAAGCATATTTGAGGCCTTCTCGGAACATAGTTTTATTCTGAAGTCTTTCCATAAATTCCGCATAAGCACTAGCCAAAGCGTACTCACGCGTCATACCTTTTCCATTGGTTCCAATATCAAATTTCTTTAATCCATTATTAACAATTCTGATACGACACGAGTCAACGCCTCCTTTGTTTTGGAACCATTCCTCTTCTATATCCATTTCGATAGTTGACAATATTTCTTTTATTCGAGAAATTGTCTGTTGAGGTGCGCATTGCTTATATCTAGATCGTGTGTACATACATTCTTATAGTTATATTATAAAACGAAGTTTTCATTGTCAATTATAATTTAAAGGTAGGGGCAAGATTTCACCCCCACCACATTAATGCCTAATCACACAAGTTGTTGCATGGGGTGCAATGATTGCTACACACAAACTGAGAATCAGTTTTTTCGTAGGCAACACTGGGCTTAATTACTTCAACCATATCTATTGATATTAAAACATTAGTTCCTACTCTATTAAAGCTTTTCGGATTTCGCTTGTTGCTTTTATACAAATGTGGTTATGTTATCATCATCCTCATCATTACCTGGAGCAGAGAGTTTTTG
>OIXL01001161.1_pt1 | contig 10800 bp, 8 predicted proteins | sample 1587761 | NCBI WGS metagenome assembly OIXL01 (sample SAMN03283246) | human gut metagenome | biome: human-associated habitat; material: feces | host: Homo sapiens | place: Peru | collected 2012 | reverse complement strand
AGGGCGTTGTAATCGAAGTTAATGCTGAAACTGACTTCGTTGCAAAGAATGCTGATTTCCAGGCATTTGTAAATACTTGTGCTCAAACAGTTATTGATAATAATCCTGCTGATGTTGAAGCTTTACTAGCTTGCAACGCATCAGGTTCAGACAAGACAGTTGCTGAACTACTTCAGGAAAAGGTTCTTGTTATCGGCGAAAACATTCAGATTCGTCGTTTCAAACTAATGGAAGGTGCTTGTGTAGCTTATGTTCATGCCGGTGGCGTTATCGGTGTTCTTGTAAACTTCAAGACTGACCTAGCTGACAAGCCTGAATTCGTAACATATGGTAAGGATGTTGCAATGCAGATTGCTGCTCTTAACACACCATATCTAAAGGAATCAGATGTTCCTGCAGAAGTTCTAGAACATGAAAAAGAAATTATGAAGGCTGAAGTTGTTAACTCAGGTAAGCCTGAAGCAATTGCTGATAAGATTGTTATGGGTAAGATTGGCAAGTTCTATAAGGAAAACTGCCTACTAGACCAGGCTTTCGTTAAGGAAAACAAGATTTCTGTTCAGCAGTACACAAACAACACAGCTAAAGAACTTGGTGGTTCTATCGAAATTACTGAATTCGTTCGTTTTGAAAAGGGCGAAGGCATTGAAAAGCGTGAAGACGACTTTGCAGCTGAAGTTGCAGCAATGACTAAGTAATTTAATTTTTGCTTATATTTAAGGCTATCTCATACGAGGTAGCCTTTTTTGTTTATAATTTTTGTTAAAAATCATTAATAATTAACTTTACAATTTCCTTGGTTTAGTGTACAATTATAGTGTCTAAAAATATATATTATGGATAGGAGTGTAATTTCCATGGAAAAGAAATATAATCGAGTTCTTCTTAAATTATCCGGTGAATCTCTAGCCGGTGATGAAAAGAAAGGTATTAACTTTGACATAGTTGAAACTTTTTGTAAGTCAATCAAGAAGTGTGTAGATGCCGGTGTACAGGTAGCTATTGTTGTTGGTGGTGGTAACTTCTGGCGTGGCAGAAGTTCAGGCAAGATGGATAGAACAAGAGCAGACCATATGGGTATGTTAGCTACAACTATCAATGCTTTAGGTGTTGGCGACACACTTGAACAAGAAGGTGTTGATGTTAGAGTTATGACTGCTATTTCAATGCCACAGGTTGCTGAACCATACATTCGTAACCGTGCAGTTCGTCACCTTGAAAAGGGTAGAGTTGTAATCTTTGGTTGTGGTACAGGTAACCCATTCTTTAGTACAGATACTGCTGCTGCTCTTCGTGCAGTAGAAATTGATGCTGACATTATTATGAAAGCTACAATGGTTGATGGTGTTTATGATAGCGACCCTAAGAAAAATCCTAATGCTAAGAAGTATGATAAGGTTACATATGATGAAGTTCTTGCTAATAACCTAGCTGTTATGGATAGCACAGCTGCTTCACTATGTAAGGATAACGATATGCCTATATTAGTATTTAGTGTCAACGAACCTGACAATATTTTCAGAGCAGTATGTGGTGAAAATATTGGTACAATTTGTGAAAAGTAATTTGGAGGATATATAAATGCAAACAGTTATTAATGGTACAAAGGATAAAATGCAGAGAAGAGTTAACCACCTGGAAGAAGAATACAGTGGTATTCGTGCAGGCAGAGCAAATCCCGCAGTTCTTGATAAGGTAAAGGTTGACTATTACGGCGCACCCACACCCGTAAACCAGCTTGCCGCAGTATCTGTTACAGAGGCAAGAACTCTTACAATTCAGCCATGGGATGCGTCTGTATTAAGACAGATTGAAAAGGCTATCCAGACTTCCGATATCGGCATCAACCCACAGAATGACGGTAAGGTTCTAAGACTTAACTTCCCACCTCTAACTGAGGATAGAAGAAAGGAAATTGTTAAGGAAATCAGGGAAATGGCTGAAGAATCTAAAGTTCAGGTTCGTAATGCAAGAAGAGAAGCTATTGATAAGATTAAGGCTCTTAAGAAGTCCGGTGACATTACAGAAGATGACCAGAAAAACGGTGAAAAGAAAGTTCAGGATTTAACTGATAAGTTCACTAAAGAAATAGATGCTATTTCTGAGAAAAAGCAAAAGGAAATTATGGCAATCTAAAATTATTTAGAAAAAAACAAGAATATTCAATAGACAACATTATTCTACCTGAACATGTTGGAATTATTATGGATGGTAACGGCAGATGGGCAAAGAAAAGAGGTTTACCTCGTAGTGCTGGACATTCTGCCGGTGCAAAGAACTTTAGAAAGATAATTCGTTATTGTAGTGACATTGGCATTAAGTACCTTACTATGTATGCCTTTTCAACAGAGAATTGGAAAAGACCTCAAGATGAAGTTGATGCTTTGATGAAACTGTTTAAACAGTACCTTGAAGAAGCATTGAGAGATTTCCAAGATGATGTTATTAAGCTAAAGTTCATTGGTGATATTAATGGCTTTTCTGAGGATTTACAAAAGCTAATGATTGATGCTGAAGAAGGTAGTAAAGACAGAGATGGTATGGTTCTTAACCTAGCTATGAACTACGGTGGTCGTGATGAACTGGTTATGGCTACAAAGTCTATAGCAGAAAAGGTTAAGAATGGTGAACTTTCTGTTGATGACATAACAGAAGATACTATTTCAAATAATATCTATACTGCCGGTCAGCCTGATCCTGATTTAATCATTAGACCATCCGGAGAATATAGAACTTCCAACTTCCTATTGTGGCAATCTGCATATTCCGAATATGTAATTATGGATAAGTTGTGGCCTGATTTTAACTTTGATGATATGAATTACGCCTTAATTGAATATGCCAAGAGAAACCGTCGATTTGGTGGGGTTTAGGAGGATAATATGAAAACAAGGCTTATTACTGCTGGTGTTGGTATTTCAATAGTAATAATTGTATTGCTATTAAGTCAGTTTGTTTCACCACTATTTACTACAATTATTCTTTCACTTCTTACTGCACTTATGGTGTCAGAAGTGTTAACAGCCAAGAAACTATTAAAAGAATACAGAATCAGTTTGTTAAGTATTGCCTTTGGTTTTGCAATGCCTATGGTATCATTTACAAGATTTAATTTCTTGCCATTCTTTATTTACCTAATTGCAATGCTTTGTATGATGGTGTTCTTCCATCATGAAGTCAGACTAGGGAATATTGCCTATGCATTCTTTACTACTGTACTTATCACAACAGGTATGGGTGCAACGACTTACTTAACAACATTGTTTGATATTTATACTGCTTTCTATGCAGTACTTATTATGGGTGTACCTTGGATTGCTGATGCCGGTGCTTATTTTGTCGGTGTTAAATATGGTAAGCATAAACTTTGTCCTGAAATTAGTCCTAAAAAGACTATTGAAGGTGCAGCCGGTGGTGTTCTGACAGGTATTCTTAGTGCCGTTATTATCGGTCTAATCTTTAACTTTATTTTCGGTTATGATTACATTAATTATTGGGCATTAATTATTATCGGACTTGTTAATACACCACTATCTATGCTAGGTGACCTTTCATTCTCTATTATTAAGAGAACTCTTGGCATTAAGGACTATGGTAGCATTATGCCGGGACATGGTGGTATGCTAGATAGATTTGATAGTGTTATTGTTACTGCACCATTTGTTTATGTAGTAACACTATTTACTGTGATTATTATGTAAGAGGTTAAAATGGTTAAGAATATATCAATTTTGGGTTCAACAGGTTCAATCGGAACTCAGGCTCTTGATGTATCTCGCAAACTAAACTTAAATATATCAGCTATAACTGCATATAGTAATATTGATATTTTAGAACAACAGGTGAGAGAGTTTAAACCCTCTCTTGCTGTTGTTATTATGAGCGTAAAAGAATTTAAAACAAAAATTGCCGATACTGATACAAAAGTCCTTTCGGGTATGGATGGACTTATTGAAGCAGCTACAATTTCTTCAGCAGATATGGTTCTGAATTCTGTTGTTGGTATGGTTGGTTTAACACCGACTTTAGCTGCAATTAATGCACATAAGGATATTGCTTTAGCAAATAAAGAAACTTTAGTTGCAGGTGGTAGCCTTGTAATTGATGCATTAAAGAAGAATAATGTAAATATGTACCCTGTAGATAGTGAACATTCAGCTATCTTTCAATGTTTACAAGGTATGAACCAAAAGAAAGAACTTAAGAAGTTAATTCTTACTGCATCAGGTGGTCCGTTCTTTGGAAAGAAAATTGATGACCTAAAGGATGTTACAGTTAAGGATGCACTTAATCATCCTAACTGGTCTATGGGTGCAAAGATTACAATTGACTCAGCATCAATGATGAACAAAGGTCTTGAAATTATTGAGGCAAGTTGGCTATTTGATATGCCACAAGATAAGATTGATGTTGTAGTTCATAGAGAGTCAATTATTCATAGTATGATTGAATTTGTGGATAATTCTGTTATAGCACAGTTGGGATTACCTGATATGAGAATTCCTATTCAGTATGCTATTACATATCCAAACAGATATGAAAGTCCTGTTAAAGAACTTGATTTAACTGAGATTTCCAATTTATCTTTCTATAAGCCGGATTATGATACATTTAAGTGTTTAAGAGCTTGTAAAAAGGCTATTGAAATTGGAAAAACTGCACCGGCTATTGCAAATGGTGCAAATGAGGTTGCCAACAAGATGTTTAGAGATGGCAAAATTAAATTCTTAGAAATTGGTGACCTTGTGTATGATGCATTAAATAATGTGGAAGTACAGGAGATAAAGAGAGTAGAAGATGTATTAAATGCGGATAAATCTGCACGACAGTATGTATTAGATTCTGTCAAGTAATTGGAGGAGATTAAAATTACTTCTGTTTTAACAACTATTGCATTAATTCTTATTGGTGTATTACTATTTGAATTAATTATTTTTATTCATGAATTCGGACACTTTATTACTGCTAAGAAAAGTGGAATTAAGGTTAACGAATTTTCACTTGGTATGGGTCCAAAGATTTTTTCTTTTGGAAAAGGTGAAACTAAATATTCACTGAGAATTTTTCCTATTGGTGGTTTCTGTGCTATGGAAGGCGAAGATGAAGAGTCACCTGAACCTAGAGCATTCAATAATGCAAAGGTCTGGAAAAGAATGATAGTTGTAATTGCCGGTGCAGTTATGAATATTATTCTTGGTTTTGTGTTGATGTTTGTTGTAGTGGTACAACAGGATGCGTATTCTTCAACTGAAGTACAGTCATTTCCGGCAACATCATTTTCTTCTTGCACAGGTTTGCAGTCCGGTGATGTAATTAAGGAAATTAACGGATACGGAATATCCACAAGTATGGACTTTAATTACCCAATTTCTACTGCTGAACTTAAAACTGTTGACGGTTCAACATTAGAGATTTATAAAGAGGACTGTGGCAACAATCTTTATAATATGGCAGTTAGTTTGGTTCAAGATAAAAATAATAAACTTAGTGATGAACAAGTAAGTAAAGTTAATGAGCTACTTTCTAAGTCAACTAACGAAATAGTAAAGGCAAAAAGTAAAGAAGATGCCTTTTCTGTTTACGAAAATTATTACAAGAAAATAAATGATGCTTGTGGTATCAAGGATTATAAGGTTGAAAAAATTGTTGAGAAAGAAACCCGTAAGCGTTACACTGCTGATATTTTAGTTGAGAGAAACGGTGAAGAAAAGCTACTAAAGAATGTACAGTTCTTTACTTATACAACTAAAGATAACAGTGACCCACAGGTTTCAATTGACTTTCGAAAAGACTTTTGGTTCAGTCATTTCTCAAACATTTAAACAAACTATCTCAACTTGTAAGATGATATATGCAAGTTTAGGTGGATTGTTAACCGGTAAGTTTGGACTAAAGGATATGTCAGGTCCTATCGGTATTGCCTCAGCAGTTACTACTGTTGCATCAGAAAGCCTATCATCAGGATTTATGAGTGCTGTAAATAGTATAATCTATGTTATGATGATTATTACAGTAAACTTAGGTTTATTTAATATGTTGCCATTCCCAGCCCTTGATGGTGGTAGATTTGTTTTCTTGATAATTGAAGCAATTAGAGGTAAATCTGTACCAAGAAAAGTTGAAGCAATTGTTAACGGAATTGGTATGGGACTACTAATATTATTAATGATTTTAATTACTGCTAATGATATTTTTAAATTAATTTGGTGATTTTATGGCAAGTAAAAGAAAAGTAAAAGCCGGTAATGTTGTTATTGGTGGTGGAGAGAAGATTGCAATTCAATCTATGCTAAATATACCGGCACATAATGTTGAAGATAGTGTAAAACAAGCAAAGGCTCTTGAAAAAGCAGGTTGTGATATTGTTAGAGCAGCCGTACCTGATATGGAAGCAGTTAAACTTATTTCAGCACTAAAGGAGAATATTTCAATCCCTGTTGTTGCTGATATTCATTTTAATTACAAACTTGCTCTTGAGTCAGTTGCAGCAGGTGTTGACAAAATCCGTATTAATCCGGGTAATATCGGTGATGATAGCAATGTTAAGGCAGTTGCTGATGCTTGTGCAAATAACGGTATCCCTATTAGAATCGGTGTAAATTCAGGTTCACTTGAAAAGTCAATTCTTGCAAAGTATGGTAGTCCTACACCACAAGCACTTTGTGACTCAGCACTATATCATGCTTCACTTTTAGAAAAATTTGATTTTAATGATATTGTTCTTTCAATGAAAAGTTCTTCAGTTAAGAATATGGTTGAAGCATATGAACTTGCGTCTCAGCAATGTGATTATCCACTTCACCTAGGTGTAACAGAAGCCGGAACTGAGAGAATGGGTATTATTAAGTCTGCTGCCGGTATTGGTGCTTTATTAGTACAAGGTATTGGTGACACAATTCGTGTCAGCCTTACTGCAGACCCTGTAAAGGAAATTTATGCAGCTAAAGATATTCTAAAGTCACTTGATATGTATGATGGTGGCATCCAGTTTGTATCTTGTCCTACTTGTGGCAGAACAAAGATTGACTTAATAGCTTTGGCAAATGAAGCACAAGAAAGACTTAAGGATTGTAAGAAGAATATTAAAGTTGCAATTATGGGTTGTATTGTTAACGGTCCGGGAGAAGCAAGAGAAGCTGATATTGGTATTGCCGGTGGTGATAAGGTTGGACTTATCTTCAAAAAAGGTGAAATTATTTGCAAAGTACCGGAAGACCAACTACTTGATAGATTAGTAGAAGAAATTGATAAATTGTAAGAAATAGAGAAGTATAAATGAGTTCAGTTAAAGAAATTTTTTCAGACTACATATGTGAGGATGTACTAGACCAAAGCCTAGTACATTCTCAAGTGGAAAATTTAAGAATAAATAAAGGTACAAGAACTTTGTCTTTCATAATTCATTGTGATAGGCTTTTTAGTGATACAGAACTTTCTAGCCTAAACAGTGAATTGATGAATTCTAAACTTGCACTAAGCAAGGTAATTATTACACCAAAGTTTAATTCATCACTATTTTCTGCTGATTGTTTTGATGAGTTACTTAATGAGTTGAGAAACAGAATTCCAACTCTTAACGGTACATTCAAAGATTGTGAAGTAACTTTTGAAAACAATTTGCTTAACATTACTATCAAGCATGGTGGTGGTGCATTACTAAAGGCAAAGAATTTTAACCATGAGTTGCAGAACCTTGTACAAGAGAGATTTGGTTTGCTAATAAAAGTAAATGTTGATGGTGTCCTTGAAATGGATGCTGAAAATGAATCTTATATTGAAGAACAGAAAACTGTAGAGCAAACAACAGTAAGACAAGAAGTTCAACAAGTAGTTCAAACTTATGCTATTGAAGAAAAACGCCTTGAAGAAAATGCAGAGGAAAGACTACAGAACAAAGAAGGCTTTGTAGAAGTTAGAGAGGGTAAGTTCCTTTATCCTCAAGTTAACTTACAAAAGTGCAGACCACTTTACGGTAGAACTATCAAGAAAGCACCTTCACCAATGAGTGATATTGCCTATGATACAGGTAAAATCACGGTATGGGGTGATGTATTTAGTGTTGAAAAGAAGGTTACTCGTTCCGGAGATAAAAATATTTTCAATATTCTATGTACCGACTATTCAGGTTCTGTAAATGTAAAAGTTTTCGGTGATATAGCCTCTACAAAAGTCCTTGACCAAATTAAGAAAGGCCAAACAATTATTGCCGATGGTGATATTGAAAATGATAGATATGCCGGTGAACTTGTACTAAATGCTCGTTCTATTGGTTTTACTGAAAAAATTGATGTAAAAGACAACGCTGACGAAAAGCGTGTAGAACTACATATGCATACCAATATGTCCGATATGGATGGTATTTCTTCTGCAAGTGATATTGTTAATCGTGCATATAAATGGGGACACAAAGCAGTTGCTATTACTGACCATGGTGTAGCACAGGCATTCCCTGAAGCTATGAATACAGCTGAAAGAATTAATAAAGATGAAAACAAAATCAAAGTTATTTATGGTTGCGAAGCCTATTTTGTTGATGACTTTGTTTCAGCAGTTAAAGGTACTCAGGATGAAAGTCTTGATGGTACATTTGTTTGTTTCGATATAGAAACTACAGGACTTTCTGCACAAAAAGAAAAGATTACAGAAATCGGTGCAGTAAAAATTAAAAATGGTGTAGTAGTAGATACATTTGAAACTTTTGTTAATCCTGAAAAGCCAATTCCTGAAAAGATTGTTGAACTTACAGGTATCAATGATGGTATGGTTAAGGATGCACCACTTGATGAAGAAGCAGTAAAAGACTTCCTAGAATTTGTAGATGGTGCAGTTGTAGTTGCCCATAATGCACCATTTGATACATCATTTATTAGAGTAGTTTGCGATAGAATGGGTGTAGAATACAACCTAACTTCTATTGATACAGTTGCAATTTGTCGTTCAATTTTACCGGATATTAAGAATTGCAAACTGGATACAGTTGCTAAATATTTAAGACTGGGTAACTTTAATCACCATAGAGCAACTGATGATGCTGAAATTCTATCAAGAATTTTCATTAGTCTATGCGATAGACTAATGGACGACTATGCAGTTAAGTCAACTATAGATATTAATACTCACCTTAACGGTGCAGACCAAAAGAAACTACCTGCTTATCATCAGATTATTCTTGTTAAAAATCAGGTTGGTTTAAAGAACTTGTATAAACTTATTTCTTATGCTCATTTAAAGTATTTTTATAGAAAGCCTAGAATTCCTAAGTCTGAACTTATTAAGCATAGAGAAGGCTTAATTATCGGTTCTGCTTGTGAAGCTGGTCAGCTTTTCAGAGCTATTACTTCCGGTAAACCTTGGGCAGAACTTAAGGATATTGCATCATTCTATGATTATCTGGAAATTCAGCCTTTAGGCAACAATGAATTTATGATTAGAAACGGTAGTGCTACCAGAGAAGATTTAATCAAGTATAACAGAACTGTTGTAAGACTTGGTGAAGAACTTAATCTTCCTGTTGTTGCTACTTGTGATGTTCACTTCCTAGACCCTCATGATAAGGATTATCGTAAGATTTTACAAGCATCAAAAGGCTTTGCAGATGCAGACCAACAAGCACCACTTTACTTTAGAACAACAAAAGAAATGCTAAAGGAATTTGATTATCTTGGTGAAGAAAAAGCATATGAAATTGTAGTTAAAAATACAAATGCTATTGCTGATATGTGCGATTATGTACGTCCAATTCCACCGGGTAATTTCCCTCCATTTATTGAAGGTGCTGAGGAACAACTTAACTCAATTACTTGGAAAAGAGCAAAGGAAAAGTACGGTGATCCGTTGCCTGAAATCGTAAAGGCAAGACTTGACAAGGAACTTAATTCAATCACAACCTACGGATTCTCGGTGCTTTATATGACTGCGCAAAAGCTTGTTGCAGACAGTGAGGCACACGGATATCTTGTCGGTTCACGAGGATCGGTAGGTTCTTCTTTCGTAGCTACTATGTCCGGTATTTCGGAGGTTAATCCGCTTTGTCCGCACTATGTATGTCCAAACTGCAAACACAGCGAGTTTATAACAGACGGCAGTTACGGTTCAGGCTTTGATATGCCGCCCAAAAACTGTCCTAAATGCGGCACTCTTATGGATCAGGACGGTCACGAAATTCCGTTTGAAACATTTCTTGGCTTTAAAGGCGACAAAGTGCCTGATATCGACCTTAACTTCAGCGGTGAGTATCAGTCAAAATCTCACCGTTACACGGAAGAGCTCTTCGGTAAGAATAATGTGTTCAAAGCTGGAACAATTTCTACAGTAGCCGAAAAAACAGCACTCGGCTTCGTTAAGAAGTTTGCACAGGAGCGAGGTCTTGTAATGCACAAGGCTGAGGAAAAGCGTCTTGCAATCGGTTGTACGGGTGTTAAGAGAACCACAGGTCAGCACCCCGGCGGTATGGTTGTTGTGCCGAGAACAAACGATGTTTACGATTTCTGCCCTGTTCAGCATCCTGCAAATGATGTGAACTCAGATAACATTACAACCCACTTCGACTTCCATTCAATTCATGATACAATCACAAAACTTGATGAGCTCGGACACGATGTTCCGACAATCTATCATTATCTTGAACTCTACACAGGTATCCCCGTAATGAAGGTTTCAATGAGTGATCCCGAGGTTATGTCGCTGTTTACTTCTCCGAAAGCACTCGGAGTTACTGAGGAAGATATCGACTCAAAAACCGGTACATTCAGCCTTCCTGAATGCGGTACTGCTTTCGTAAGAGGAATGCTCATTGAGGCA
>OIXL01001156.1_pt1 | contig 10840 bp, 15 predicted proteins | sample 1587761 | NCBI WGS metagenome assembly OIXL01 (sample SAMN03283246) | human gut metagenome | biome: human-associated habitat; material: feces | host: Homo sapiens | place: Peru | collected 2012 | reverse complement strand
GGGCACGACCGCGCCGTCATAGGTGCTGTTGATGTACTCCTTGACCTTGTCGCTGGTCAGGGCGGCGTACAGGGCCTGAATGGCGGGGTCATTCTCGTTGCCCTCCTTCACGACCAGCACATTGGCGTAGGTCTGGGCAGCCTCAGAGGATGCATCCTCGGTGGCAAGGGCGTCCTTACCAACGGAGAAGCCAGCCTCCATCGCGTAGTTGCCGTTGATAACGGCGAGCGTGCCGGCGTCACTGTTGGCAAGCTGGGTCGGGACCATGTCGGCCTGCACGGGAACAACGTTGTAGCCCTTCGCGTCAACGATATCGAGATGGCTGACGCCCTTTTCCGCGGAGGCATCCTCCGGCAGGGTGATGAGACCTTCCTGAGCGAGGAGGAGCAGCGCGCGGGTCTCGTTGCTGTCGTCGGCGGGGATCAGGATGGTCGCGTCGGAGGCGATGGCGTCGACGGAGTCCACACCGTTGCCGTACAGGCCGAACGGCTCATAGTGGATCTTGGCTGCGGAGACGAGATCGGTACCGTTGGAGGCGTTGAAGCTGTTCAGATACGGGGTGTGCTGGAAGTAGTTTGCGTCGAGCGAGCCGTCAGCCAGAGACTGGTTCGGCAGCACATAGTCGTCATAGATCACGATCTGGAGGTCATAGCCCTCGGCAGCCAGCGTGTCCTTGACCTGCTCGAGAATTTCAGCGTGCGGGGTGGAGGAAGCGCCGACCTTCAGCGTTTCGAGCTTGCCGTCGGTGGAAGCGGCGGTATCGGCGGAAGCATTGTTGTCGTTGGAAGCGGGTTCGCTCTTGGAAGCGCAGCCGACAAGCGCGGCGACGAGCAGCAGAGCGGAAAGAACGATTGCAAGTACCTTTTTCATGATAAAATCTCCTTTATAAAATTTAAAATCGGTTTGTTTCTGACGTGCGGACGGCTTCGGTCACATTCGGCCGCATCGCCAGTTGATGCGGAGCAGCCGCTCAAAAATCAGTCTCATGGGACGCTCCTTTCAGCGGGCGCGCTTATCGGTCTTCCGAACGACAGTGGTGCCCACGATCTGGATGAGCTGGACGATCACGACGATCAGCAGCACGCAGACCCAGACGACGAGCTTCTGGCTTCTCTGGTGGCCGTGGATGATGGCGATCTGCCCAAGGCCCGTGCCGCCCAGCGTCGCGGCCAGCGCCGTGTAGCTGAGAATGGTGACAGTCGAAATGACGCATCCGGAGATGAGCGACGGCTTTGCCTCCGGCAGCAGCACGTGCCAGATGATCTGAAAATTCGTGCAGCCCATGGCCTGTGCGGCCTCGATCACGCCTGCGGGAACCTCCTTCAAAGAGGACTCGACCATGCGCGCCACATACGGCGCGGCGGCGATGATCAATGTGACGATGACCGCGCCGTTGCCGGTCGAGGTGCCGAGCAGCAGCTTCGCCGCCGGGATCATGGCAACCATGAGAATGACTGCCGGGATGGAGCGGAAGAAGTTCACGATAAAGCCGAGCACGGTGTTGACGCCCTTGTTAGGGTGCAGCCCGTCCTTGTCCGTCGCCCAGAGAATGACGCCCAGCGGCAGGCCGATGAGATACGCGAAGATCGTGGTGAGCGCGGTCATGTAGACCGTCTGCCAGATGCCCAGCTGGATAATGTTGTTATCCCAGAGCTTTACGAAATATTCAGTAGCCATTTACCGCTCCTCCTTCCACGTCAGTCCGCTGTTTTTCAGCCAGCTGACGACCTTTTCCGCGTCGTGCTCGTCGTTCGGCAGCTCGAGGATCATATGGCCGTAGGCCGCGCCCTCGACGGATTTCGTATCGGCGAACAGCACGTTCACCGGCACGCGGCAGGCCAGGATCATTTCGGAAATGACGGGCTTCTGCGTATCCTCGCCGTTGAAGATCAGGCGGAGCTTCCGCCCGCCGGTCGTGGGATCGAGCACCGGCCGCTCCTGTGGGAGCACAAGCTCGCGCGCAATATCGGACTTCGGGTTCGTGAACACGTCCGCCACGCGGCCCTCCTCGGCGATGCAGCTTTTATCGATGACGGCCACGCGGTCGCAGATCTGGTCGATGACCTTCATCTCGTGCGTGATGACAATGATCGTCACGCCGAGCGTCTTGTTGATCTCGCGCAGCAGCTCCAGAATGGAGCGCGTCGTGTTGGGGTCGAGTGCGCTGGTCGCCTCGTCGCACAGCAGGTACCGGGGATTGGTCGCCAGCGCACGGGCGATTGCCACGCGCTGCTTCTGTCCGCCGGACAGCTGCGAGGGGAAGCTTGCGGCCTTGTCGGCAAGGCCCACGACCTTCAGCAGCTCCTCCGCGCGCTTCTTTGCCTCCGCCTTCGGCGTGCCGGAAATTTCAAGCGGGAAGCAGACGTTGCGCAGGACCGACCGCTGCTCAAGCAGGTTGAAGCTCTGGAAGATCATGCCGATCTGCCGGCGTACCTGCAAAAGCTCCTTCTCGCTGAGCGCCGTCAGGTTCTGCCCGTCGACCCAGACCTCGCCGGAGGTCGGACGTTCGAGCAGGTTGATGCAGCGCACCAGCGTCGATTTGCCCGCGCCGGACAGGCCGATGATACCGAAGATCTCGCCGTCCGCGATGGTCAGGTTCACATCCTTCAGCGCTTCCACGCTGCCGGAGGCCGAGGAATAGATTTTGCCGAGGTGTTTCAGCTCGATCATGGGAAATCCCCTTCCACAGTGTTTTAATAGGTTTTCTGAGGCAAATAAAAAGAGCCGGGAAACTCACATCGTTTCTCAGCTCCGGCATTGGCGGTTTGACTGCCAATATGGAAATTTATGAAACAAAGCGAGCCGATTTTTGAGTACGCGAAAACATGCACATGCAGCGCATGCACATGGGCATCATCATAGCGGTTGTAAACAGCTTTTTCATCGCGTGTCGGCTCCTTCCCTGATTTCTGGGGTCATTATATACAGCGGGCCAGCAAATGTCAATGGCAGATTCGCCCCAAAAATCCGCCTTTCTGCATCGATTTTTTGTCAGTCTGTCAAAAAGCAGCCGCTCTGCAGCAGAGTCAGGGTGCTCATTTTGCGCTCGGAAGCCGTATCGATTTCCTGCACCTCATAGCGCAGCTTGTAATTCGCGCCCACATCGGACTCGAAATCATCCAGATCCTCGCCCATAGATTCACAATAGTCCCTGACATCACGCACCGGCGCGGGCATGGCGATCCTGCCGTCGACGCTGCTCGGCATTCTGCCGGTCGGGTGCCTGCTCTCCATGCGCGGCGCGCTGTCTGCTGAGACGTTCCTGTCGGTCATTGTGCTGTCCTTCGGCGTCATGCAGCCGCTCATCACCGCCTTTTCCCACACGGACGATATCGCGCAGGCCGGGCTGCAATATGGGAAGGACCAATATGACCGGGAGCGTTACGCGGAGCTGCGGCAGATCGCCGCCGAAATGCTCTCCGCGCGAACCGGTCTTCCAACCGAAAAGATCCATGACCTGTTCTGCAATGAGACAGGCTACCAGACGCCGAAGGTCGACACGCGGGCGGCTGTGTTTGCAGACGGCAGAATTCTTCTCGTTCACGAAAACAACGGGACCTGGGCTCTGCCCGGCGGCTGGTGCGATGTCGACCAGTCCATCGCGTCGAACATGGAAAAGGAAGTGCGGGAGGAAGCCGGATTCGAGGTAACGGCGGAACGGCTCATTGCCGTGCAGGACTGGCGGACTGTCAACGGGGCTGCCGCGAAACAGCCCCGTTTCTTGCTTCGAATGCGCTGCTTTACACAAACTTGATCGTCAGCGCGATAAAGATCTGCGCCATATAGTACAGCACGTGCAGAACCGCGTTGCGGTAGGGGCTGTCGTTTTTGCCGAAGGAGAGCACGACCAGCATATTATCGCTCGTCGAGAAGCAGATGCCGCCGACGAAGAACAGGAACAGCGCCCGGTTGGACTCGATAAACGCGCCCGTCGCCGCGCAGGCCATCATGAACAAAACGCCGCCGATATAAAGCACGCCGAGCGGCGTAATTTTGCCCGCGCGCACCTCCTTGGCGTATGCGTAGAAGCAGGCCGCGCCCAGCGCCACCACCGCGATGGGGATCGCGTACAGCCACGCCGCCGGGCAGAGCGCCAGGATCGCGAGAATATACACGATATGGCCCAGAAAAAACGACACGGAGCCAGCAGCGAAGAACAGCCGGTGCAGCTTTTCCGACAAAAACCGCAGCGCCAGAAGCAGATCGCCCAGCATTCCGAGCGTCAGTCCCGCCACGACATACCATCCGTACAAACTCGGCCCCATCCGCCGCAGCTCCAGCAGCCCCAGCAGCACGAACACCACCGACGCCATGGTCTTGAGCACGACAGACGATGCATCGCGCCGCTTATAAGAGCGCATGATGAACAGCGTCTCCAATACCGCGCCCGCACTGATCAGCAGAATCTCCAGCATCCGCCTCCCCCCTTTCCGCGTGTTCCTTCTTCCCGCTTATTTTACCATGTCCGCCGCGCTGCTGTCAACGTTACGTGCCTGATCGTATTCGTACAGCAGCTTCGCCACGGCCTCGCGCGTGACCGGCTGCTGCCAGCCGAAGTTGCCCGCGCTGTCGCCGGTAAAAATGCCGTTCTCCTTGGCCCACTGTGCCGCCTGCAGCGCCCAGTCGGACGGATGGTCGCCCGTTCCCTTCAGAGAAAGCAGCTCCTCCTTCGTCATCTCCATCACCTCCATGACCTGCCGTTTGAACGCGAACCACGCGTTCTCGTCGTCCACCCACATTGCGGGGCACCGCTTGCTGACCACGTCATAATGCCGCAGCACGTTTTCGATCGGAATGCCGTACTTGCGCATCAGCCTTCTTGTCAGCAGCGCCGCGTTCGCCACGACCGCGTCCTCCAGCCAGTAGCGCCCCGCGTCATACCGGCAGCACATCTCGATGGAGATCGAGTTGCCGTTGCGGCAGCGCGGGTGCTTCTGCGTATAAACGCCAGCCGTGCCGACCGACCATGCCGTATCCTCGTCGCTGACCGACTGCAGCCAGCCGTTCCGGTCGACAAAATAGTGGGCCGAGGCCCCGCGCGGGGACTCAAAATATTTGAGTCCCGCCGCGGCGGAGTCGTTGCGCCCGGCCGTGTAGTGCAGCACAAGAAACTCGATGGGTGCGCTGCGGCCCTTCGTGTAATTACTCGGATGCGCCGTCGTCATGCCGTGTCTCCGCGCCGCTCTGCAGCTTCTGCGCCTGCGTCCCGAAATAAAACGCGATGACCGTCGTATAGATCATCATAAAGTCCTGGCTGACCTCGCCCCTGACCGCCTGACAGGCGAACACCGCCGTCAGCGCCAGCGTCACGATCGACTTGACCGTCAGCAGATTTTCGATGCGCTTCAAAAACTGTTCCATACCTCCAAAGCTCCTTTCCTGTACCTGTGCCTATGTCACGATCTCCCATTCGGCGACCTCGCGGGCAATGCGCTCGATGAACGAATTGCCGTGCAGCGCCTTATACGCCTTGTATTCATAGAGAAAATTCTCATATTCATACTGCCGGATGGTTTTTTCTTCCCTATGCTTATAATATGCCGCCAGCATATCCGCGCGCAGCATACAGCGCTGCCCTTCCCGGATCGCGCTGAGGCCGAACAGCCGCCCGCGCACCGGCTTTGCCAGAAGCAGCAGCAGACTCAGCACGGAACCAAGCCCGCTGCACACGCTTACAAGCGCGAAGAATGCGCCCGTCTGCTCCGCACTCATTGCATCGCTCCTTCCGCCGCCTCCAGCAGCGCCGCCAGCTCCGGCAGCAGCGCTTCGATGGTCTTTTTCGCTGCCGGCCCGAGCGCCGCGTAGCTCTGTGCGAAGCGCCTGAGCACCGGCAGCAGGGCCGCCAGCTTCTCCGCCGCGCCGGGGTCCAGCGCGTCCAGCCGCGCTTTAATCCGCGTGAGCAGTTCCCGTTCCAGTCTCGTCATGCCAGAGCCTCCTCCAGCTCCCGCAGCGCCTGCTCCAGCTGCGTATAGCTGCCCATTTTAATACTGAGCGTCCCGTCCCGGTTGTCTGTGATCGGGCCTGCGACGCAGTAGCCGGAGCAGTCCTGCTCCTGCGCCGCGTCATCTGCGCCGGCCTCACGCCGGACGATGACCCAGCGCAGCCCATCCACAAACAGCTGCACAGCCTGTGCATACGGCATGGCAAGCGTGACGGTTTTCGACGCGCGGCCATCCCAGTCGCGGTCGATCTGCTTTCCGCAGAAGTGCGCGGGGTACTCCGTTCCGTTTACCTTCAGATATTCCATACGCTTCCTCCCTTCAGAAGCAGAACGCAAAGCTTACGCCGAGGCTGCTTGAGGCATTGGACGCGCCCGCCTGGCCGTTTGCTCTGACTCTGCAAAACATACCGCCGCTGGCTGACGACCGTTCCCACCAGAACTCGTCAACGCCTTCTCTCTTCTTGATCTTCGGGTTGCCTGCCTTGTAATAGTCGTACTGGCTTCCTTCCCCGGCTACGGAAGAACTTGCAGTCCCGAAAATCTCCACCTCGCTGAGCAGGAACAGCGTGTCCGATACTGTCTCAATCGTCGTGCTGTTGCCCCCCTCAGATGTCTTCTTGTTTACCGCGCGAATGCCGTTCTGCACCTCCGCCGGCATCAGCGCCAGAATCGCAGGCAGATAGGTCAGGCGCATATCGGTGTTCTTCCAGCCGAGACCGCTCAGGTTGGTGCTGTACATCTGCTTTGCTTCGCTGTAACAATCATGCAGCTGGAATGTCAGCGGAGCCGTGCCGGAGCCGTCCGCATACTCGTCATGATTCTTGCCGATGATATCGACCTGATAGGCCGTCCCGCCGATGGTCATGGACTTGCTGTCTCCCACGGCCCAGCTGTCCGGGGCGATCCCGGTCCTGCACACTGTAATAATCTCTTCCCATGTATTGTTGGCAAAGGTATCGTGATATAGCGGCAGAAGCATATTCTGTGTTCCAATTACGATGTTCTGGCTGTTACTTACACTGTTTGCCATTGCCGTCACGTGCCATGTGCCCGCCTTTGGCAACTCCAGCGTACACATTCCGTCAGCACCGGCGGTTCCCTTTACCACCTTGAAACCTTCTGCAGGCGTCGCTGTGATCGCAGCCCCTGGTGTCGTTGTGACGACCAACTTCGGCGTAATACCGGTCTGGATCGCTTGAATTGCCGACACGAAGCCAGACGGATAGATCAGCTGCGCGGATGTGCCTCCCTTGACTCTGATCGCGTTCGCGACTGCCGTGAGGTCGGTGTCAAATGTCAAAAATTCTGCCATCAGAAGCTGCCTCCATTCGCGTTCGTGATCGTCACTGCTGTCCATGCGCCATTGGACACCCGCAGGAACTTTCCGTTGTCGGAGGCCGTCACATCCGGCAGGAATTTTTCATCGCCGGACAGCGTATATCTGGTTCCCCAGAAGCCCTCTGCGGCATCCGCCGAATTGATCAATACGTAGCGGACCCTCAGTTCCTCCGGCGTATCGCCCTGCGTCATTTCTGTCAGCGCAAATTTTGCATATCCGTCCGAAGCGTCCGCATTCAGCTCTGCCAGCGGAAGCAGCACGGTATCATCACCTGTGCCCCCGTCCAGCTTCAAAATTGCACGGCATGGCCGCCCTGCCTGATGGGCGGCAAGGATCTCAGCGAATGACTTATCATGTGTAGCACCCTCGTCGTACACATCCTGCCCCGACAGCGTGCAGGTCACATAAAACGGCTCCGGGTCTTTGCCTGCTGCGCCCGCCGGGCCTTTGATGCTGACGCTGGCCGGGTTCTGTTTTCCGCCGTCGTTCGTCCAGCTGAGAACACCGGCTGCGGAAACATGGGGCGTAAAGGTCGTGCCGTCCTGTCCCGGCGCACCGTCCGCACCTGCCGCCCCGGCAGACCCATCCTGCCCGGGTGTCCCCGCCGGGCCTCTGATGCTGACGCTGGCCGGGTTCTGCTTCCCGCCGTCGTTCGTCCAGCTGAGAACACCGGCTGCAGAAACAGACGGCGTGAACGTTGTGCCATCCTGCCCCGGCGTACCGTCCGCGCCGGGGTCGCCCTTGTCTCCCTTTTCGCCCCTTGCGCCCTGAAGCGGCCCATTGTTGATCCAGCTCTCTGTTACGCCGTCGAAAATATAAATGTCATACGGCTCCGACGTACCGACGCCGTAAGCGTCGCCCGCCATCGGCGCCTGCACGGACGCTTCCAGCGCGGAGGCTGTCTCATAATACCCCTTCACGAGAAAGCCCGCGCCAGTCTCGCCCTTCGGACCCTGTGCGCCGGTTTCCCCCTTCGGGCCGCGTTCGCCGGGGGCGCCCTTTGGGCCCTGTGCGCCGGTGTCGCCCTTCGGACCCTGTGCGCCGGTGTCGCCCTTCTCACCCTGCGCGCCTGTTTCACCCTTTGGCCCTTGCGCGCCTGTTTCGCCTTTTGGCCCCTGTGCACCCGTCTCGCCTTTTGGGCCTTGCGCGCCGGTATCGCCCTTCGGGCCCTGCGCGCCGGTGCTGCCCTTCTCGCCCTGCGGCCCCACGACGCTTCCAACATCGACGGTGCTGCCGTCCGTCAGCGTGAAGACGAGCCGTCCCCCGTCCGTGACCTCAACCGCCTTCACGCCTCTGGAGATCAGTCCGCCAATGGTCACTGTGATCGCATTCGGAATCTCTACCCGCATACCTGCACCTCACTCTGCCGCCGCGCGGTTGTCCCGCGCAAGCGTTGTTTTGTCGCCGTGCGTATACAAAATGTCATAGAAATACGCACCCTTCGGAAATTTTGCGCTGACCGTATCGTCAAACGTCAGCGTTGCCTGCCCGCCTGTCACGCGGTCAAACTGAAACGTATGCACCGGCGCGTGCGACGCGTCAAAAAAGCTGACCGTCAGACTGTCGGACGCGCCGACCGTGACCGGATCGCCGTCCTGATCGCGCAGCTCCAGCGCCAGCGTCACGGAAAACGTATCGCCCGCGTACCAGCGCAGCACGCCGCCCGCAATGCGCGGGCTTGGCTTTGCGCCCGGAAGCTTTGTCATCTGTTCTCCTCCTTCCGGCCTTTTCAGTTGATCTCATCGCGGCGCGCCGTGCCGGGCGCCGTTCTGCCGCGCTTTTCGCCTCTGCCTCTGGCAAGGGAAGACGAGCGCTTTGTCTGCTTGTCCTTCGCCGTGCCCGCCTGCGCCGCCTTCTGCCGGGCCTGCGCCGCCTTTTCTGCCGCCGCAGCCTGCTTGTCCGCGTAGGCGAGCTGCTTCCAGTACTGCGCGTTCGCCGCGTCCTCCCGGTCGGAGCGATAGTTCAGCTCATTCCAGTAATTGTCGTTCGCCAGCTTCGCATACTGCAGCGCCAGATTCTCGCTGCGCTGCGCCTCGCTCTGATACGCGCTGCGCGCGTCGGACAGTGCCGCGTAATAATCCGACACCTGGTCGCGGTAGCGGTCATAGTCGCTCTTTTCACGGCTGCTGATGCGCGCATAGCGCTCGGAAAGCGCCGAGCCCTCGCGGTCATACTGACTGCGCGCCTGCGCGTAGAGCTCCGGCACGACCTCGTTGAGCTTCTGCAGATACACGTTGTACGCCTGCTGCCCTGCCTGCTGGCTGTAGCTTGAGCCGTAGCCGCCCGTGAGAGACGCCGCCGCGCCCATCGTGTTTTCCATTGCCAGCCGTCCCGCGCTCTGGTACTGCTCCCGGTACTGCCGGTACATCGGGTCTGCCCCCAGATCGTAGGAAAACGCCTTCCGGTTCGCGATCTGGTCATAAAGCGCGTCCAGCTCCTTGTCCCACCGGGACGTATAGCTGCCGGGCTTCTCCGACAGCACCCGGTCCAGCGCCGCCTTTGCCTCGCTTGCCGCGCCGGACGGCGTATAGCCGGGCGTTCTGACCTGCGCCGCGTCTGTCTGACCGGCAGAAGGCGTCCCGTAGCTGCCGCGATAGTTATAGATTGTCTGATATTTGTTGCTGAGCGAGCTGCGGTAGCTGCCGTCTGCGTTTACGCCGAGAATGCGGTACGTGCCGCCGCCCGTCACGACCTCGTCGCCCGCCTGCAGCCCTGCCGGAGCCTTTCCGTTACCCTGCACTCTGTAAAGCGCCATTGTCCTCCTCCTTTTTCTCCTCTGTTTCCGCGTCCTCCTGCGCTTCGAGCAGCCGCACCTGCTCGCGCACCTGATCGAGCACCATTCCGACGACGCACGGCGGAAGCCCGGAGGCGTTGATCGCCTCCACCAGCCCCATACGCAGCGCGCCGATCGCATTCGAAAGCTTACTCATGCCGTTTCCTCCAATTTCCTCACCCTTTCCCGCAGCCTCTGGATCTGCCGGATACACAGGGCGATCAGCTCCTCATAGCGCAGGCCGTAGTCCGCGCCGCCGTCTTCCCTCTGCGTTTTCACAAAGGCCGCGAAGTCCTTTCCCGTCAATCCGCACTCCCGCAGCGCCTGCTCCACATCCTGCGCGACAAGCCCCGTGTGCGTCCTGCCGGACGTGCCGCTTTTCAGCCGGTAGCTTGCCGGACGCAGCTTCTCAAACAGCGCGTCATAGCGTTCCAGCGCATACGAAATGTCCGTCTTCTTCTCCCGATCAGATGTAGTGATCGTGCCCGTCTGCGCGTACACGACCGACCACCGGTAATCGGAAAACCCGAGCGAGCCCGCGCCGTCATACTCCGGCGCCGCGCCGCCCGAGACCGACAGATTCCCACCCACGGTCATCGTGCAGTTCGTATGCGCGCCGCTGCCGGTCACCGACAGCGTGTTCTGCCCATAGCAGAGCTTCGCGCCGCTCGTCGTGGCGACGACCTCGCCATAGCCGCTCATCAGATGGATGCCCGCGCCGCCGTAATCGCCCGTCGTGTACCCCAGATACCCGCCGACTGCGCTTCCCAGCAGCGACGAATACACC
>OIXL01001153.1_pt1 | contig 10848 bp, 11 predicted proteins | sample 1587761 | NCBI WGS metagenome assembly OIXL01 (sample SAMN03283246) | human gut metagenome | biome: human-associated habitat; material: feces | host: Homo sapiens | place: Peru | collected 2012 | reverse complement strand
CACCCTCTTGTCATTGACATTGATATGATAGAGATACTTCAGCTCGTCTCTGAGCCTTCTGTAACCCATGTCCGGATACTGTTCATGCAGTTCCCTGATCAGATCTGCAAGATAGTTATTAAGGTCATCGTTAGGCCTGGACGACCTCTTCAGCCATTTGTAATACGATGATTTATTGACCTTCCCAAGCCTGCACAGACTTGAAATTGAGTACTCTGGATGTTCTGTGTGAACGTCTCTGATGGCAAGATATGTGTCCAGATGACGTATACGTTCTAATATCGCCTTCTCTCTATTTCCTCGAGTTTTTTTAAGAAGTCGAGCTCCATCTGCTGCTGTTTCTTTTCGGCCTTCAGCAGCCTGTTTTCAGCCTTAAGCTTCTCGAGCTCCGTCATGGAGTCTTCGTCCTTGCGCTTGCCCCGTCGATCCTCAAGGGCCTCTACGCCCTTGTCCTGGTATTTATGTACCCAGGTGTATACCTGCTGATATGAGACCTGATATTTCTCAGCTGTCTCGTTGTAATTATTGTTGTTGGCAATACAATCCTCTACGATCTTGACTCGCTCGTCACGTGTGGTTTTCCTGCCCTTGGTCATGATCTGTCCTCCAGCGGAGTTGGTGCTTTTCAACTCTTCATGACCATTATACTTTGCTATCCATCGACGGAGGGTATGCTTATCTGATATATGATACTTCTTGCAAATATCGGCCAGCGACCCTTTGCCGGCAAGATAGTCTGCTACGGCCTCTTCTTTTTCTGCGCCTGATCTTTTTGTCCGGCCAGTAGCTGTGAAAGCGCCTTTCCCAATGACATGGTAATTTCTAACCCAGTTGTCTACTGTAGTAGTAGCTATCTCCAACTTCCTGGCTAATTCTGTAGCGGAGAATTTTCCTTCGTCGATTTCCGTAACCCATCGTATCTTCTCTTCAGGAGAGTACTTAGATCTTTGGCCCATAAAAACTCCCTCCTAGGTAACAGGCTTTATTATTTTACCTGTCTACCTAAGAGGGAGCATATCATAAGTCTGCGGGGGCACTATTTTCCATTCCGTCTTCTCCAACACCTGTCAGTGTTCTCAGCCGATCAGCTTTTCTATATTCGTAACCTGTCCTGCTATGGCTGAATTGCTTACATCCGATGTCTTCCCGGCAAAACCGCTGTAGATCCTCGTAAATATTTTATGCCGATAGGTTACAACCTCAATCACGATCCAGTCCCAGCCATCCTCCCTATCTTTGCTGGTCACCTTGAGGCTTTCCTTTGTCATGCCTGCGTCGGTCAGAATTTTCTCAATTTCCCTATTACTGACATCCCATTTACTTGTATACTCCTTGCCGTTGATCCGAATCCCCGACTTCTCATCTACTCCGAAAAAAGGCTCCGCAGTATTACAATTGTATGACTCCGGCCAGCAGTACGAATCCCGCACAAGCACAACCCAGATACCGGAAGAACTATTGCCATTGTTCTTTTCTGTCAATTCGATCGTTCCGTCGTTGACCGCCGCCGCAAGAATGGATTCCACGGATCTTGCCGTATGAAGATCCACCGCGCGTCTTGCCTTCTCCAGCTGCGCGTGGAAGATCGGAATCGAAACTGCCACCAGAACACCGATAACCGCAATGACAATCAGAAGCTCCGCCAAAGTAAAGCCCTTGTTCCGTTTCATCATTCTCCCCCTTATGCATCCTTTGTTTCCGACATCGCCAGATACTCGTACGCCGGCCGGAAATTCCCGTTTCCTCCCTGCTTCTCATACTGCTCAAAGATTCGTTCCATAATATTCGGAATCTGAGCTTCAACCGGCTGAAACAGAATCACCAGATACTGCATGGCGCTGTAGCGCGTGCAGACATCCACCTGCCGGATATGCTTCTGAATCACCTCTCCCATCAGCGAAAGCGCCTGCTCGATCGACTCAATCCCGGGCAGGACCTCTGCATCGATTTTCATCGTAACCATGACCAGATAACACTTCCACCGGTTACGGATGACCAGCTGATGAATGTATTCATACTGTCTCGTGAACTCACGATAATTCAGATCCAGCGCCCCTGTATAGCTTCCGCTCGTCTGAAGCGACTGTGCAATCTGCTTCAGATCCTTCCCGCCGGAGGAAGCCCCGGAAATCAGCTCTGTGATTTCGTGATAGAAGCAGAACTGATTCTTTCCGTTCTGCTTGACGTAGTAGAGTGTCTTATCCGCCTTGGAATAGCAATCCGAAAACGTCTCGTCCCTGGTACACATGCAGAGTCCCGCAGAAATCGCCGCAAAATGAATTTCCGGGTCGTTTTCGGTGATGTCATGGAACCGCCCGAATAATATTTCCATCACTTCTGCCGCACCCGCAGGCTCATTTTCCGGCAGGAACAGCAGAAACTCATCGCCGCCAAGCCGGCAGGCAACTCCCCCTGATGACGCACGAAGCAGAAGCGCGCCAAGCTTCTGCAGTGCCTTGTCACCAGCCTTATGTCCATAGACATCATTGATCTTCTTGAGGTTATCCATGTCAAGAAAGGCAAGACAGCCGTCTGTTTTCTGCATGGCGCCCGCAATCAGCTGTTCTCCGAGACTCCGCGCCGGAAGCCCCGTCAGCAGATCATAGCTTCTGGTTTCTTCCTGCTCCTTCAGCGTAGTGACAACATCCGATATAAACTTATTGACCGTGCGCTCACTGTCCACCGGCAGATCGCATGCTGCATCCTTCGGTGTCTCCTCCGGCACCAGTCTGCCGTCCTCCAGAAGGCGAAGGCATGCTTCCGCCGCCTGCGGATCAAACTGGCTTCCTGCATTTCGGCGGATTTCATCCTGAATCGTCTCCGGAGGAAGCGCGTTCCGGTAAATACGTCGCGAATTCATCGCATCAAAGCTGTCCGCTACGGCCACAATTCGTGCATAAGCCGGGATTTCCTCCCCCGCCAGACCATCCGGATACCCTGTTCCGTCATAACGCTCATGATGACTTCTTGTCACCTCCTGCAGATGAGGAATCATCGTAATGTCCTTCAGAATGTTGACTCCCATAACGGTGTGTCGTTTCACCAGATTGTATTCTGTCTCCGTAAGCTTTCCGGGCTTATTCAAAATATCCTCCGGGATCCCGATTTTTCCGATGTCATGCAGGTACGCACAGTTCTTCAGATTTCGGATTTCCTCCGAAGGCCAGTCCAGCTCCGCTGCGATCTTCGCCGCATACTCTGCCACTCTCTCGGAATGACCGCGGCTGTATTCATCCTTGGATTCAATCGTTGCAGACAGAGCCTGCATCATCCGGAGCGTCATTGCTTCATTCTGCTCCTGCTCCTTCTCAAGCTCCTTCTGCTGTCTTTCCGCCTCCATATGCTGAATCCGACGGATCGTCCGAATGGTATTCACGAGCAGCAGAAGAATCATTCCGGCACCGACAAAAAGCCCTGAAACCATGTTGGAAAGATATACCGTGGCGGCCTCTATGCCCACACAGAACATAACAAGCAGCAGCCCCAGGAAAATAAGAATATCCGAGCGATATCTGCTGGTGCGGACATACCGGAAGAGATGAACCAGAATCATGACAAAGATAATGCCAAGAATTGCCTGCCCGATCGGGAGTGTTTCGATATAATCCAGAATACCGGTGAGGTGCAGAAGAGAACTGATAATAAAATTGGCAAGAACAATGACGCAGAGAATCTGATACAGATGACGATGGCGTCCATTCTGTATGCTGTCCGCATAGAACAGAAGCGGAAGCGGGCAGAGCATGATCATGACAAAGCACAGGGCTGCAAGCGCAGAGGCATTGGGAACAAGGATCTGTCGGACCTTGGATTCTCCGAGCATCCATACCGATCCCATGAGCATGCTCCAGCCAAAATACTCCATGTCAAAGGTCGTGTGATAAATGATTCGCAGCGTGATGCTGAACAAAATGGTGGTGATTGCGGCAAACAGAATAAAGAAGGCAATGTACGTCGATACGCCATATTCATTGTAGATGGTTTCCCAGATTGCAGCCGGATTGCCGCAGTAGATCGGATTGACCACGCCGGAATAGTTGGCGGTATAGGTCGTAAGCTCAATGCGCAGCTCCTTCCCGGCGTCCTGATAAGAGGTGGGGCAGAAAACATACCGGCTGGCGGAATTCTTTCCCGCAAGCCTTGTGTCCTTCGTGCAGTACTGCTCCCGAAGCTTTCCATCAACATAAAAGGCTACGTCCTGCAGTGAGGAGCGAATGGCAACAGCGGTGTTCTCATAATCCTCCGGGAACGTCATGGTAAGAACCATCGTCTGCCCGGCCGGCACGTCATACTTGCCGGGCACCGGAATCTCTTCCTCTGTCCCGTCCGGCTTCACCCAGGTCACAGAATCCTGCTCATAAAGGGATCCGAAATAAGAATCCGCCTTCCGCTCATTTGCACCGAAAAGCTGCATGAAAAGAAACCATCCGAGGATGGCTGTCATAAGAGCATAGAAAAGCACCTTCATAATCTGCAGTGCAGATTTTGTACCGTTCATGGTGACATTTCCCTTCCAGCTGTGCCGAAGGCTTCTGTAATTACTTGGGCAAGGTATCTTTATAGGCGGAGTACTTCTTCTCTGTCGTCAGGAGATTCGCATAAGCTTTGTATGCATCCTCCAGCGTATCGTACTGCGTTCCTGTCGTATACGGCCGAAATCCGCTACCGTTCGGAATATGCTCCGCAATCGCAATATACGTCTGCCCCCTTTGCGTTCTCTTAGCCGTTGTCGTTTCCGAAATGTAGAAGCCTCCGCCTTTTTTACTGACGATGACCGGAATCTTCGTCCCGGGACCAACTTCGTCCGTATTCACCGAGGTCCAGAACAAATAGGTGGATTTGGCGTCATCCCTGGTACCCCCCAGATAGGCCCAGGTTCCATACTTCAGCAGGCTGTTCTCTCCCAGCTTCTCTTTCACCTGCGGAACCATGACAGAATTCGGACACCTGGAATCCATTTCAAACATTGGTGTCTTATACTCTTTCTTTGTCAGCAGCCCGGTCGCTTTAACAATTTCATGGATATTCTCATCGAAATCAATCGCCGGTCCGCTCTCGTTTCCATCTCCGCTGCCGCCTGTCCAATCGAACAGGATTCCCTTCTTCGGATCGAAGGAAACGGTGCACGTTCCGCCTGCCCTCGGAGTTCCCCTCCAGTGGTCCGTATCTTCCTCACCCTTTGCATGGGTGATTCCGCCGATCGTCACCGAATCAGCCGACTGCCAGTCATCCTGCTTCTGCTTCAGCGGAACCGTCTTCTCCTGATATTCCATATTCTCTGTAATCGCTTCCGCCATCACTTCCGCATAAGCGGCACGAACATTGGAAAGATCTGTCGCCTCACGGCTTTTCTCCGTCTGAGAGGCAAAAACCGGAATCGATATTGCAACCAGAACACCGATGATGGCGACTGTAATCAGAAGCTCTGCCAGAGTAAAGCCCCTGCTGTTTTGTGTTGATAATGTCATGTATTCGGTATCCTGCTCTTTCTGTACTTTCTGTCCTTTTCATAGCTATCTTTTAATATAATTTAAGTCGCAGTTTTTCTGCAAGTATTATATTGTTCCGGAATGCTACTCCCGGTATTTCCCCATCATTTTCTTAAACAGCTCCGCCGTGCTCGGCGGGGTGTATGTGACGGCATTGGCACCGGCCGCAATGGTTGCGGCAATGGTCTCCTCCGTCTGTCCTCCGGTGGCGATGATCGGCACCTCCGGAAAGCCTTCCCGGATCTTCCGAACCACCTGCGGCGTCTGCGCCGCACAGGCTACGTTCAGAATCGATGCACCGTTCTGCAGCCGACCTTCAATGTCCGCATCCTCCCTGGTCACCGTGATAATAACCGGAATGTCCACAGCCAGTGCCACTGCCCGCAGATTCAGATTCGTGATCGGCGCATTGAGCACAACGCCCATCGCCCCCTGACATTCCACATCCTTTGCAAGACCCACGGTCCGAAGACCGTGGGTCGTTCCTCCGCCAACACCGCAGAATACCGGAATGTAGGATGCCTTGATAATGGCATCGCTGATTGCCTGCTGCGGCGTAAACGGATATACCGCAAATACCGCGTCCGCGTCACAGTTGCGGATAATGGCAAGATCTGTTGTAAAAACAAAGCTTTTGATGCAGCGCCCGTTGATGACAATGCCGGTCGCATCGTAAACCGTCTCCGGCATTCGCAGAATATTGTGCCGAAGCTGACCATCCACTCTTGGAGCTGATCTCTTCTCATCCGTCATTTCTGCATCCTCCATCCGATTTCTTCCGTTCCGGTCTCCCGGCTGCCGGCGCTTCTATCCCCCGAGATACCGATGCCTTTATGCCCACGGATCCGCCGACTTCGGAATCCGGATTCCAGTCAGAAGCTGCTGTTCCCATAAGAACCACTGTCCGGTGGACGGTTTATTCCGCAGCTTTAACGGTCTCGGACTGTCTGCGCCGCTGCAGGCCACATACAAGGTCAGATACCCCTCTCCAAACTGGCTGCGGCTGGAGGCATTCTCAGAGATCGAGACCCGATAGGGCAGCTTCGGAGTATAGTTGTTCTCCGGCGTGGCACCTGCAAAATAGGACCGCATCAGATATTCTTTTCCGCGAAAGCGGTCTTTGATAAACTGCTTGTCTATCCCGTTCAACGGTCTCGGCCCGCGCAGAAAATCCAGCATCTTCTCTGTCTCCGCCGGATTCTCCGGATACAGTGCCAGTACCGCCACCGTCAGAGCAGCCACCTCTTCCGGGTTGGTCAGCCCTGCCTGCGGCATTGCCTTTAATTCATCCAGTGTCTTCGGTAGTTTGTCCATCCTGATCTCGCTCATCTCGTGCCTCCTTTTCTCAGTTTTTTCTGCTTCATCCTTCAAATTGATGAAACAACAGCCATAAATATCGTACAGATATTATACCTTATCTTCGTCTTTTTAGATAAAACAGATCTGGTACGCAATGCACATACCAGAAAAACACCTCGAAACCTATGCTCAGCAGAGGGTCTGCGCAGATATTGAAGCGGGCAAAGGCCCATGTGATCGTCAAGGATATGAGCCGTGCGGATTCATCCTTACCCTGCTCTTTTGTGCTGTAGGGATGATTTCTTCCGCCCAGATTCATCCTTATCTTGCTCTTTTGTGCTGTAGGGATGATTTCTTCCAGCCAGATTCATCCCCAGCTTGATCTTTTGTTCCGAAGGGATGATTCCTTCCGCTCGAATTCATCCCCAGCTTGATCTTTTGTTCCGAAGGGATGATTCCTTCCGCCCGGATTCATCCTTATCTTGCTCTTTTGTGCTGTAGGGATTATTTCTTCCGCCCGGATTCATCCTTATCCTGCTCTTTTGTGCTGTAGGGATTATTTCTCCCGTCCAAACTCATCGATTCCATCCGTGTGGAAATATCGCAAAGAAGCTTTTTATTAGCCCGCCCGTACCTTTCTGCAAAATTTAAGGAAGAAGCGGGAGAAACGCTGACGGATTTTATCTGGAAAGAAAAAACGGAGGAAGCAAAACGCCTCCTCCGCTACTCAGACAAATCATTCAGTTCTATCGGAGCTGATCTCGGCTTTTCCTCGTCTGGTCACTTCTCCCAGTTCTTCTTCATCGAGTCCCCTTCAAGCATTCGCTTTGATCAGATTCTTATAAAAATCCACGCAGCCCGGCAGGCAGTTTGTCTCGATATTCTCATTCAGTCCGTGCATGCCCTTCATCTGCTCCGGTCCATAGATAACCGGGGCGAACCGGACGACATTGTCGCAGATTTCCTCATAATTTCTGGCGTCTGTCGCTCCGGTCATGACATAGGGGCTTCCCGCACAGCCAGGGAACGTCTGCGCAATGACGTTCTGTACCAGTCCAAATGCCTCTCCATGAATATCTGTGGACCGGGAATAATCCGTAGCCGACAGAACCTCCATCTGCAGATTGTATTTCTCTGCTTTTTTCCGGATAACGGAAAGGCTCTCCTCCATGCCCTGATGTGGGATGAATCGCATATTGGCCGCAAGTGTCGCCTCCTGGGGAATCACGTTGCAGGCATCAGACCCTTTCTGCATCGTGAAGGCGATCGTTGTCTGCAGCATGGCACCGCCCTGCGCAGAGATGGACGGCATTGCCTTGACAAGGATCGGCTTAAAGAGCCACAGATTCCCGAATACCAGCTTCATGCCGAAATTCGCATAAGGTGCAAGGGTCTCAAACATAGCCTGAACCTGGGGAAGCATTTTTCTCCGGAAGGGCGTGTGTGTTTCCACATCGGTGACAAACCCGGCCAGTCTGGCAATCGGTGTTCCCCGGGTCGGAGCTGACGCATGACCGCCATTGCTTCTGGCTGTGAACTTCACGTCTGCCTTTCCTTTCTCAAAGACACCGACCATCGCAAAATTTCCCTTGATTCCTCCGATCGGATTCGTGATGATGCCGCCGCCCTCATCGCAGACCAGATATGGTCTTACACCTCGCCGTTTCATCTCTGCGACAAGCTTCGGACATCCGTCTCCTGCCCACTCCTCTGTGCAGGAAGAAGATAGATATACATCGTTTTCCGGCAGGTAGCCTTCTGCCAGAAGTTCCTCACATGCCTGGAAAAATCCCATGACCGAGCATTTTGTATCGGAGGCGCCGCGCCCCCAGACCTTTCCTTCCGCGATATCTCCTGAAAAGGGCGCGTGCTTCCATGTTCCCTCTGCGGGAACCACATCCTGGTGACTCATCAGGACCAACGGCTTTTCCTGTTTCTTTCCTTTCCAGTAAATCAGAAGATTACCGTCAATGTCCGTCACCTCCAGCTCCTGAAAGACACGGGGAAACAGCTCCTTCAGAGCATCGTGAAAGCCTTCAAATTTTGGAACATCGTGCTCCCCCGGATAAGAGACCGTCTCATACCGAATCATTTTGGACAGTTTTTCCGCATACCGTTTCTCCCTCTCCGGGTCCGGCTGTGCCACGTACGTCGATTTCTTTCCCGGCATCAGAAGTGTGTGCAGGACGGCAATCAGAAACAGTGCAAGGATAACCAGAAGCAGAAGGCCGATGATTTTCAATATAAGCATGAATATTCCCATGTTTTCTCTCCTCCTATACTTGCTCCTGTGCACGGTTCTGTGTCTTTTTTCTCCATGCCAGATACGCAAGGAGAATGGTCACGGCACCGGACGGAAGGATCATCATGCTGGTCTGTGAAACGAGAGACGGCACCAGAACAAACAGCATTGACATCAGAAGCAGCGGGATCCACGAAAGCTTCGGAAGCTTGCGGAAATACTGATAAGCCATGGCTCCGAAGAGCGCGGGCACGACGTTATCGAAGGCAGGTGCCAGCGTCTCACTCTGCAGAACCGGCTGCAGGGGCTGCAGAAGAAGAACACCTGCCGCGAGGACAAGAATGGTCACCAGGGACGACGTCGCAATGGACAGCGTGGAGATAATTTCGTTTTCCGTTGTTCCCGCCTTTGTTCCGACGATGTCCCGTGCATTCATCGCGCAGGGGATCTTCATGTTGATCAGATTTCCCGTAATAAAGGCGAGATACCCTCCACCGGCTCCAAGCATCGGGGTATAGACCAGAAATTCGACAACACTGGATACGGTCCACACCAGGCCGACCGAAAGGAACGCCCGCCCTGCTGCTCCCAGGTCCGGCTCCGATCCCAGATAGGCGCCGATCAGGAAGGGAGCCCCAACCAGCATCACCAGAACAATGCATGTTGTGATGCGCCCGATGCGGTGCGTATTGCGGTTATATCTCTCGAGAAAATCATTCCGATCCACAGTTATTTCAGCTTTTTTCTGCACCATTTTGTCCCCTCCTCACATCAGGATTGCAGCCAGCATACCGATCAGCATGCTCATCGCGATGGAAAAGCTCTCCAGCCATACCATCCGCTTCTTCTCGATCAACCAGGTAAAAACGGCCATGACTGCCGCAGAAATCAGGCTGACAAGAAGCGGCGTCGCACTCCCGGAGAACGTCAGTATTCCCTTCTCCGAAACAAATTCTCCAATGTAACTGCCGATATAGGCGCTCACCAGTCCGATGAACATCGCGGTCATCGCCAGATCTCCAAAGCCGCTGTCTTTTTTCTTCCCGGAGCCTTTTCTCTGTATTTTGGCCAGGTAGCCCTTGTTAAAGAAAATGGAAAGGACCATTCCCCACATGATGCAGATGCTCATCAGCAGGGCAATTGTCGCAAATGCCCGGGGCGTCATATTCGCCGCCGAGAGAGCCCCGATACCGACCGCTTCCGACGCGGCCTCCGCAACCTGCGTCTCATAGTGAAGCGCGCCGATCACCGATAGCCGCAGCCACGGCCAGGGAATTCCGAGGCTGCCGGAGAGGGCAATGACTCCCAGCAGAATACCTGCACTGGGAAGAATTGAAAATGTGATACTCGCCGTAACCGCGCGTTTCAGCTTTCTCTTATCCATTCCAATCTTAATGCCCGCCCTCCAGGCGCGGACAAGCGCAATTACACAGACAATTGCCACAAACAAAATGATTGCCCCGCAGATCAGATAGAGTACCGGGCTGTTCAGTTCACGCAGCATATTTTTCCCCATTCTTTCTTGTTTTTGTTTCATTATAACCATTTCCATACAGGAGTAATAGCGTCAGGTGTCTGCACATTCTTATAATGTCCGGCATCGGTCAAACCTGTGGCTTTCAGAACTGCTGACAATACCCGATATGTTTCCATATAAGAAACCGAGCCTTTTCAGAAGTCAGGCTACTAATCCCAACCTCCGAAAAAGCCCGGATAGAGATGCTGATAAATTCCGATTTTGTCTGTCTAAATAAAACACAGGCACAGAGAACATCCTCTGTGCCCAATACATTCCGTATTAAACGAAGCGATGATTTG
>OIXL01001151.1_pt1 | contig 10867 bp, 9 predicted proteins | sample 1587761 | NCBI WGS metagenome assembly OIXL01 (sample SAMN03283246) | human gut metagenome | biome: human-associated habitat; material: feces | host: Homo sapiens | place: Peru | collected 2012 | reverse complement strand
TCTTAAAACTGTAAAAGTTTGTATTTAAGCGATATGGAACTGATTAGATTAACAAAAGATACAAGAATAAAGTCGTTTGACTGCGGAACTGAGACTAACGAATCCGAAGAATATCCTTTTATGACATCATGCAATAATGACGAGTTGGTGAATCATGTCTTTGCCCGTGAAGAAGAATATGCAAGAACAGGCTACGCCGTTGACTTTCTAGAAATGATGGCTGATTTCAAAAACGAATTCGATTGGTAAAGATACGAGTATTTAATCTCTCACCATTTCATCACCACCATATTCCCATCAAACTTACCCCACATTACGGGATGTTGACGATTCCCTGATGCTTCAACTACTCCTTGATGCACGAAGTTATAGATTTTCTTAGACGTGATTACTCAGATTCTAGAATTTTTATAATCTACAGGAATTTCTAATGCTAGGCAGAAAAAGACAGATGATACCTTGCATTATCTTAAGAAATATCAGAAAAGAGGGTGAGTCATAAGTTCATGACGCACCCTCTTTGTCTTTTGATGAAACATAATCATCTTTAAAGAATTCTTGACTACTTACAAGTTTTCATTATCTGTTCTGCAATCTTTCTAAATGTTTGTCCTGCCATACCTCCTCCGGAAACCAGAATCTCCGGTCTTTTACAGCTGACGAATACCGTGTATTTCGGTTTCTCTACGGGGAAATAACCACAGAAGTCAGCATAGATGCCATCATCCGTATGGATAACTCCAGAGGTACCAGCCACATTGACCATTTTTGATTCTGCCTTCTTGCCCAAGCCATTTGTAACATAGAACCTAAAAGCCTTCTGCATTGATTCGATATTCTTCTTTTCTGCAATCATAGAGTCAACCACGATAGCAGAACCATCCTGCGATTTCAGACTAACCATTTTACCTCCATTGGCGATGGCATTGAAGAAACTCACAAAATTGACTGGCTTTATATGGTGGAAACCCAAAGCATACAAGGGCCAGGAACCTTTAAAAGTAGAATCCTTCTCGAATCCCATTTGCTCCAGCTTTTGCAAAAAGACATCTTTATCTTGATAAGCCACATCTACAGCCTTGTCTATGGCAATACTGGAATTGTATGCTAATCCTTGCAGAAGAGTCAATTCCCCATATCCACCCTTTCTCCAATTATGGTCATAGATGGTATCCTGCCCAACAACATCAATACCGGCATAAGTATCAAACATATCGTCCAGCGATACATTTCCTGTTTCAAGAGCAGCAAGCAGAGATGCACTTCTGAAAAGAAATGTTTCGCGAGCCTTGGAAAATAAGGTGGTATCTGAAACAAGTTATACTTTGATAGCCTATTCCAAGGCACTCAGGTGTAAAGTTAGACTTGTCATCTGGCAGATGCCGAATGGCAAGAAGGAACTATTCTTCTCTACAGACACATCTTCGCTCATCATATCCCTTTCCAAAACACTGAGGACAATTATGAGGACAGTATGCTCTTCCTGTACCATGACAAAACTTACATGGAATCACTCCTTCACCCTTGCAAGTTGTACATACCTCCTCATATTCCTCTGTCCTGTATGATGGAGTTGACTTAGCAGGCCCAGAAGAAACAGAAGCATTGGAAGAATTCTCCTTTGGCGCATCACTGCCCTTAGAAGAAGACAAACTGCTCGGCTGACAACTCGCAGGTGTGATATAACTTCACAATGAAAACAAATTGCGTCCACTATTCTCCACTTCAAATTCTCCGGTCTTATCATTAAATCTCAATCCCAAAGAGAAATCAATAATTTGAGCTAAAAGAGCATTACATATGCCCCATAACCGAAAAAAACTCAAAAAAAGCAAGTTTCTCAGATTTTATTTGTACTTTTGCCATGTCATTCAGAATTTTATTATATTTTTTGCAACACTAAGATAAATGAAATTTCTGACATGGCAAAATCCTGAGCATTTTTTTGTTGCTCGGTCCTTATAAAATAATAAATCTAGTGTTGCAGAAATTAGGTATATATGGAACAGGCATATTTTTCAGAAATTAGAAATAAGATAATTCCTTTTCTAAATAATGCAACTGACAAGATTCAAGTTGCTATGGCTTGGTTTACAAGTAGTGAATTGTTTGGAGCACTTTTAGATGCATTGAACAGAAATGTAGATGTAGAGCTAGTGCTCCTGGACAATGCTATCAACTACATGGACTATGCACCAGATTTCAATGAATTAATCAAATTGGGCGGTAAATTACGCATTGCAGGAGCCGATATCGGTTTTATGCATCATAAATTCTGTGTAATTGATAATAAGATTGCTATTACCGGATCTTATAATTGGACTTACTATGCAGAAACCCGAAATGTTGAAAACATTATCATATCCGATAATCCAGAGATTGTAAACGGCTACGCCTCTGAGTTTCAACGCTTAAAACAAGCTTTATCATTAAAATCATCATGCATACGTCTATCATGGGAAGATCTTGAACTAAGAGATGACATTGATTATCAAGAGCTTAATTATGAGATAGAACGAATCTGTGAAGTTCAAAATAAACCGGTAAAACGAATATTTGAAACTAAAACAGAAGTTATTCGAACTGAGATAAAGAAAACTCCTTATGCCAAATATGCCATCGGAGTTCAAGCTATTGATGCAAATGATCAGGTTATATTTAATCCATTTATAGAAGCTGGAGAAACTTTACCATATCAGTCTTCAGAAACTGAACTCTACTTTGATAGTAAGCATGGGAAAGAATTCCCTTGTCTTCTAATCTATGGTAATCCTCAAGATAAAGCAGAGAAATGGAAGCTAATAAGAGAAGCCAATTTGATGCAAGTCGCTAGAGGTACTTCTGAAGAGAATCTTCCTGTAAAATTTTCCATGCATCTTGACGACAATGGTAGCTTAAGAGTTGATGTTACCTGTGCCCAATCAGGGCAAAGATTAACTATTAGTGATTTAAAATCAACGTATGTAAAATATGAATAAGTCATTAGAAAAATTCAAGAAAACTGTTGAAGCAATTAATTGCGAATACGCAACTCTTCATTCTCTTACAAATGATGAGTTGCGCATGAGATATTTCTATTTAGAACAGTTTGTAAATGAACAAAAAGATAAAACCTGTGCTCTAGACAAAAGCCTTCCATCAGTATATGCTTTAGTAAAAGAAACTGCAAGGCGTTTCTCTTTGGGAAATATAGAAGTAAAAGCCACATCAAATGATTTGTATTTAGCGGAAAAATATGATTTCGTAGAGATATTAGGAGAAACTGCCATATACAAAAATCATTGGGATGTTATGGGTGTTCCTTATAGCTGGAATATGGTTCATTATGATGAGCAATTACTAGGTGGTATTCTGCTTCATTATGGATATGCTACGGAAATGGCAACTGGAGAAGGTAAAACTCTTGTTGCTACGCTGCCCGTATTTTTAAATGCCTTATCACATGAAGGGGTCCATGTGATAACAGTAAATGATTATCTATCAAAGAGAGATTTTGAAACCACTCGCCCTCTATATATGTTTTATGGTCTTTCCGCAGATTGTATTGAATATTATAATCGCTATGACAGACGTCGTAAGGAAACATACAAATCTGATATTTCTTTCGGAATGCATTCGTCATTTACATTTGATTATCTCTATGACCATATTGCTATTAAACCTGAAGAATGTGTTCAGCAAAACCATAATTACGCTATTATTGACGAACTTGACTCCATTTTAATAGATGATGCGGATGAGCCACACATAATAGGAGGAGGAAATTCCTATAATGCAGGGAATATTTTTAAAGAAAACTATCCATTGATTGTTGAATTAATAGGATATAAAGATTCAAAACTTTATGAGATAGATAGATTGGGAAAAACAGCATGGTTTACACAAGAAGGTAAACAATGGTTGTCTTCTAAAAAAAGCATACCTGATCTTTTTTCTGTAGGACGCACCTATGAAATAAAAGATTTCGACACACTGGCGCAAGATAAGCAGGAGGAAGTCCTAAATAGAATATACCTTCAAAATGTATTTTACCAATTACTTCTTGCGTTGACGATATACGAACGCGATGTTGACTATATCGTTGAAGACGATAAAGTAAAGATTATAGATTCTCATACTGGGCGCATCAAAGAGGGAAATAGATGGGAACATGGATTACATACGGCTATTGAAATTAAAGAGAAAGTAAAGGTTCAAGACGATTTTGATGGAATGGCTGTTATTTCGTTGAAAAACTACTTTAAATTATATCATAAAATAGCTGGTATGTCAGGAACCATAATGCCTGTGGAAGATGAACTTAAGGAGATATACAATCTTCACTGCGCTACATTGCCAACTCACAAACCATTAATACGTAAGGATTCTCCTTTACGCATATTCAAATCTGCTCAACTTAAAGATGATGCCATTATTCGTGCCATAACAGATAATAAGAAAGCAGGACGTCCAACTTTGGTCGGAAGTATTTCCATCAAACGTTCAGAACAACTGTGTTCGAAACTGGATAAGTTAGGGATTACTTATAGAAAACTGGATGCAAAAAACATCAAAGATGAAGCAGATACCATTGCCAAAGCTGGCTTCGGAAACGCGATAACCGTATCAACAAGCGTAGCAGGAAGAGGTACTGATATAAAACCATCGCCTGATGCAATAAAAGCTGGTGGTCTCATGGTTATCGGTACAGACCTTTTTGAATCCGTCAGAGTTGACAGACAGCTTAAAGGACGTTCCGGCAGACAAGGAGATCCAGGTTCTTCAGTCTTCTTTGCATCTCTAGAAGATCAGATTCTAAAAAATCTTAATCAAAAAGATTTAGATTCTCTTGAACACTTGGGAGCTTCATATTCTACTGATGAGATTTCTACAGATGAGGTAAGAAAATATTTTCACAAAGCACAGTTGAACCGTGAAAACTTTTTTAAAAAACGCAGAAAGGAAACTGCTCGCAAGGATGATATTATTGCTCCTCAAAGGAAAAAATTCTATGAACAGCGAAATGCAGTTTTGTTCTGTGCAGATGTAGCTGACAGGATTGTTAATGAAATTACCAAAGATTCAAAAGTAAGTACAGAAGTAATAAACAACCATCTTATGTCTTTATACCACAAGACAAAAGAATTGGTTACAAGAAGTACAAAAAACAATCCTAACAGAACAGAAGTTTTTATCCCATTTTCGGAGTCTATGCATACTTTTGCCATCAAGTTGGAAGTAGAGTTAACCATTGCAAGTTTTGAGTATTTCTGTAAGGAATACAAAAGACAGGTTATACTTCAAGTATACGACATGGAGTGGAAAACATTTGTTCTTTATATGATGGGTAATCTTGATAGAGCAGAGATAGAGATGCTTGACAACAAGTACTCTAAAATGACGAAAGATATCCACCGTATCATTCTCAGACGACTCCAATATGCTTCGATACCATTTGATATTAGAAATGAGTCCAATACCAACGAGGAAGAAGATGAGAAGACAGATAGTGTCAGCAGTCAAAAGGTGTATCGACCTGTCAATATTGCAGCAGGTGAACTTTGTCCATGTGGAAGCGGAAAGAAATACTGCGAATGCCACGGAAGTAACATTCGCAGTAATAATAAATCAAAAAGACGCCGTTAGAGTTTTTGGCTAAACTTAACCAACTCATTGTTAATGTATAGGAAAAAAGAGAGCGAACCATCTGGATTCCTTTCAGCTAACAATGGGTTGTTCGTATTGATAGAATCATCTTCTGCTTTTGATGCCATCAGTTCAAAAGAAGATGCACTATAAGTTTCTGGTTCTTCGCCAGAATAGCGATAGTCGCCAATATAATCAATTATACCTTTTGACGTTTTAAACGCATCTGTCAGAAGTTCTTTGGCATTCCATGCATCAACAATATGAGTTATCATAACCTGTTTGCCATCTTTGCTATATGAACCGAAAATATAACCAATAGCTCCGTCAGGAGAATCGTTCATTTCTTCTGCATCATACAGGGTCTCGGTTGAAACATTCAATAGGATATCATAACCATCAAGTTGATAGGTTGATATCCGATCAGAAACGATTCCACGATCAGAGTAAGAATAGATGGTAGAATGCATTAACTGACCTTTGTCCATATTGAGGTTCAAATCTCTAAGTGCCAGATTGACCAAAGAGGCGATATCGCAATTATTTGCCAGGAAAGTCGGGGAATAACAACCCTCCCCCTCAACATAGAAGTTCTTTGTATCCTGTTCTATTCTTGAAAGATAGGTCTTACGTTGCTCAAACGGATTACCATCTTTGCTGGAGATACAAAGCAGATTATTGGCATGATTAGTTATACACATACTGATAATCTCCCTATTCGAAGCCGCATAACTCAAAAAATGAAGCATCTCATTACTACCCGTACAGTCCAAGATAAGGTCATAACCATCAAGTTCTTTTATAGCTTCTTCTTGACTCTTGTAGTTCACATTGGCATAGAATGAGGCTCCTATAAACTCGTTATAATTAGCACCATCAGAACACCAATAACCATGTATACTCAGATCCTTAATGAAAGGATTGATGGATTTAATAACAGATGCTAAGGCTCTTACTTTACTTTCGCCAATATTACCTAAAGTATAGGAACTCCTGCAAATATTACCAGGCTCTACAATATCAAAATCCCAAAGTCCAATTTTAGATGCACCACAGTGCGCTAAAGAACTAGCCACCATTGATCCTATAGCCCCCAGCCCCACGATAGCAATCTTTTTCGAATTAAGCAACTGTGAAAAAGCTCCTCTGCCAAAATACATTTCTTTGGTTATTACTTGAGTTCCTAACCTATTTAGAGGATAAGAGGATATTTTTCGTATAGTAAATCCCTTCAATGCCAGATCGAATGAAACACTTTCAAAATTACCGGATGCAATGTTTGTAAAGAGTATATACCATGCGATACCATCGTTATGCTTAATTCCAAATGCAAAATGATGCCATTCATAAGGAATGATATCAGTTGCCATATATTCCAGATAAGCTTGTTCTTCAAGTTCTTCGTCTGTCATATTTGTCTCATCTGGGATATTAAATCCTTGGTAGGAATTATAGCCATGATTCTTAATGACAGATTCTTTAATAGAACTTATCTCATCTAACAATACTTGTTTTTGTGAAGGAAGAACTTTTATTTTTTTTACTTCTCTCGAAGATTGATTCTTTCCTATTCTAATGCCTTCGGCTTGTGGAAGATATGAACTCTCTTGTTGAAGTTCAGAAATAAGTTGCTCTAATTGTTTTAAAGCATCAGGTTCTGTAAAGTCTTTTTTGCTTCCTATGGGCTGGCTGCTACTTTTTTGCCATCCATTAGATATATTCAATTCTGGCAAAAGGTGCTTGCATATTTTATCATCCCATTCATATTGCTCCATCAAACGAACAAAATCAGATAGTGTTTCAGATGATTCTGGAGTTTGATCAACAATGATATATGGAAGTTTGTAATTACAAATCGCCTCATTCTCGACGGCATAAAACCTATTGTCAGGAGTTTTTATACAGTGGATATAGCCAAGGTTCTCCTTAAAATAGTCAGGGTTATTATGAAAATCCCCTACGAAAGTAAGCATAGCTTTAGAGCTGAACTCCTTTACTTCATCAAGATTTTCCCATTCGTAAGCATTTGCAAAGGCTAATGCAGTTTTGACCGAACTATCTTTGATTACTGGAGGAAGATCCTCACGCATCTGATGAGAAATCCACTCCTTTAATCTTGTAATTTCCTGTTTGAGTTGCTCTTCTGGAGTTTCGGCAAAAGGAGTATTGAGGCAAAACCAATCTCCATAATTGACTTTACCAGTATGTATCAGATGCGGATAGCCACTAAGTGATTTTGTTCGAAAAACCAACTTGGCATGTGGAAACATAAAAGGAATTTCAACACGAAGAACTAAAGGATGAATCGTATTCAGAACCTCTATGCTACCAACATAAAGATTCTTTTCATCCTTATTCTCTGATACATTAAACTCCTCAAGAACAGAAAAGCCTTCTAGAGAAGAAAAATAATCTGTATAAAATTGAGCGTCTTTATAATCAAACATAATTCTTAAGCATGTCCTCGTGGAGAGGGAGTTGATGGTGTTGAACGTTGGGTTGTAACTCTATCTTCTGTTTCTTTGCGAGTTGTTCGAAGTACGGTCCTTGAGTAAGAACCAATACCATTGTACGAAGGATTGTCTATCATAATTGTTATATTTTAAAATTTACTGTGTAAAGGTAGATATTCTTTTCGGAACAAACAAATTTGTTGCATACATATTTCTATTTTTAACAATTATTTACAATAATATAAAAATTAGTAACTACTCAGCACCCCTATGGGCATGAGTAATCGTCTTACTGTTGTACTACAGCAAGAATTGCATTGAATTTTGAATTTCCGTTCTTCATAGTTGTTTCTGCGATGGAGTGTAGCTTGGCAAAATCATCGGCACCGCTGTCTGTTTTGAAGCAACCGCTGACTTTCTGCTTTATCTTGATTTTCCTAACTCCCCGTTCACTGGCATTGTTCTCATAAGGCACACTTGGATTGGAGAGAAAGGTGAACAGGTAGTCTTTGACTTTAAGGATACCTCTCTTGAATTTCTCAAACTCGTTATCTAAATGCGTGAGGCTTCCACCCAAGAGATTCTTCATCTTTGTCTTCAGTACCTTTACCTTTCTAGAGGTAATGTTGTTCTCTCTTCTGAGATTTATAGAGTGTTCTATTAGATGGATGAATCTCCGTGACCAGTTCGTTCAGATACTCTGCATTTCTAAGAAGATGAGCAACGTCAACAATAATCTTTTCCATCATGTAATACTTTAGTTTTTGCAAACCTCCCCACAAGATATCATAGCTAGACCCGCTCCGTACCAACTCCGTATGATGGCTTGGATTGAAAAACAGGTTTAAAATACTATGTCCAGAACTCTTCTTCGCCAGAGGGTTGCATCCTGCCCCCGCATTTGGGGCATGTATGCATATCCCACTTGTGAATCCTGTCAGAACCGCATCTTAGACAGAGTCTTCCCACTAGAGAATTGAAGCTAGGTGCAGCATCACCTATCACTCCACCCACCACAAGAGGTACTATGTTCCTGCAGTCTGGACAAGACATGGCTTCAATATGCTGCCCCATGAAACCACGTCCCTCATATATTACGGTCTCGTACCCACATTCCTGACATCTGAAAATCTTCTTTTTTGACATAATCCATCTCCTTCTTTATCTATTTTTATATTTTCAGAGTGCAATATTACACAAAGGCAGTATTCGTTTGCGATAACCTATTCCACCTTCCACCCATCAATGGTTCCCGTCTTCGATGAGAAGTTGCAGCCTATCTGCTAAATCTTTCTGCCATCTGCTGCATATTCCCTGGCATAGCCCATATTTTCTATCTGCTTTAGGGCTTCTTCAGCCGAACCATCACGCTTGAATTCGAAGATGTAGATATAGTTCGGCGTCTCTACCATGCAATCTACCCTACCTTCGCTTTGCTGCTTTGACCAGCGTCAGAAAACCGCTCCTCACTTCATCATTCGGGAAATCCAGGAGATAGGAATCGGTATCCATATTCCAATCCTTAATGGTAAGATAACCGCTCTGATAAATCATAGGCAATGGTGCTTCCACATCCGCCTTGTAATCGATGAAACTACTCGTAGGATAAAACCTCTGTTCACCATCTCGTTGATGTTCTCATCAAAATGAGACAATAGGCGAACCAGATAAGTTGGCGAACCGGTGCGGAACCAAATATGACCTCAAGTTCTCCAGGATTAGTGAAATTATTACCATTAAAGTCAAGATGAAACACAGGATATTGCTTCCACTCCTTCTCCAGCTTGTCGATGGCAAGCCCCTTGAACAACTCCTTCTTACCCTCGAAATAGCATTTCAAGGTAGATACGAGCAACGACTTTCCAAATCGTCGTGGACGACACAGAATGTATATTTTACCATTAGTCACTAAGTCATAGACCAATGCCGTCTTATCGAGATAAACATAATCATCTTCTATGATTTGTTCGAAACTCTGTATGCCGATAGGATATTTCATATTGCTGCCGTTTTAAAATCTTTTGGCAAAGTTACAAAAAATAATGATACGAGCAAAGGAATATCCCGAAAAAATAACGAGATGCAAATTCCGACATAATTTTTATGAGGGAGCTTATTTTTGAAAGACAAAACGTCTTTTCCCCTTCACCCTTCACCAAAACACTGTATACTTCTGTATAATAGCCATTTACACGGGTGAAGGGTACGCTCCGCCCTTCACCCCTCGAAACCCTAGTGTTTATCGGCATTCCAAGCCAAAAGGTGAAGGGTAAAAAAGAAGCTGGCGTGTAACACACAGATTTCTTCCACTGACATAAATAAATACATGACGTAGTAATAATATGTGCCTTGGGATGGCAAAATATTGCCCCACTAAGAGCACTTTTTTGCCATCCAAAGGCACACATGGTCGGACCGTGTTCCGCATTTTTATCTTACTGAGTTAAAATTTTATTTCAGTAAAGAATTGTAGATTTCTCCTGCTTTTTACATGATATTCACCAGCCTGCCTGCCACATCAGACGGACAAGACTGACATATTTGGCATGACAAGCCAAATCCCCTTGACGTACATCAAGGCATCAGACCATGCTGCTTGATATGCGTCAAAAAATGCCCTTCTTTCAACATTTTGTCACGACTTTGTGACAGGAATTCAAAAAAAAGGCACTACCTTTGCACCAGCAAAAGAGAGATTGTAATAAGGATAATTAAAAAAGGAGACCCGGAAACGAGGCTCCATTAAAGAACGAAAGGAAACAAATTATGATGACAACAGTAATGATTCT
>OIXL01001145.1_pt1 | contig 10931 bp, 10 predicted proteins | sample 1587761 | NCBI WGS metagenome assembly OIXL01 (sample SAMN03283246) | human gut metagenome | biome: human-associated habitat; material: feces | host: Homo sapiens | place: Peru | collected 2012 | reverse complement strand
TGGCAAAGTAGTAGCTAAAATACCCCAACTAGTCGGGCCTAAAAGAGCAGCCATTAAAAAACGGTACAGATACCCTCCAATACGGAAGATAATATTACCTATAAAAATAATAAAGCTGCCTCTAACTAACTTATTTGCCATAACATAACCTAATAAAAAAAATTTGATTAAACTAAAAAAACTATACTAATATAAATTAATTTTACTATATAAATATACTCATTGCAATAACTTAATCAATGTATTTTTTTAAAAATTTTTCAAATTCTGTTAATGTTCTGTTTAATGATTCAAAACCATAATTATCTTTTTTTATATCTTCAATAGAATCTTTAGACCAAAAAGAAGCTCCCAAATTAGACCCAAAAGGCCCGCCACTTACCGGAATTATTCCATGTATCATGAAATAAGTTATATTTTTTAAATGGGCAAAATCCTGACCTCCTGTTCTGTCTCCACCAACAGCAATGCTCATTCCAATTTTTCCTCTTAAAATATTATAATCAACAGCTTCCAGAGCACGTGTTCTGTCCATAATAGCTGACAAGTTACTGCTTATACCTCCGCTTTGAACCGGAGTAGCCAGTATTAGTCCGTCACATTGCTGAAGTTTTCCATATATTTCCAGCATGTCATCATGACTAATGCATTTTTTGTGTTCCAAGCAATAATCACAATGCATACAAGGACCAATATGTTTTTCAAAACAACTAAATAGCTCTGTTTCAAATCCATGATTATTTAATTTATCCAATGCTTCCTTCAAAACATAATATGTTGTATTGTTTCTAGGACTCCCGCAGATACCAAAAACTTTCATTTAATCAACCTCAATAAAATGTTTATAATTAAATACTTTAAATAGTTTAAACAAATTTAGAAATATTAAATTAAACAGGTGATAAATATTACAGAAGATAAAACAACATGGCTCCCACTTATATTGGTGGCATTGGCTTCATTTATAATAACTTTAGATTCGACTTTTATGAATGTAAGTATTTCACAACTAGTTTTAGACTTAAATACTTCGTTAAGCACAATACAATTAATTATCTGTTTTTATACTTTAATTACTGCCTCATTAATGCTTGTTGGATCTAAATTGCAAGACATTCTCGGAAAAAAGAAAATATTTTTAATAGGTGCACTAATTTATGGGATTGGTGCATTAATCGCATCTATAAGTCAAAATGCAACAACATTATTTATTGGATGGTCTTTACTTGAAGGATTAGGCGGTGCATTGATGACTCCTGCTACAATTTCCATCATTAGTGAAACATATAAAGATAACAAACGTACCTTTGCCCTTGCAATCAGTAGTGCAATTGCGGGAATAGCTGCTGCTATTGGACCATTATTTGGAGGAGTTGTAACTACATTTTTAAGCTGGAGATTCGGATTTGTACTTGAATTATTAATAGTCGTATTCATATTTTTATTCTCATATAAAATTAAAAACTTTAAACCTCACCTTACTATAAGTGATTTTGATATAATTGGAGCTATTTTATGTGTAAGCGGATTGATAAGTCTTGTTTTGGGAATATTATGTTTAAAACACCACCAGTTAACAACATTGATTTTAATTTCATTGTCAGTTATTTTACTTGTAACTTTTGGAATATTTGAAAATAAACAAAAGAAAATAGGAAAAACACCTTTAGTAGATATTAGTTTACTTAAAAACCATAATTTAAAAACAGGAATGGGAATACGTTTAATAACTAATTTATCACTAGGTGGAGCATTATTTGCAGTGTCTGTATTCCTGCAAAGCGTATTGCATTTAAGTGCATTTAGAACTGGGCTAACTTTACTTCCAGCGACATTTGGACTTCTAATAACTTCTTTACTTGCTCCAAAATTAGCTATGAAATTTAATCATAAAATTATAATGATTATAGGATTTATATTAGCTATCGGATCAACATTTTTACTAAAATACCAATTCGGATTAAATACTCACTTTATGGACATAGCGCCAGGATTAACTGTCTTTGGACTAGGTTTAGGATTTGTCATTTCCTTAGGTGTGGATATTTCACTTAATACCACTCCTGAAGAAAAACAAAGCACAGCATCAGGACTTATCACAACAAGCCAAACATTAGGATCATCAATGGGAACTGCTATAATTGGTTGTATTCTCATAATTGGAGCATTTAGCGGATTACATGATGCAATAGATACTTATGCTCCTGATTACTTAGATGACAACAATCTTACTCACCATAGTGGAAAATATCTTGAAAAATTAGGTCATGTAAACACAACAGAGTTAAAACATGACCCCGGATTAACTGAAAAAATTGTAAATATCATACTAAAAGATGCAATGAAACTTGTGATGGATGTTACGGCAATCCTGCTGACAGTCGGACTGTGTCTAACCTTAACCTTACACGATGAGAAAATTAGAAAAAAATATAATAACTAAACTACAAACTTATAATGTTAAATTATTGAGGAATAAAATATGAAAACTGGAAACGGTGTTGTAAAAAAATATTCTAGAGAATACAATAGAACTCTTAAAAATGGTGAAAAGAAAAAATACACAACAAAACAGATACAAATCACAATACCTAAACATGATGATATATACGAAGATAAAGAAGAAGTTTTAATTATTCCTCAAAGTGAAATTGAAGAGTTTAAAAACTTGGAAGATAAAGTTAGTGCGCTTGAAATAGCCAATTATATCTACACCAATGAAATAGAAACCACCCCCAAAGTAAATGTCGAAGCATTTGAAAATGAGATTAATCAGCTTAAACAAGAAAAAGATCAGTTATTATCTACTCTTGAAAATGAATCTTCAAAATTAGAAACTTTAAAAGACAAGCATTCTAAATTAATTGAAGAAAACGAAAACATCAAAACCAAATTCGTGAATATCAAACAGGAAACTGAAAACATCAAAACCAAATTCACAAGCATAAAAGACGAAAACAAAAACCTCAAGGACAAATGTTCATACATAAAAGATGAAAACAAAAGCATTAAAGATAGCTACGAAAGAATAAGCAATAAATACACCAGCTTAAAACAGGACACACTTAATACTAAAACCAGCTATGCAAATATTTTTGAAAGTAATCAAAACCTAGAAAAAGAACTTAAAAGTATGTATGAGGAATACAACGAATTAGTTGATAAATATAATGAATTAGAAGAAGAAAATTACTTCCTCAAATCAAATAAAAGTCATGATGAATATATAGCTAATAGAATTAAAGAATTTATTTTAAAAACAGATTAAAATTCATCATCCCAGAATTCTTCTGGACACCATCTTTTCAAACCAGGTATAAATCCAACAGTAATACCAGTAGCTTGGTTTTCAGGCAATCTAGGATTTTTTTCCATCATTTCTTTTGTTTTTCAAGAGTTATATCAGGTTCTGTAAATTCCCCATTTTGAAAACAATCTTTACAATATTCCTCATTTAAACTACCATCTGCGTTAGTACCATAATCTGCTTTTACAATTGGCCTGCCGCAAGAATTACAAAATCCCATATTATAATCTCCTTTTTTAAAAAAAAATAGAATAAATTAAATCAAAAGATTTAATTTACTTGTTCGTCTTCATCAAGTGCAAGTCTCATACTATCTGGATCTTGTGGGAAATGTGCTAAGAAGTCTTCAGCAGCTCTTCTTACATCTCTAGAACCAATAATGTATCTACCTGCAATAATAATATCTGCACCTTTTGAAGTAGCTTCTTCCACTTTATTAGGAGTAATTCCTCCAGCTACTGCAACTAAACCGTCACCAATGAGTTTTTTAATGGATTTAATATTACCCCATTCAGTCATTTCACTGGTATCTTCACCTTTTTCAGCTTTGTAAGTTTCTAAATCCACATTTCTGTGTAATAAAACTATATCCGGTTTTAAGTCATCTGGAAGAGCAGATAATTTTTCTTCAAAGTCATCCACATTCATCATATCAAGGATTGAATAAATACCTTGTTTTTGAGTTTCATGAATAGCTTTCTTAATAGATTCGATAGTTCCGAGACCAGAAATAGCTACTGCATCTGCTGTTTCATCTGCAGCCATTTTTATTTCTACTCTACCAACATCTAAAGTTTTTAGGTCAGCTATAATGAATGCACTTGGACGTAATTCCCTAATTTTTCCAACAACACCGACACCGAATTTTTTAACAAGTGGAGTGCCCGCTTCAATAAGAACTCTTTCTTTATCAGGCAAATCGTTGATGATTCTTTCCATAGCGTCTAAGTTGTCTAAATCAAGTGCAACTTGTAAATATGGTGGGGACCAAAGTTTTTGTACTCTGAAGCCCATAATTGGGTGAGTTCCACGGTCTTTTTCTGCAAGTACTTTATCAATAGATGGGTAACCTTCCATAGCCCTTCTAATAGCTAATTTAGTTGCCCCATAGTTGTATTGATATATTTTCCTATAATTTTTTGCAGAAGGGTCAATAAATACACTTACATTAATTACGATGTCTTCAACGATGTCTTTTGGAATGTATCCTTCTTCTACTGCATCAGCTACTGCTCTACCAACAGCAGTTTGTGCAGGTCCAAATACTTTAGCAGCATCGTCTAAATCTCCAACAGTAACTTTAGGAATGATTAAAGTTGCTGGTTTAGTCATTAAATTTGGTCTAATTACAGTGGTTAATGGAGTGTGGCCAACAGATAAATTTGATAATCCGTTTGCAAAAGCTTGACCTACAGGTCCTTCTTTTTCACCGATTATTAAATCAATATGAGCTAACTCGTTTCCATCACCAATAAGAGCTTCTCCTATATTGTACATTAAATAGTTCCTCCGTATATTATATACAATATATAATTATATTTTTTTAATTAAATAAAGCTAACTACTAAAAAACAAGTTACTGATAATATTGCTCTAAAAGTGTAAATTTTGATTTAAAATACAATAATGCCCTAAAAACATGAAATTAAAGCTTAAAAAAAGATAAAAAATATATATAAGTCCTTACAAAGTATAATCTGGAATATGTAACTAAAACATATTTCAAAATTATTGAAAGGTTAGTCATGAATGTCTTATCAAACCTCCATATATTCAATAAACACATCACCTTGAATAAATAGATATGTGGATTTATCCCCCCACATATCTATAATTCTCATAAAAATATGTTTGATTTATCCAACACTTATTTTACACTAAAAGAAGTTAAATTCATGAGAGAAAAAATAGTTATAATTTTTTTATCCAATACCGAAGATTATGAAAATTAATAATCAGACACAACCATAACTAAAAAAAAGTTTATTTTTCATAAAAAAAAGAAAGATTGGAAACCTTCAAAAAAGAAGGTTTATTGGAAATTAATTCTTGTTGAGATATCTTTTGGTAAAGGTAATCCTCTATAAGGCATTCCTTTGGTTTTGTCAAGAACCTCTTTAATTAATTCATCCACAGTCATGTCAACCTTTTCACCAGTTTCACGAACTGTTACAGAGAACACACCAGATTCTTTTTCATTGTCTCCAACAACAAATATGTAAGGAATCCATTCAGTAGCAGCATTCCTTATTTTTTTACCAACACTTTCATCCCTGTCATCTACATCAACACGAATATTTTCAGCATTGATTTTATCATATAATTCATTAGCAAAGTCTTTGTGATCTTCACCAACAGTTATAATCCTTACTTCAATAGGACTTAACCAGGTAGGTAACATTGGAGCTTTTTCATCTAATTCAATAGCTGTTTTTTCAAGTAAACTGCAGATAACCCTTTCTATACTTCCAGTTGGGCTGCAGTGAAGAATAGTTGGATAATGTTCTTTTCCATCTTCTCCAAGATATGTAATATCAAATCTTTTACCACTTTCAACATCTATTTGAACAGTCGGATTTTCAATTGGTCTTCCTAAGTAGTCAATAGCTGCAAAGTCGATTTTACAAGACCAGTAATGTTTTCTTTCAGGTAAAATTTCAAGTAAAACTGGTTTACCTATTTTTTTACCGATGCTATACATCCAATCTTTATTTTCATCATAGAAGTCTTTAGTAGCTCTGAAAATTATTTCATAATTAACATCCAAATCTACACCTGTCTGAATACACATATCAGTTTGTTTTGAGAATTCTTCTAAGGTACTGTTCATATCAGCACAGAAACTATGGAAATCAGGCATAGTAAATGCTCTTAATCTTTTAAGACCTACAACTTCTCCTTTTTTCTCAAAACGGAAACTGTAAGTAGACAATTCATAGAGTTTTGCAGGTAAATTTTTCCAAGTAATAAATGGATCAGCCATTACTCTAAATGCGCCAAAACAGCATGCAAATCTAAGCATTAAGTTTTTCTTGGTGTCTGTTCTGTATTGTCTTTCCCCAAATTTAGCCGCATGAACATTAATAGCTTCGTTGTCCAAATCATAGAAAATTGGAGTTTCAATAGGCATTGCTCCTTGATCTACAACTAAATTATAAACATAATCAGCGAGTAAATCGCGAACTAAACGTCCTTTTGGGAACCATTTGAGGTTTCCTACATCAGATGCGCTTTCATAGTCACATAACTCTTTTTCCCTCATTAATTTAACATGAGGAGGCTCTCCTGCATCAGATGCACCAGTACCAAGTTCATAGCTAACAAGTTTTTCTAATTGATCAAATTTGAAATCATCAATATCAATAATTTTATCTCCGTCAAGAATAGACCATGAAGAAGGTTTTTTCTCTACTTCCTCTTCATCTTCCTCCTCAGCAGTGATGGTTCTTGAAAGTTCACTTAATGGGTGTCCTTTACAGGAAATTTCAAATGCCTTATACCATCCGAATGGTACCCTTTTAACATTTAATCCTTCAGCATTTAAAGCTTCTTCAGCATCTTTTAATACTTGAACAGCTACTTTTGGAGAGCTTAAAGAAGAAGATAAATGAGCATATGGATATAAAACTATATTTTCTGCTTTAACTTGGTCATTAGTTTTAATAACCTCTTTAACTAAATTTTTAACAATCCCTTGTGGGTTATTTTCGTCGTCTTTTTCAACAGCTGTAAATACAACTAAAGATTCGTCAAATGCTCCTTGTTTTTTAGCATCTTCGATTTCTTCAGCTACAGGTGTTTTATTTTTTACATTGTAATTTAAATAATCAGAATGAATAAGTAGTATTCTCATTTAACCACCATAAATATATTAATTTAAATTATATTGATTATATTATTTAAAACATGTTATGCGATAAATAATTATACAACAACAATCCATAAAATAATATTATGAGAATTATATTAGCAGGAACTGGTAGTGCAGTTGGAAAAACAACAATAGCTACTGGAATTATGAAAGCATTAAGCGAAGAATATAATGTCCAACCCTTTAAAGTAGGGCCAGACTATATTGATCCAACTTACCACACATTAGCTACCGGAAATACCTCAAGAAATCTTGATTCATTTTTTATGAAAGAGGGGCAGGTAAGAGATGCATTTTTAAAAGCCATGGAAAAAAAAGACATTGCAATTATTGAAGGCGTCCGTGGCCTTTATGAGGGTATTGACTCTATAAATGATATTGGAAGTACAGCATCAATAGCTAAATCTTTAAATGCTCCTGTTATTTTAATTATTAATTCTAGAAGTTTAGTAAAAAGTGCTGCTGCTTTAGTTTTAGGATTTAAAGCATTAGACCCTGAAATTAATATTGCCGGAGCCATACTAAATAAAGTAAAAAACAATGCCCATTACTTAAAGACTAAAAAATCCATTGAAGAAATTACTGGTGTTGAAGTAATCGGAGGAATTATCCGTGATGACTCAATATCCATTGAGCAAAGACATTTGGGATTAGTTCCTGCAGTTGAAAGAGAAAATTCCCTGTCTTTTATTGAACTTTGGTCAAATATAATAAAAGAATCTATTGATTTAGACAGATTGGTTGAAATAGCTAAAGAGGCTCCAAAATTAACTTCACCAAGAGAAGATATTTGGAATAAACTGAATAAACAGAAGGTTAAAATTGGAGTGGCGTATGATGAAGTATTTAATTTTTATTATAAGGAAAATATTGAATCTCTTGAAGCCAATAGCTGTAAAGTGGAATATTTCTCACCTCTAAAAGATGAATCCCTTCCAGATGTAGACGGATTATATATTGGCGGAGGATATCCTGAATTATTTTCTAAAGAATTATCCCAAAACACAGTCCTGCTAAAACAGATAAAACAATTCCATATGGAAAACAGGCCTATTTTTGCTGAATGTGGCGGTTTAATGTATCTTATGAATTCTATTCATGAAGACAAACAAGTTGGAGTTTATCCATATAATTCAATTTTAACTGATAAAGTTCAGGCCTTAAAATATACAATAGCTGAAGTTAAGAAAGACAATATAATCTCTAAAAAAGGTGAAAAATTCAATGGACATGAATTCCATTACTCAAAAGTTCTAGTAGACAATTCCAATATAAAACATGATTTAGCTTTTAATATTTTAAGAGGAAAAGGTTCATATAATAATCAAGACGGATTTATGGAAAAAAACACACTTGCAAGCTATGTACATACACACGTAGCAGCTATGCCTAATTTCGGAGGGAATTTAGCTATCTCTGCAAGAGAAGTTGGAGGCTAATTTTTATGAACTTCAAAAACTTTGACTTTTTTTCACCATATATTGTAGCAATTGCAATAATGGTTTTTTTATCAATGGGATATATCGGATCATTTAATTACAGATTCGAATATCCTTTAAGTGCAGAAACAATCGGAACAGTTTTACTTGCAACACTGGTATTTTTAATTGGAGCAGGAATTATAAAATCCCAAGTCACAATAGATGAAAATGCATCTTCTCCAATATATACAAAAATAAACAACTTTTTTAACCAAAAAATATTAATTACACTTGTTTTAATAGCGATTATACTTCAATCAATAAATATGATTCTTATTGGAGGAATTCCACTTTTCAACAGCGTACTGAAATCAAATGCAACTACAAACATCTGGAGAATAGCTTATCCATTATTTTTAATTATGATAAATCTTTTAATAGCCAAATATTATAAAAAAAGATATCTGATTTTGGTTTTAATTGGAGCTTTAATATTTGGGTTAAATGGATATAGAACATCAGTACTTGGAATTTTAGCCAGTGTATTTATTACAATGTATTATATCAATAAAATAAATAGAAAAATAGGAATTTTATTTGTGGGACTAATCGTGATCGGTTTACTTGCTATCGGATATATTGCATCACAGTCCATTTCAGGCCAGCACTGGATGTTGAATCCTCTTGAGCTAATATTTTACAGAGCAGGATTTACCCTTGAAGTATTTCAAAGAATTTTAAACTTGGGAGGTACTACCCACGGCCATATTTTATCTATGATTTTTTCAAGTGGCAGCCCAAGAACTTTTATTGGACTGTATGTCCTTACAGACAATGTTTGTATAACTTCCACCATGTTTGGACCGGCATATCTTGATTTTGGATTAACTGGTGTTTTAATACAAATGTTTTTCATGGGAATATTCTTAAAAGTCCTCAATATAGTTGGAAAATATAAAAAAGAAGTTGGAATAGGAATCTATTCCATAATTTTAACACATACCCTAATCTGGATTGAAACAGGCCCTACAGATATTATGATATGGTTCCTGTATTTATTGGGATTTATTGTGATTGTTTTAAATTATAAAAATATTAAATTTAAACAAAAATTAATATAATCAATATAATTAATGAAACAAAGAATATAACGGTTCCTCTAATTATGAAATACCTGTTTCTTTCTGAAAAGAAATAAGTTAATCCATAAGACATTACTAATGCAACAAGCATTTCAACTAAACCGCCAATTCCACCACCAGCTTTTAAAACATTGCCTAAAAGATAGGATAATGCATAAGAGACAATTACAACTAAAAGTATAACTGCTATAGGGTTAGCTAAAAGTCTGGATAATGTTTCACCAATATTAAAACTCATTTTTGGTTTAGAATCATAATAATAAGAATTTACAGGAGCCAAACTTGCTCTTTGTTGAGACCTATTATGACCTTCAAATTTAGACAGCAATCCATGAGAACGATGAGAATTATCATAAGCATGCAAAGAATTTGAGCTGTTATAAATAAATTCTTTTTCATCCTGTTTTCTCATTAAATAATCCATATCATCAGAATCATATGAATAATCATAATAATCTTCATTAACTACTTCCTCTTCTTTTCCGACATCCAAAGTTGATTGAGTTTCTGTTTTATCCTGATATTTTTTAGCCAGTTCAACTAAATCATCTCTATCAACAAGCTTGATATTTTTTCTAAGAGCATAATTAGTAGCCTGATTTGTAAAACTAGATGATGCAATAATAGCTACTTTAGAAGCTTTTAAACTTTCAGCTACACGTTCCATATCTCTTAATACATCAACGCCAACTTCAAAATTTTTATCATAGTTTTTACATGCTACAACTACCCCAAAATCCCCGATTGTTGTAGGCAAAATTGCATAAATATCTATAACCCTTTGTGAAGTTTTAAAATTCTTATAAACTTTAAAACCTGAATCCTCCATCACTTTAGCTATAAAATTAATCAATTGTGGTTTTTCCAATTTTCCACCCGTAAGTGTTTATTTCAAAAAAAATCTATTAATATAATTTATACATGAAATTGTTATTAAAGTTTATCATATCAGCATAAATTATTTTAAGTACCAAAATATTATTAAAATATATGAAAGCATTAATAAGTAACGATGACGGAGTAAATGCAACAGGAATACTAGCTGCCAAAAATGCAATTGAAGATTTATGTGAAGTTTGTGTAGTGGCCCCTGAAACCCAACAAAGTGGAATTGGACATGCAATAACTCTTTATGATCCTTTAAGAATAAATCCAACAACTTTAAGAGATAAAAGCCAAGCTTACGGAGT
>OIXL01001144.1_pt1 | contig 10935 bp, 7 predicted proteins | sample 1587761 | NCBI WGS metagenome assembly OIXL01 (sample SAMN03283246) | human gut metagenome | biome: human-associated habitat; material: feces | host: Homo sapiens | place: Peru | collected 2012 | reverse complement strand
ACTTCCAGATCCGGTCAAACTCTTCCTTGTGATCCAGCTGCACGCAGGCAATCATGCCGTAGGACATTCCCTCCGTCCTTGCGTCGTGATTACCCGTATCCTCGATGTAGCCCATGTCCTCGCCCACCGGATGATAAATTCTCTCATCCTCCGGACCGTAGAACATGGTCTGCCAGATTTCCTCCAGCCTTTTCCCGCTCGCGTTTCCTGCTTCTTCCGGCCTGTTTTCGCTCGTGCCCGCTGCAAAGAGCCCTGCTGCCGCAAAGGTATCCTCGTACGGAACGCCGTCCTTAACCTGCGTTGTCTTCTTCGGCTCCTGAACCTTCCGGATATCAAAAAGAAGATTGGCAAGCTCGCCGTCTTTTTTTGCCACATAATGAAGACAGGTGTCGTCAAACTTTTCAAAAAGAAGTCCTTCGGTCTTCCTGGAAAGAAGCTGATCGCAGCGCCCGATCATCTCCGGAATCAAGGACTTCGGAGCTTCGTCCACAGGATGCGACAGAAGCAGAGAATCCCACTCGCTCTCACGTGTCTGAAGCTTCACAAGACTCTTTCGGAACCGCTCCACCGTAAGCCCTGATTCAAAGTGCAGATAGGTGATCCAGTGGCAGGCGTCCCCCGTAAGAAGCAGTCTGTCCGGCCGGATCAGCATCGCCATCGTTGCCACCGTATGTCCCGGGCAGCAGATCGTCTCGACCTCAACACCTCCGCCAAGCTCGAACACCCTGCCATCCTCCAGATCCAGCATGCGGATGTCACGGATTCTTGTCACCGCCTCCGGATCGTCGGAAAAGCCATGCTCTTTTGCAATGTGCGCTCCCACTTCCTCTGTGTAATGAATCGCTGTCGGAATCCTTTCCTCCCGGTTCAGATAAACCTCATCGAAGCGGTACATTCCTCCGCAGTGGTCGTAGTGCCCGTGCGTCAGCACAACCGTAAGCGGAAGCTTCGTCAACATTCCGACATACGCTGCAATGTTCCCGACGCCGCAGCCCGCATCGATCAGAAGAGCCCGGTCCTCTCCCTCCACGAGGTACATATATTCTGAGATCGCGCCGCGGATTCTTGTAACATGTGCAGACACCCTCTCTGAGGTAAAATACACTGGTTTCTTTTCTTTCATACTGCTGTCCATCCTGTTGTCATCCTTTCCGTTGTCTCTTCTGTTGGCCTTTTTGTTGGCCCCCCATTGGCCCCCTTGCTGGCCGTCCGGCTTTCTTCCTGATTTTTTCAGCACCTGCTCCAGCTCATACACTCTCTGTGACCCGTTTTCATTCATCCGGGAGAAAATCTGCCATCACAGCGTTACTTACATCAATTCCTCTCTCTGTGAGAAAAATCCGTCCGCCTTCTCTTTGCAGCATGTGCAGCTCCTGATAGCGCTTCAAAACAGGACCGTACACCTCTTCCATTGTCCTCCCGAAGCGCCGCAGGAACTCCGCTTCCGAAACGCCCTGCATCCTTCGAAGGCCAAGGAACATAAATTCTGCCATCCGATCCTTCTCCGAAAGGATTTCTTTCTCTTCATAGATGGACTCCAGAACTTCTGCATATTCCTGACATCTGTGACCTGTCGCCTTCTCCGCAGATGACAGGGATTTTCCGTCCGATTTTGCTGATGCGCCTGCACTCTCCAGCACCTGCAGATAGGAAGTCATGCTTCTTGTATGGCTCCACCTGCAGCCGGCATAAAACGAAGCCGCTCCGATCCCAAATCCCAGATACGGATGTCCTGTCCAGTAGCCGCTGTTATGACGGCTTTCAAAGCCTTTTTTTGCATAATTGGAAATTTCGTAGCGGTGATAGCCATGCTCCGCAAGAAAGCTCCTTGTTTCATGATACATCTTCCGGTCCTCATCTTCATCCGGAAGTTGAGGAAGTTTTCCCTCCAGCGCAGCTTCCTTCAAAGGCGTTCCGTCCTCCAGAATCAGACTGTACGCAGAGATGTGCTCCGGAGCAAGAGCTGCGGCCTCCCGAAGCGACTCCATCCACTGACCGATGTTCTGGCCGGGAAGGGCAGAAATAAGATCCAGACTGATGTTATCAAAACCTGCCCATCTCGCATCCAGAACACACTGCTTTGCTTCTTCCGCCGTATGGATTCTGCCAAGGAGCTTTAGCTCCTCGTCCCGAAAGGACTGAACGCCAATCGAAAGACGGTTGATCCCGGCCTCCCGGAAGGCAAGCAGCTTTTCCCTGCCTACCGTTCCCGGATTGCATTCCATGGTAATCTCCGCTCCGGGAAGGATTCGAAACGACTCTGACAGCACCGCCATCAGATGCGCCAGCTCATCCGCATCCAGAAGAGATGGCGTCCCTCCTCCGAGAAAGACGGTGTCTGCGCTCAGACTTCCATTGCCATTACCTGCAAGGTCTGCTCCTCTTTCCTGATCGCCGATGCTTTCAGGGCTGAAACTTCCATTGCCGAAGCTTTCGAGGCCGAAACTTCCATTGCCGAATGTCTCTGCACTCAATCGGATCTCCGTCTCCAATGCACGAAGGTATCGCCTTCTCACCGCAGCATCATAAGGCCCGGAGAGAAAATCACAGTACCGGCACTTGCGGACACAAAAAGGAAGGTGCAGATATAAGCTGACAGGACTGCCGGTGAATTCACCTGCAGCCCTGTCGTTCATAATTTGCTGTTGTTCTTGTATTTGATCTGTTTGATACATTGATGTTTGGCACGTTGCAGCTTTCTTTACATATTGCAGCTTGACACAGGGCTGCTTTATGCGCAGTTGCTTGACACAGGGCTGCTTTATACGTAGTTGCTCGACTCATGTGCGTGGTCCCGCGCAGGATAGCATCTGCATTCAGGAAAAAGCTCTGTCAGGGATTACTATTCGGTGGGGCAGAGCATCCCTCAGCAGAAAAAAGCGCTTCCAGAGATGATTTCCTTCTGCGAAATGCATCCCGCTACAGAGAAAAGCTCTCTCAGGGATGATTTTCTTCTGCGAAATGCATCCCGCTACAGAGAAAAGCTCTCTCAGGGATGATTTCCTTCCGCGAAATGCATCCCTCTGCAAGAAAAAGCTCTCCCAGGGATGATTTCCTTCTTCGAAATGCATCCCTCTGCAGTGAAAAGCTCTCCCAGGGATGATTTCTCCGGATAATTCCGCTGCAGCAGGCAGTCCGGAGAATAACATGTCAGAGAAATCCCGGCCTCCCAGGCATCCCCCTGCAAGAAAAAGCTCCCCCAAGGATGATTCCTTCTGCAAAAATCATCCTCTGCGAAAAGTACTTGCCAGCTTGCTTTACTGGTCATCCCCGAGCTTCAGCACGTTCATGAAGGCATCCTTCGGGATTTCCACGTTGCCGACCATCTGCATCCGCTTCTTTCCTTCCTTCTGCTTCTCCAGAAGCTTCTTCTTACGGGAAATGTCGCCGCCGTAGCACTTGGCAAGGACATCCTTGCGGAAGGCGCGGACGGTTTCGCGGGCAATGATTCTGCCGCCGACTGCGGCCTGAATCGGGATCTCGAACATCTGGCGCGGGATCTCATCCTTAAGCTTCTCGCACATCTTTCTTCCGCGGTCGTAGGCTCCTGCCTCATGCACAATGAAGGACAGCGCATCGACCGGCTCCTTGTTGACAAGGATATCGAGTTTTACGAGCTTCGAGGGGACATACCCCTTCAGCTCATAGTCAAAGGACGCATAGCCTCTGGATCTTGATTTCAGCACATCGAAGAAATCGTAGATGATTTCATTCAGCGGAAGCTCGTACTTCAGCACCGCTCTTGTTTTCTCGATGTAATCCGTAGAAAGGTACACGCCTCTGCGCTCCTGGCACAGCTGCATGATGGCGCCCAGATATTCGGTCGTCACCATGATCTCTGCGGATACAATCGGCTCCTCCATATGCTCAATTTCCGACGGATCCGGAAGGTTTGCCGGATTTGTCAGCTCCATCATGGTGCCGTCTGTCTTGTAAATGTGATACACAACGCCGGGAGCCGTCGAAATAATGTCAAGGCCATACTCCCTCTCGAGACGCTCCAGAACAACCTCCATATGAAGAAGTCCCAGGAACCCGCAGCGGAAGCCAAAGCCAAGTGCAAGTGACGTCTCCGGCTCATAGGAAAGGCTCGCGTCGGAGAGCTGGAACTTCTCCAGAGCATCCTTCAGATCCGGATACTTCGAGGTGTCCTGCGGATAAATCCCCGCATAGACCATGGACTGTGCCTTCTTGTAGCCGGGAAGTGCCTCATCGCAAGGCCGCTCCGCCTCGGTCACGGTGTCGCCGACTCTCGCATCGCGGATGTTTTTGATGGATGCGGTAAAATATCCCACCATTCCGGCCGAGAGCTCACTGCACGGAATAAACTGTCCGGGGCCAAAATAACCGACCTCCACAACCTCTTCCTCCGCGCCGCTTGCCATAAACCGCACCTTCGTGCCCTTACGGATCACGCCGTCCCGCACGCGGATAAACACGATCACGCCGCGGTAGGAATCATAGAGGGAGTCAAAAATCAGAGATTTCAGCGGAGCCTCGGGATCGCCTGTGGGTGCGGGAATCTTCTTCACCACATCCTCAAGGACCTCTTTGACATTCAAGCCGCTCTTTGCGGAAATCTCGGGGGCATCCATTGCCTCAAGGCCGATGACGTCCTCAATTTCCTGCTTTACCTCTTCCGGTCTAGCACTTGCAAGGTCCACCTTATTGATGACCGGGAACACGTCAAGATTGTGCTCCAGCGCAAGATAGACGTTTGCCATCGTCTGCGCCTGAATGCCCTGCGTCGCATCCACAACCAAAATCGCACCGTCGCAGGCCGCAAGGGAACGGGACACCTCATAGTTAAAATCCACGTGTCCGGGAGTATCAATCAGATTGAAAATATACTCCTGCCCGTCATCCGCATGGTAAATCAGGCGGACCGCCTGAGACTTGATGGTGATTCCGCGCTCACGCTCCACCTCGATATTGTCCAGCACCTGCTCCTTCATCTCGCGATCGGTAAGTACGCCGGTCATCTGGATCATCCGGTCTGCCAGGGTAGACTTCCCGTGGTCGATGTGTGCCACAATACAGAAATTGCGGATTCTCTCCTGATCTTCTCTTATTTTATCTGCTCTCTCTGCCATGCTCTCTTCCTTTGCAGCAGTCCGCAAGGGCCGCCTCTTCCTCCGGGGTCAGACGTCGATATTCCCCGGGCGCAAGGGCCCCGTCCAACTCGAGCGGGCCGAAGGAAATCCTCCGAAGGTAAATCACCTCTTTGCCGCCGCCTAGGGCTGCCACCATTTTCTTAATCTGATGAAATTTTCCTTCACGTATCGTAACAAGCGCTTCCATGGGATCTCCGGAGGGAGACTTCTCAAGCCTTGCCGGGAGCGCCGTCAGATTCTCATCGTACCGGATTCCCGCCGCAAACCTCGCAGCATCCTCCCCGGTAAAAGCACTGCCCGCCGTCCGGACAAGGTATGTTTTGTCCACATGAAATTTCGGTGCCAGAAGGCGATGCGCCATGTCGCCGTCATTTGTAATAAGAAGAAGCCCCTCGGTATCCTTGTCAAGCCTGCCCACGGGAAACAGATCCGTCCGCTTCCTCTCCGTAATCAGGTCCAGCACGGTTTTCTGCTTCCTGTCCTCACTCGCAGACAGAACGCCTGCCGGCTTGTTCAGCATGTACCAAACAACCGGCTCATACTGCCAGAGCTCCCCCTGATAGATCACCTCAGGAAAAACATCAAAAGCGCCATCCTCCTTCAGAAGATAGCCCGGATCAAAAATCAGCTCTCCGCCAATCCGGACGCCGTTCTTTCGGATGCTCTTCCGAAGCTCGCCTCTCGTGCCGGCGCCCATGTCCGCAAGATACTTGTCAATTCTCATGAAATCCTCAAATGCCGTTTCGCACAGGCCTGTTCCGCCGGCCGCCTGTCAGATCTTATGCTTCTCCATCCACTCCGCAGGAATTTTGCTCTCGAAGCGGTCCTTTGCCGTCTCGGAGGGAATCTCCGTCGGATACTTCCCGTCAAAGCATGCTGCGCAGAAGCTTGTCTCGCTGCCGATTCCACCCGCAAGCTTCAGAGCATTCTCCACGGAAAGATAGCCGAGAGTGTCGGCGCCGACGATCTGCGCGATTTCCTCAATCGAGTGCTGACATGCGATCAGATTCTCTCTCGAATCGATGTCCGTGCCGTAATAGCAGGGATTCAGGAACGGCGGTGCGGAAACGCGGAAATGCACCTCTTTTGCCCCCGCTTCGCGAATCAGCCGCACAATTCTTGCCGAGGTTGTGCCGCGTACGATAGAGTCGTCGATCAGAACCACGCGCTTGCCACGAACGGTCTCCGCAATCGGGTTCAGCTTGATCTTCACCAGATCCTCGCGGGCCGCCTGGCCGGGCGCAATGAAGGTTCTTCCGATATACTTATTCTTCAGAAGGCCGATTCCGTACGGAATGCCGGACTGCTTCGCATAACCAAGCGCCGCATCCAGACCGGAATCCGGAACGCCGATGACCACATCCGCCTGCACCGGATGCTCCAGCGCAAGGAACGCGCCCGCCCGGACTCTCGCCTCATGAACGGAAGCACCGTCCACGATCGAATCCGGTCTTGCAAAATAAATGTACTCAAAGATGCACATAGACGGCTTGACCTCCCCCACATGATCCTCGATGGAACGAAGGCCGTTCTGGTCACAGACCATGATCTCGCCGGGTTTCAAATCGCGGACAAGCTCCGCACCCACGGCATCCAGTGCACAGGATTCCGAAGCAAAAACAATACTTCCGTCCTTCGTCTTGCCATAGCAGAGCGGGCGGAAGCCGTGCGGATCACGCACCGCAATCAGCTTCGTCGGGGACATCAGAACCAGGGAAAATGCACCGTGGATCTTATCGATCGTGCGATTCACCGCCTCTTCGATGGACGAGCAGTGAATGCGCTCTCTTGTAATTAAATAGGAAATAACTTCCGTATCGGTTGTCGTATGGAAAATACATCCGTCATTCTCAAGCTTCGAGCGAAGCTCATAGGAATTGACTAGATTGCCATTATGGCAAAGCGCCATGCTGCCCTTAATATGACGAACAACAACCGGCTGGGCATTGCCGCGGTTGGAATCCCCGCTGGTCGAATACCGGACATGGCCGACAACGATCTGTCCCTCGCCAAGGGCCTCCAGATCCTCCGCATGAAAAACCTCATGCACAAGTCCCCCGTCCTTATGATAACGGAACACGCCGTCCTCGTTCACCGCGATTCCGGCTGCCTCCTGTCCTCTGTGCTGCAGAGCAAACAGTCCGTAATAAGCCAGCATCGGCAGATTCTGTTTCTTCGGCGACCACATACCGAACACACCGCATTCTTCTCCAATTTTCTTCATAACAGGCAGATTCTCCTCTCAGCCGCAAACACTGCGGCGCAAACACGGAACATTGGGAAATATAACACACAGAAGTTACTCTTGACTAGCCTTCTGTTCAAAGACTAGCATATGTAGCTAATTATAAAAGCATTTACCGCTATATTATAAGGTAATGTTTCCCTCTTTCGGAAGTGAAAATGTGTATTTGATTTATGGAGGCTCGGTATGATTCAATTTCTTGTTCGCAAATTCATTCCGGATGCAGATAACATCCAGGACGCCCGGGTCCGCGGGCGTTACGGGACTCTTTCCGGAGCCCTTGGTATTTTCTTCAATTTTCTGCTGTTCCTGGTGAAAATTCTGGCAGGCGTTCTCTCCGGGTCGATCTCGGTCATCGCCGACGCCCTGAACAACCTCTCCGATGCAGGGAGCAGCATTGTCACACTCATCGGATTCCGACTCGCAAGCCATAAGGCAGATGCCGGACACCCCTTCGGGCACGGCAGAATCGAGTATCTTTCCGGGCTCTTTATCTCCATCGCCATTCTCCTTATGGGGTTTGAGCTGGCAAGAGAATCCATCGGGAAAATCATGCATCCTTCCCTGTCCGCTTCGAGCCCTCTGGTCATCACGATTCTCTTGTGTTCCATTCTGGTGAAGCTCTATATGTACCGCTACAACCGCTGGCTCTCCGGAAAAATACAGAGCGTAGCACTGGAATCCGCAGCCTGCGATTCCAGAAATGACTGCATCACAACTGCTGTTGTACTGCTCTCCCTGATTCTTGAGCATGTAACCGGTCTTCCGATCGACGGCTTCGGAGGCCTTGCCGTCTCCCTTTTCATTCTGGTGTCCGGCATCCAGTCCCTGCTCGAAACAAGCGGCCCGCTCCTTGGCCAGGAGCCGGATCCGGAGCTTGTGAAGAAAATTACAGATACCGTGCGCAGCACCGACCATGTTCTTGGAATGCACGATCTCATCATCCATGACTACGGCCCCGGAACCCGGATGATGACCCTCCATCTGGAGGTACCATCCGATATGACGCTTCTCGACTCCCACATGCTCGCAGACCAGCTGGAAACAAGTCTCCGCAGCAAGTTCGGGATCCAGACCGTCATTCACGTCGACCCTGTTGTCACAGATGATAAAGAAGCCGCCCTTCTCCGGGAAAAGCTCTCCGGCTTCCTGCGGTACCTGGGCCCGGATTTTCTCTACCATGACTTCCGCGTCGTCCATGAGAAAGACCGCCTGAAGGTCCTGTTTGATGTCAATTGCCCGTACGACGTCCGCATGACAGATGATGAGATTCAAGATTATCTGAAACGGGAGTTTGATAAAATAAGACCTGGAATCAGCCTGAGGGTTGGAGTGGACCACTACACTCGGAATTGACTGATGTCAATTTCTCCTGTTCGCAGCCCCGCGTGGAACACGGGGGGCTGCCGCTTCGATTTCATCTCTGGCTTGCTCTTTTCTTCCGCAAGGATGATTTCTTCCGCTCGGTTTCATCCCCAGCTCGCTTTTTTCTTCCGCAGAGATGATTTCTTCCGCTCAGTTTCATCCCCAGCTTGCTCTTTTTCTCCGCAGGGATGATTTCTTCCGCTCGGTTTCATCCCCAGCTTGCTTTTTTCTTCCGCAGGGATGATTTCTACCGCCCCGTTTCATCCCCAGCTTGCTTTTTTCTTCCGCAGGGATGATTTCTTCTGCCCGGTTTCATCCCCAACTTGCTCTTTTGCTCCGCAGGGATTATTTCGATCGGACAAATGCATCCCCAGCTTGCTTTTTTCCTCCACAGGGATTAGTGCCGCAGGCGATCAATCCCAGCCCACCACGGCCAGCGCAGTGCCTTCCGCAACCGTGACGGCTGCCTGCCGCTCCGGCTCAATTTCATTCGAGCAGCCGATCGGGAAATCATTCGTCATCGTGCAGTCACTGACCTCATACTTCATTCCGCGAATGGTGACTCCCCTGATTTCGGGGTCCACGGCAAACATGGAAAATCGGCCCGCAAAGCCTTTGTGGAATTCCTTCGTTTCGTTCCGAATCAGAAAGATCATCTGATTGAGGTCCATCAGATAGCCCTGTGCGCCGTTGTTTCTGATGAAATTCAGAACCTGCAGGTTCGCAATTGTGTGCGCTATCCGCGCGCCGCCCAGCGTGCCATAGAGATCGAAACGAAGATAACCAAGCTTTAAACCAAAGCGGACCGCAGCCATCGTGTCCGTGTCATCTTTTGCAACAGGAAGCGTCACCACTCTGGACGGATCCTCCTTCTGTATCTCTTCAAGAGTCTGTCTCCCCAACGGAAGAAGCGAGTCAAAATCTCCCAGGCAATAATCCGGCAGAACCCCCATTTCCGTCAGATAGGTCAGCCCGTTGTCCACGGCGATAATGCAGTCGCCCTCTTCTTTATGAAAGTCCACCGGGGTAAAATCTCCCGCACAGACCAGAATGCACTTCTTCATCGTGATATAATCTCCTCGTTGTTTATCTTGCTTGCAGATATTTTTGTTCACACGTTTTTGACTGAGGTGTTGCCATGCCCGCTTCTTCCGGATTCACAGAATCCCGCACGCTTCTCCTGACACTCCGGGACGGAGCGCCCGCTCCCATTCCGTATACCACTGCCACTCCGTATGCTGCTTCCACTCCGTATACTGCTCCCACTCCGTATACTGCTTCCATTCCGTATACTCTGGTCCGCAGCCGCAGAAAATCGCTTGCAATCATCGTTCGCCCGGACTCCTCGTTGGAGGTGCGGATTCCGCTGCGCTGCAGAGAGGATGAGCTGGAGAAATTTCTGCAATCGCACACTTCCTGGATCCTCTCCCATATGGCTTCTCAGGCAAAGAAAAGAAAGGAGCGGGAAGCCAGAACGCCGCACCTTTCTGACAAAGAAAAAATCGCGATCCAAAAGGAATCGGTCAAACGGCTTCGTCCCATTCTCCTGGATCGCATTGCTTACTATGAACCGATGCTGCCATCCTCGCACCGTCCCATCACACGCGTTTCCATCCGCGCCCAGAAAACCCGCTGGGGCAGCTGCTCCTCCCGTGGCACGCTTTCCTTCAACTGGAAGCTGTATCTGACCGCGCCGGAATGCCTCGACTATGTCGTTGTCCATGAGCTTTGCCATCTCGTTCATATGGATCACAGCCCTGACTTCTGGGCCGAGGTGGAGCGGATCCTGCCGGACTACCGCATCTGGAAAAAGTGGCTGCGGGACAATGGAGATACGCTGGTGTGAGCCGCGCTTATGCCAGACTATCGCACCTGGAAGAAATGGCTTCGAGACAATGGGGATACGCTTGTGTAAACCGCGATCACAGTCTGCGCAGATCTACTCTTCCTCACCGTCCGCTTCCACAATAAACTTAAGACTCAGGAAGAACAGCTGAATATCCTGCCACAGGCTGTAGTTCTGTATGTACTCCAGGTCCAGATTTAAACGCTCCTCTTCGGAGCTGTTGTATTTGCCATACACCTGCGCGTAGCCGATCATGCCGGCTCTCACCTTTGTCCGGCAAGCGTACAGAGGGTTATTTTCGCACCGTTCTTCATAAATCTCTTCCCGGTCAGGTCTTGGCCCGATAAAGCTCATATCTCCGCGAA
>OIXL01001143.1_pt1 | contig 10947 bp, 9 predicted proteins | sample 1587761 | NCBI WGS metagenome assembly OIXL01 (sample SAMN03283246) | human gut metagenome | biome: human-associated habitat; material: feces | host: Homo sapiens | place: Peru | collected 2012 | reverse complement strand
AACCCGATTTGCGTTCAACATGAGTTCCGAAACAGCCTGTTTTACGCATACCGAGAACGGTATCACTTTCCCAATGACCATATCGTGAGCGATTTTCAGCACCTGCGGGACGTTCGCTGATTGGTGTGGTATCAGGAATTTTACCCCTCTTGTCCTGTCCCTTGCATTTCTTATGCTTCCATTTGAAACGCATGATTTTCTTTAGCTGCGGCGGTAAAATGCCGTTATCAATTGCACGATAAATCGTTGGAAATGATATGCTGAATGATTTCTTGTCACGCTTGGCTCGTCCGGCTATCTGCTCTGGAGACCACCGTAAAGCCATTTTTTCAAGCACATAATCACGAGCAGCACCGGCTTTAAGTTTTGGCTTTCTGCCGCAGTTCCTTCGACGTTTTTGATAAAGCTTGTCTGCGTGATGTGCCGCATATGTACCATCTGAATAGCTATTTCTTCGGAACTCTCGGCTCACTGATGACGGCGACCGGTTAAGCATTCGGGCAATTGCCCGAATGCTTAACCCTTGGGCTTTCAAAACTCTTGACAACTCCCGTTCTTCTGTGCTAAAATGAGTGTAATGACACATATTGCTCCTCCTGTTTCTGGTTGTGTGGTTACTCCCATTATAACACGAGTTGCTTTATGTGTCATTATTATTTTTTCGGGTGTTGCACTTATATTGTAAATCTATCGTCGGCATTTTTCATCGCAAGTGCACATTTAGGATCAGTATCACGCATTTTGTTCCGGATTTTCCACTTTTCTTTTTCGCAGAGCCTAAAAAAGCGTATCTATTTGTATTCCACAATCCGGTTACTTTCAAAAGGAAAATTAAACAACAAATACCATATCTTACTGAAGGGAACCTCGTTTAAACCTCCCTCACGGCAAATTTTCTACGACTTTGCACATCTTCTGCGTTAGCGAAACTTGAAATACATCAAGTATTTACTGCGTTTCGCTGCCTTGAAGCTGCGCAAAGTCCCAACGAAAATTTGCTCGTGTTCCGGTTTAAACGAGAACCCCTGAAGATTAGATTTGATAATACTTGCAAAAATCTATCCTCATTGTCCTCAGTCAAGTACACTTACTATCTTAAGTAAACGCAAATAATCACCATAAAAAGCGAAACTTCGTCGGATGTTATAGTCCCCGGAGCTTCAATTTTTGTTTATACAGATTTAAGAACGACAACATTTTTATTGTAATGACGTCGCCCGTTTCTGGCTGTGACGTCATTACAGTCAGTTTTGACATGAAAACCAAATGAAACAATAAGAGACAAAGACGAGATAATATTTTCATCAAAACATAATAACTGTATCTCAAACAAAAATACCAAAAGTGTGGTATATCACATTACACCATTTCTCATGTAGCTTATCCGCCAAATCTATCAAATCCTTCTCCCACTCAATAAGCTGAACGGAAAAAGCTCTAACCTCATACACAGGATTGTCATCGGTCCGTCCTCGTTTCATTATAAGAGCCTTTTCTTTCAGCTAATAGTATTATACGGTTCAAGAGCTTTGAGAAACGCTTAATTCTGCGTTTCTTATTGTTGATGTTGTTATAGAATCAAGCATAAATATTCTGCACATCGCTTGCAGCGGTTACTTTGGATTTATTCAGCTAATTTGTATTTCCTATCCTTAATTTCATCATTCAAATTATCCGCATACTTCACGATGTCATCAGTCATCTGCAAAATCTGTTTCCTATACTCCGCAAGCTCCGTATCCGGACTGTGATCGGTAACGCTGTTTTTAAGTGCGAGAGCCTTTTTACGTATTTTCTTGAAATATTCATCGAACTTAGTTAGTATTGCTTCGTCCTTTTTCAGCTTGCGTTTCAGATTGTTGCCCGTTGTATAGAAAATATCATAAATACTCTGAACATTGCTCTTTGAGTTCCTTTTCCGTACCTCCTTTGTCCATTCGTTTTTATTCACAAGCCTGCACTCCTCCGAGCAGAAATCGGACTCCGTCTGCTTGCTTTTTACGATGAGCTTCCGACAGATCGGACAGTTGGAAATAATGCGGTTTGACTGCTTGAGAATGTCGCAGTAGATTCGGAGGATAGCAAGAAAAGAGTCTTCAGCTACATATCCCGTCTGCCAAGTTCCGTTGTTGTGGGTATAGTAAATATGGATAGTCAGATCCGTAGGAGCATCATTCAGCTGTTCGGGAATGTCCCAATATCTCACATTACTGCCGTCAAGCGTAGGCAGATTGCGGAACGGCAGGAGCATATCGGAAACACAGGTGTTGAACTGCTCCGCAAAGCGAGCGGCGGACTTTTTCATATAAGATGTGAGCAAGTGCCACTCCGCAGAAAGTGTCTTGTGGTTGTACTCATAGTTGGTCAAGATAAAGAAAATCATAAAATTCAGTATCATATTACCCTTATTGGACTTGTCATAAAGTTCGGCAAGGGTATTTTTGTATTCTTCCGCAGACTTGTTGCCCTGTCCTTCGCTGATTATTCCGCAAAGACCGTTGGAGCATTCTGCCATAGTGTCCATTTTGCTGTCACAGTCACCTTTGGCAAGCTCGTTCATATCCTCCACAAGGCATCCGAGCTTTCGGGTTCGTACCTCCATTTCATCGGAAACGATACCCATAGTGAAATAGCTTTTGAGCTTTTCGGGACTGCCGATAGCAATGACTTCCTTTTCGTTGGGGACATCAAAGCTCACTCCGATAGCTGCCATTCTATTCTGTTCGTTTATGTTTTTTACGTTCATTTGTTGTCCTCCGATCAGTTTTGTATCTGTGTGATTGTGTGTTGCTTGTTTATTATATAATAGTATATCACGTTAAGACCCGAATGTCAATTCCAATCAGTAAGACCAATTAGTTTTTATGTGATTGATTGGACGTTATCAATCAATTGGTACATGGTTTCACCACTATTCTGAGCTTTTTGGAAAAATTGATGTATAATTAAATTATCGAAATCAGAAAGGTGGTGAAAAGTATGAGTGAGGATTTAAAGCACACACCCGAAATCCTCTCCGCAAAGGACTTGCAGGATATGGGATTTTCACGTTCTATGTCATATGCCCTGTTCAATCGTGAGGACATTCCCGTTATCCACATCATACAGACAGGAGGTATTATGAACAGAAACGTAATTATGAAATTTCGAGCGACAGAGGAAGAAGCGGCTGAGATCAGGCGGAAAGCCGCTGCCGCAGGAATGAACGTCAGCAGATTTTTGAGAACGTCCGCCGTGAAAAGTCAGGTGGTGCTTTACAACACCGCCGACATTTACGGACTCCGCTCCGATATCAAGCGTATCGGAAACAACATCAATCAGATCGCTATGGCGGTGAACTCCAACAGGGCGGTGTATTTGTCCGATGTCAGGGAGCTGCGAAAGCAGCTTAATGAAATGAGCGGAAGCGTTGACGAGCACCTTAAACCGCTTTCCTACGAGGTGCTGTAATGTGGCTTATGTTAAGCACACGGCAATACATACAACTCCGAAAGCTCATTTGAAATACATCTTGAATCCCGAAAAAAACGAGAAAATGAAATATGTTACAGGCATCTGCTGCGGCGACGATCTTGAAACGGCTTATGATAATTTCAAAGAAATTTTTGAAAAGTACAATGATGAGAATTTTGATAATTGCGAAATTTCAAAAAAGAGCGGAAAGCGTAATATCCGAATCCACTCATATACTCAGTCTTTTGATTCAGGCGTTTCCGCAGAAGAAGCACATCGCATAGGTGTTGAATGGGCGAAAAAAGTGTTTGGCGAGAACAGACCGATAATCGTCAGTACACACAGCAATACAGATCATTGCCATAATCATATTGCGGTCTGTCCTTATGATCTTGACGGTATTCGCTGGCACAGTAACGCAAAGACACTTCAATTCGTTCGCAAACGTTCCGATGAAATTTGCATCGAGCATAATCTTGAAATAATCAGAAATCCGAAAAAGAAAAGCACTATCAGCTACAAGGAATGGGATTCCCGTAAGAAGAAATGCTCATGGAAGGTCAGAATGGCTGATACAATAGACAAGCTTATCCACAGTGATGATGTTACGGACATTTATTCACTTGTTGAAAAAATGAAGGAGTGCGGTTATACCTTTACCAACGAAAGCAGAATGATCGCAAAGCCGAAAGGCGTGAAATACGGCTGCTGTATTTCAAAGCTGGGATTCGGGTATTCGTATCAAATGCTGATTCAGAGGATAAACAACAAGCAGAATGAATTTGTGGGAAGAAAGATAAGTGCGTTCATCGGTTTTCAGGTTGAAATTGCTGTCGGGCTTCGTGAACGTCAGTTTGACATATATCGTTCTCAGTCGGTGCATATGCCGACTTATGCGGAGGTGAAAAAATCTTTCGAGGTACTGAACTTTATCCACAGCAATCATATTCATTCCCTTGATGATATGAGAGCTTGCCTTGAGGCGGCAAATCGTAAAGAGGACTTTGCTATGCACAGATATTTCAGTCTTGCAAATAAAAAGGAACAGCTGAAAACGTTGAATTATTTGGGAGATGAGTATGCCCGTCTGCTTAAAACGGAGAACAGAGATGAAGCTCAGCAGAAACGGTTGGAGGAGCTTCATTGGAAGCTTGCCGAAAGCGGAGGTATAGGCGGTTGGAATACTCATATGGAAAACTGGCTGCCGAAGCTGAAGGACAAGCTCCGCAATGACCTTAAACAGCTTGACAGTCTTGCCGCAGAAATGGGCAGAGCTTCTAAAGAACGTTCAAAAGCTGAAATGTCGCTTGCGTATCTGGAGGATTTTCTGAAATCCGATTATGACAGGATCCGGGAACAGGAACAGCTTCGCATTCAGATCGAGAATTATCACAACGGACTTGAACCGCAGGAGGACGGTACATACAAGGCAGAGCCTGAACCCACAGCGGAGAGAAATGCGGAGTTTGCATATCTGGATATGCGTGAGGAACAGCGCAGGAGAGCAGAGGAACAGCGTAGGAGAGATGCACGTCAGAGAGAAATGAGGAACAGGAGCCGCAGCGGTTACTGTCGGTGATGAATGTTCCAAATCAAAAAACGAACAAAAGAAATTTCCAAATGAAAGGAGCATTTTGCTTATGAAAGAAAGAATAATCGAGCGTACCGTTAACGGTATCAAGGTCACTTCTCACATTCCCGAAGATGTGAGTGAGAGTTTTAAAAGAATCAAGATAAATCAGATCTATGATATTCTGAAACCGCATGAATATGAGAAAGATGATAATAATAAAAAGGATCCCAAGGTGAGCTGAAGAAAATGCGGACCGCTTCGTGATAGAAACGGTCCGCATATATCAGGCATTTTGAGTTTTTGGAACAAATTCAATTTTTAAATTCATATTCATTGCGGAAGCTATTCGTGTAAGTGTTTTGATAGAAGGATTTGCGTTACCGTTCTCAATCTTGCTGATGTCAGCCTGATCTATGCCGGTAAGCTCGGAAAGCTGTTTCTGGGTGAGGTTATCAGCATTGCGGCAGGCAATGAGCATTTTGGCAAGCTCATATTCGGGAGCAAGAGCTTCATACTCCTTGCGGAACTCGGCATCGGTTTCAAGACGTTTGTTTAATGTTTCTCTGAAATTTTTACTCATAACGATCACTCCTTGTTGCGTTCAAGATAATTTTTACGATATTTTTTGGCAAGTGCAATTTCATTATCGGGCGTTTTCTGTGTTTTCTTTACAAATCCGTTGGTTAAAATTATCTTCTTATTGACCACGAAGAAATACAGAACTCTTGTAATGTCGGAAGCCACCTTTGCACGAATTTCATATATTCCGTCTCCAAGCGGTTTGGAATGAGGTTCACGAAGCTGATTTCCGAAAGTTTCAAGCAGATCAAGCTCACGAAACATTTTAGCCTGCATTTTTGAATCAAGAGACAGGATAAATTCTTCGGCAGGAAACGTACCGTCCTCTTTCTCATAGTATTCTACATCAAACAAGCTTTTACTCTCCTTTGGTAATATGGTATATATCCCATATCTACATTATATACCTAAAAACTCAAAATGTCAAGAAATAATTTCAAAATTATCGCTTTAAAGTATTGAAATATGAAACCGAGTATGCTATAATAACAGTAACAACGTATGATCGGCTTTCATATTATGGAGGTTGATTATTATGACAAGCAAATTCACAGCAATATACGTTCGCCGTTCCGTCAGCGATAAGGAAAAGGGAAACAATTCGCTTTCCATAGCTGCACAGAGGGAGGAATGTATCAGATATGTCGGAGAGGAGGCAAATTTCAAGGTTTACTGCGATGACGGAAAATCGGGCAAGGACGTTCGTCACCGACCCGAATTTATGCAGATGATGTCCGATGCAAAAGACGGTCTTATCGACAGAATAATCGTGAAAAAGTATGACCGTTTCAGTCGTAATATGAGGGAATATCTCAACATCACGGACGAACCGGACAAGTACGGAGTGGGAGTTGTTTCCCTTTCCGAGCCGTTCAACACGGAAACCAAAGAGGGCAGAATGATGCGAAACAATCTTCTGAACTTTGCGGAATTTGAGAGAGAAACCATAGCGGCGAGAGTTAAGGACGCATACAGCACCAAAGCTGTTGAAACAGGCTTTTATCAGGGCGGCAAAATGTTTTTCGGTTTCCAATCAAGCAGGCAGACCATAAACGGCAAGACAGGGTCGGTGCTTGTTCCATCGGAAGCGGCTCAGACTGTCATAGCTGCATACGATGTGTACAAAGAGCCGGGAACGTCCCTGCTTGATGTTGTAAATTACATAAAGGATAACGGGCTTCCGTCATCATCAACAGCAGGCAATTCGCCCGTAAACAGAAGTATGGATCGGAGCGAGATCTCAAGAATACTTGAAAATCCTCTCTATGTTCGTGCCGATAAAAATGTGTATGAATATTTCCTGTCAAGAGGTTTTACGATGATAGATGATATTGATGCCTATGACGGTGTACACGGGCTTTTGTGGCACAAGAAGAACAGCGAGGACAGGTTTATCAAGGTGGGCTATCATGAGGGACTTGTGGACTCCGAAACGTGGCTTGCGGTGCAGGATAAAAAGTCTCATAATCATAAGATACCGAAATCGAGGGGCGAGCTTAAATCGTGGCTTGTAGATCTTACGAAGTGCGGACACTGCGGAAAAGCTTTGCTTATTGCGTATTCATACAATGCGGACAAGACCAAGCTCTGGAGATATTACAACTGCACGGGACTTAAAACTATAAAGGGGTGCAGCCGTGAAACGGAGCGTTTGAAGGTTCATCCCGATGATGCAGAAAATGTTGTTCTTAATGCAATGCGTGAGCATATTGCCGAATTTGAGATTGCAAAGAACAGCAGGGAGAACAGATCTTCGGAAGCTGAGAAGATAAAGGCAGAACTGCTCCGCATCGAAACAGATACCAAAAAGCTTATTGACAGGCTTGTTGATGCGGACGATGTACTTTTCGGGTACATTCAGAACAAGATAAGCGAGCTTCATGCCAAGAAAAATGAATACGAAAAGCAACTTCTTCTGATAGAACGCAGGGTGAAGAAAATTGATACTAAGCCGTTGATTGAACCGCTGAACAGATGGGACGAGCTTTCTATGGAAGAAAAGAATGCTCTTGCAAAGGTAATGATAAACAGGATTGATATTACCGATGAAGAGGGCATAAAGATTCATTTCAGTTTTTAATATTTGACCGTCGGAGAGGTGGATTTCTCCGACGGCGATTTTGATAAAGTATAGTAGATAGCCTGTGGGTATGGGCACGCCCATCTCGAATTCGATGTGCGAACTTTACACCATGATGCGCTATCTGCAGGCAGATATGCTGAAAGACTGCAACATTGACCATTTTGACGAGTGGGCAGCTGATTTCGGTGAGGTCAAGACCGATTATGATTACAATTTATAGTGCTCCATAATAAATAAAGCAGATTATGACTGACATATTATTTTTCAAAACATTTAGCCAGCTCATATAGGTTATGATTTTCGAATTGTGTCCCAAGTTACGACGCAATACGACGGCACAACCGCTTAATTGCCAGAAATCATAAAAATTGTCGCTGTCAAGGTTGTCTTCGACATTCATTTTAACCTTGACAGCGATATTTTTATGATATAATGATAGAGCGATTATGACGTCTTTCGCCATTTACACAGTTAAAAAATCGGACTCTTCGAGTAAGGGAAATCATCAAATAATATACAACACTTTCAGGCAGTTCTATGCATATAACTCCCCCATATGTTTCGACACTCTTTCGCAACCTTGCTTCTTGAAGAAGATGTTGACATACGATATATAAAAATACTCGGTCACAGCTCAATTACAACCACACAGATATACACCTACGTTGCAATGTCAAAGCAAAAGGAAATTCTTTCAGTTAAACATCCACGGAACAAAATCAGTGTGTAAATTCATATTCAGTATATGCAGTATTTTGTATATTGCCTAAATTATATTATTCCATTCAGTTCCTGATATAATCTTTTTGCAAAAGTATCAGTCATACCGCATATATAATCGGTAACTAACAGGAGTCTTAAATACAGCTTTTCGTTATCATCTTTACCGTTTGAATATATTTTATAGATCTGGCGGTAATTATCCGAAATCAGATAAATTATTCTTTTATCCATAGGAGAAAGCTCATCAGCTGTATCATATTTAACAGCAGCGGGAACAAATTTATCAAGCAGGAAATTTATCATATTTCCCGCAGCTATCTCTGTTTTGTATATTATTTGGGATTTGAAAACATACTCAAAAGCTATGCTTCCCAATGCTTCAGACAACGCATTTCCACGGGAAACAGACATTACCTCACGGTTAAAGGTTCCGTTCATAATGCACTGATAATTCTTTGTGAATCCATAAGACGCACAATAAAGCAGCTGCCCCTGAACATAGATTATCCAGTTCTGTACAGCATTAAGTTCAGGATTCGGCATACTCTTTTCCTTTGCTCTTGCATACTTGGATTCAAGCATAGCAACAGCACTTTGATAGCTTTGCATTTCCTGTTCATCTGCACATTTTCCAACGTATTTTTCACTTTTAAGCTCTTCAAGCAGCTGAGAATAACTAATAAAGCCCTTTTTTACTGCATCCTCAATATCGGCAGTATGGTATGCAATATCATCAGCCGCTTCAAGCAGATATGTAAGCGGATATCGACAGTTAACTGCTCCTGTCGATTCTGTTATATCTTCAAAAAGCTCCTGCTCAGCAAAGTAATATCCCATTTTCTTATCCTTGATATTTCCGCTGTGCTTATTTATTCCGCACGATGACACAGGATATTTGATCAATGTGTTCAGCAAAGCATAGGTCAGATGCATACCGTTTTCGTCAACAAGGTAATGCAGCTTTGTCAGCAGACGAAGTGCCTGAGCGTTGCCTTCAAAATGATACAGATCATTTTTCATCTGTTCGTTTAAATTGTTTTCAACAGAAGTGCCTTTATATTCAATTTTGGACAGATTAGTTTTGAACCAATTACGAATAGAGTCCTCTCCGAAGTGTCCGAAAGGAGGATTGCCGATATCGTGGAGCAGTCCTGCACATTCAAGAATGCTGCAAACTTTTTCCTTTATCTCGGGTGTTAATTCGTCATCTTTGTTGTTGTCAATAAGATACTGAAAAGCTGTCTGTCCAAGAGACTTTGCAAAAGAGGCGACCTCCAGAGAATGAGTAAGCCTTGTACGCACAAAATCACTGTTATCCAAAGGAAAGACCTGTGTCTTGTCCTGTAAGCGTCTGAAAGAAGCACTGCATATTATCCGATGATAATCCTTTTGGAATTCATTGCGAAGGTCGTTTTTATTGCTGCCTTTGGACGATGACTGACGTTTTTCACATAAGAGATTTTCCCATTCCATAATAGTTACCTCACTTTGAAATTAATTATTATTTATAACCGCATCTGCCCCATCTTCAATAAGACAAAGCTTGTCATAAAGAAGATCTGCTTGAGCAAATGCATTATTCGCTTTGTTCATTTCTGCGGAAAGCTCCGCATACTGCTTCAGATAATCAAGTTTGCTCATATTTCCTGTATCATAAGCAGTTTTAAGAATATCAAGCTTATCCGCAAGCACCGAGTTATACTCTTTACAGCAAAGATACTCCGCATAAGCCTGCTCATAATCTGAAATCAAGTTTCCAATTTGTGCTTTGTATTCATTTTCTTTCATCTCGAAATTCAGTTTGTCGATTTCATAGGAATTTCTGTAGGATTTGTATGTATCGCTGTCCTTGCCGTAAATGCTTTTAATTTCTTCAAGATATTCTTCATCATACACCATATTTCTGAGTTGTTTTTCAATTTCAAAACTGTTTTCGGTAAATTTCTTGTAAGTCTTTTCCGGGTCAAAATTCCGATAGGTTATGCTTTCAGGCAATTCACATTTAACCGAAAACTTTTCGGCATCATCATATTGATTAAGAAAATCCGATATTTCTCTTGTCTTGTTCTGTACGGATTTTTCTGCCGCCGATAACTCGTTTTCAGCCATTTGCAGATTGATCTGAGCAAGCTTACAGTCCGTTTCCGTTGACTGTCTGTTTTCAAGCTTGACCGCTTCAACTTCCGCATATTTTTTTAAATAATCAACATTTGCTTGCAAGATACCGATTTGTTTTTCCAAACTGCAAAGCTCATAATATTTCGATTTCAGTGCAAGATCGGTGAGTTTTCCGTCAAGCTCTTCCTTGTCCTCATCGTAGTATTCAAACTCCATATCTGCAAGTTCGGACTTCTTTTTAAGCTCGGCAATTTTCAGCTTGTACTCATAATATTTGCTGTCACTCTGAGATGTTTTTTTCAGCATCTGCTCATAATATTTCAGTTCATATTCGATATTTTCGGCGTTTATCTCCGCATTTTCCTTTTCGTATTCATAGATTTTATAGGAATAGGTATTCTTTTTTGCAAATTCCTGC
>OIXL01001142.1_pt1 | contig 10953 bp, 5 predicted proteins | sample 1587761 | NCBI WGS metagenome assembly OIXL01 (sample SAMN03283246) | human gut metagenome | biome: human-associated habitat; material: feces | host: Homo sapiens | place: Peru | collected 2012 | reverse complement strand
CCGTGGAATCTGTGTGAGCCCTAAAACAAGCAAGCGGAATCTGTGTGAGCCACACGCCCACGCCCGAAACCTCTGTGAGATTTAACATCATCAAAAGAAAAATTCCGTGAGATCCGTGGGATCTGTGTGAGCCTTTGGAGTGAAGCTGCCTTGAAGCGTCTGTGAGATTTAACATCAGGCGTGCAATTCCGTGAGATCTGTGGAATCTGTGTGAGGCTTTGGAGTGAAGCTGCCTTGGAGCATCCGTGAGATTTAACATCAGGCGTGCTATTCCGTGAGATCTGTGGGATCTGTGTGAGCATTGCCCCGATATTAGCGGGATTTGTGTGAGGTGTGGGGATAAAAATAGAATGAGGCTGACTTCAACAGCCAACCTCACTCAAAATAAAAGTATGTTAAGAAACTGCTAATGTTTCTAATTTAGGAGCTTTCCTCGGTGTGAGGAACGCTTATGGGTGAATTATTTTACTTCAGCACCCATCATGTTGTACTTCTTGTCACCTACGACAACGAGTACTTGACCGTTTTCTACCACCTTGTGAGCCTTAACACCACCGATAGTAGTAGTTACGTCGTTGATACCAGAAACAGTACCTTGGGTGAAATCGTAAACGAGTTCTGCACCAGGAACAGCAAATTTAACCTTTGCTTCACGACCTTCAACGTCAGCTGGGAGAGCAGCTGCAGTAGCCTTGATTTGAACTTCGCCAGTGAATTCGCCAGCTTCTTGAACGTCAGCAACTTGGAGAGTCAACCATTCAGGTACGTCTTGACCGTCAACAGTAGTTACAGTCCATTCTTCGCTGCTCTTAGTTGAGTAAACGCTGATAGCGTCGAACTTAGAGGTACCAACAGTCTTTTGCCATGCACCACCAGTTTTTGGGAAGTTGTACTTACCATCTTCGAAGGTATAGTTCCAAATCATGATAGGCCATTCAACATCCAAGAAGATTGAAGGAGCGGTGTAACCCATAGGGTTTTTGAAGAATTTATCCAAACCGATGCACTTGGTTGGATAACCTTCAGCGTCGATTTGACACATGTAACCGTGTTGGCCATAACCTTCGTTCACGCAGTCGGTAGAAACGACCATGCGGAAACCCTTAGTGTTTGCTTTTTCGTAACCAGAGAATACAACTGCGATTGGACGGTCGATGTTAGCAACCACTTCGTATTGCACACCTTCTTCTTCTTCAACGAGAGGAAGATCGATGAAACCACAGTCTTCAGCATCAGCTGCGAGTGTACCCTTAGCAGTAGCGATGAGGTCACCGAAAATCAGGTTGTCCTTATCGTCTTTTTCTACAGCGTAAACCTTAGCTTCGAGTGGAGTAGCACCAGTGATCTTGTCGTACATGTAAAGTACGTGGATACCACGGAGTGCGTAAGGAGAAGCAGGCTTTTCTACATAAACAGCCATACCGTTCCAACCATCACCGTTTTGACCAAACCAGTAGTCGCCCTTGCCAGCATCAGTAGCACCAGTGAGGGTAATCACACCACCACGACCCTTTAAAAAATCAGGTTGTTCGCGAGTACCAGCAGCAAAGTACTTTGGAGAAAGGTAGCAGTCAACTGGTTTGTCACCACTTTGGAATTCTGCACGTGGGTCATCGTAGTAGTAAGTAAAACCTTCGTAGTCCTTAGTCTCATGGGTCTTTTGGTTGATGTAAGTTGAGAACAACTGATAAGTGCTTGTTGCGCCACCTGCAGTAGCAGTAAGCTTAGGAGCCAACATTGAACACTTGAGGAAGTTGTCAGTGATGTCAACATTTGTAGAAGTCTGTTCTACCCAACCCTTAACAGAGGTGTCGTACTTGTCATATTTCCAAACATAAGCGTCAGCACCAGTTGAAGCGTTGGTGAAAGTAACGTCACGCCAGCATGGAAGGACCAATACAGGATTGTAGAAGGCACCACCAGTAACAGTGAGCGAACGATAGAAAGTACCAGCTGGACGATTGTACCAAGCCTTCACAGCGGCCTTTGGAGCCACTTTCTTCATTGCTGCGCGTTGAGCGTCGGTTGCCATTTCAGCCTTTACAACTGTGCATTCGAAAGGAGCCACACCAGAATCAGCTACTTTGCTTGTAGCCACTTGATTCTTGTTTTGAGCAGAAGCAGATACTGCAACTGCTGCGGCAGCGAGTAAAAGTAAACCCTTTTTCATAATTGAAATAGTTTAAATTTGGTTAATAAAAAAAGATATAAAAAATAATTAATTATTATCTTAAATGAAGCAAATGAGGCTTCGAGGCTGAAGCCTCATTTGCAGTATTGTTTTGGTTATTGAATACTGATACCAAGAGCACTTGAAGCATCACTGCTGTCGGTCAATACCATATTCACAGGAGCAATCAGTGAGTTGCTTGAGCACTTGAAAGTGGAAGAAGCAAGCTTGTTCATCATAGTCTTGAACGCAGGAACCTTATCGATAAAGGTCTTCATGTTGCTATCCATTTCACCGAGCACAAACTTGATTTCATCTTTGCCGATGTATTCCACGGTGTAAGGCACCGACATATTCAAGTATGAACCTCTCTTAGTCTTGATACGCACCACCATGGTGTATGGCGACTTGGTATTGTTCAACACATTCAAACCGATGTTGAAATACACAAGTGAAGAACCGTTGTAGGCCTTGAAACCAGTGTTCAGACCAGCAAACGCTGTGCCAAGCTCGCCTTTGCAGTCGGCTGCATTCACACGCCAGAGCAGACGCTCGTCGCCCACCACCTTATTAAGGGCATCAGCTGTGATGGTGATGCGATTGTCGTCGGTGCAAAGGAGTGAACCATCTTTCTGGCGGATGAAGTGCTGAATAGTGTAGTCGTTGCCGTCGATTGAGTCGCGCAGAGTGAGAGGCTTACCGAGGGTGAAACCATCGTGAGAGATGATGGCGTTGCGGCCTACATATTCAGTGATGTAGTCACCAGTTTCGGGATAGAACTTAGGAAGCTGGGTGGCTCCATCGAGCACCACATGGCGATAACCGCCAGGGAGGTTAACATACACTGCAGGAACCTTAGCGTTGAAGAAAGAGTCGGCAAGTGCCACCACTTCGTTCAAGTAAGTTTTATCATCAGTTTCGGGAGCGATGCGAGTCATGATAATTTCGGCACCGTTCTTCTTACCTTCAAGGTAGAGCGTGTCGTTGCTGAATTTCATGAGGTCGAACTCATAGTCACCACTGTGTCCGTAGCCCTGCTCGTCGCGTTCGGTGCCAGGAATATCTTCTGGGGTAGCGAAGAGGTGGAAAATGGTGTTGTAAGAGTTGAACGAGAGCACAGGACCGTTGTCGGAAAGGATAGTCCACATTGAGGTTTCGCTTCCATAAGATGGAACGTTAGAGTCAATGTTGGTAAGCTTTGTGATGTACTCGTTGTTACCCGAAATGGTAACGGTGCCATCGTTGCGGAAAGTGAAGAGGTACACATAGCCGTGTTCTTCTTCAGTAGTGAAGTATTCCATTTGCCACTTTCCGCCCTTGTCCAAGAGAATCTCTTTATACATCTTGCGAGCTTCCTCGGTGCGGTGAGCAGCATTTTGGTCGAAGATGTCGGCCTCTTCATGGTTACATGAAGCGAGCGATGCGCTCATCAGCACAGCGGCGATAGCTGAAAATTTATATAATTTCTTCATCATTGTCGATTGAATTTATAAATTTAAAATTACTGTACGTTTTCAATTTGCTTGCGGAGCTCATTGATGTCGAAGGTAGCCTGACGCTTCTGAACTTCTTCACGGAGCTTGTCGAGGTCAACACCGAATGAATCGCGGAGCCAATCGCGTGCAATCTGAATCTTTTCCTTCAAGGCTGCCACACCGTCGATGCCGTCCTTGTCTTCCACCTTGTAGGCGGTTACAGGAATAGCAATCTTGTTGCCTCTCTCATCGAGAAGGAAGCCACTTTCATCTACTGGGCGATTCTTAGCATCGAAGTATTTGCCTGGGTTGTCGGCATCCTGGGTGTAAGGTGCTTCGCCGCGGTAGAATTCATTGGTCACCTGATTGCTATACACATTGATTGTGTCGCCGTTAGGAGTAACATATTCATTAAACAGGTCGTCGTCGCTGAAGTATTGCTTCTTCTCCTCATCTACCACATTATCCTTATAATAGTAGTAGCAGTAGTAGACAGCGTTAGGATCGTCGCCGCTTGGAGTAGCCCAACCACGGCTTGCGAGGTTGTAGAAGCGTTTCCATTGTGCATCGGTCTTCACGATGTAGTTTGCGATGATTTCAGCGAAGTCTTCACGATATGCAGAGCTTGCATAAGGGGTAACGAAACCACAAGAGAGCACTACGCCTTCTTGGCGGTCTTGCCAGTTGCTGCCATCATACTTACCTACAGAAATGGTGTTGAACTTTGCAGGGTAAGTCTTGGTCTGGTGCAAAATGTGAGCAAACTCGTGGTGCATAGTCTTGAAGTAGTATTCATTCAACTGGTCAGGCGAGTTGAGGTCGAGCGCATTCACACGGAAGAGCGAAACCTTGATACCACCTTCAGCCAAACCCACGGTGATGGTACCGGAAGTTGGGTCGTAGGCTGGTGAACCAATGAGGTGAATGATACGTGGACCGTATTCCTTCAGGAAGTTAGGACCTACCACATCGTTATACACGTCGAACCAATGGTGCTTAGCCAAAAGTGCAAGGTCTTGCGCATTTTGGTAAGTGGCTGGCACGAGGTTATAGTTCATGTCGGTGCCCACATCCTGCATCTTATAGCGGAAGTCCAAGTTATAGACATCCAAATAGGTTTGCTTCAACCACTTGTCGAACTTATAAGTCGCAGAGTTAGGGTCAAGTTCCTCTGACTGGTCAGGGAAGATGGTTTCGGTGAAGTCGTCGTCGCTACAAGAGGTGAAGCCCATAGCTAATGCCGACATCATCACGAATGCTGAGATATATTTTTTAATTACTTTCATTGTTGTTTATCCGATTAAATCATTTAACAAGAATGTAAGAGCCAGAAGCCTCTACAGTAGCCTCACTCTTCTTTGACACTACAGGGCGAACGTTAGCATCCATACCAGCAGAGATCACTTCGCTTGGAATCTGCATTGCATAGCGTGCGTCGAGCGTTTTAAGAGTGTAAGGAGTGTTGAAGCGACCAAAGTGGTGAGTGATCGAAAGACCGAGACGCTTGATATCGAAGAAGCGCATACCATTGTGCACAGTTTCGATACGGCGGAAGTGCTGGATACATTGCATGTAAGGCACCTTGTCCTCAGTGAGTGAATACTTGTCAGATGGGCAAACCTCGTCGATGTGGATTGGCTTCACAATACCGAAACCTTTATACTTCTTGTCGCCTTGATCTTCAGCATAGAACTCTTCAATGAGTTTGCGAGTCATTGGCTTGAAAGAGTAGCTTTCGCCTGCACCAAGCTTTTGACGAGCTGCATCCCAAATGGTGAGGTCTGCCATACAACCATCGATGTCGCCGAGGAAGAGCTTAGCTTCTGCACGGCAGAGGAGAGTTTCCTCAGCCCAGAATTCCAAGCGAACCACGTGAGCGTAACCGATACCCGACACCTTGTCGGTGTATTCAAACTGCTCAGAGCTGATACCACCGAAGTAGCTACCGTATTCAGCCTTACCTGCTTGGCCACACAAGCCATTGAAGCCTGGGTGCATTGAGAAGGTTTCGCCAGTCTTTGAGCTTTTAAACTTAATGTCTTTCCATGATGGGCCAGGACCTTGGATAGTAGAGCGGCGAGCGTCGCGGTTGCAGGTGTAGCGATTACCATGGAAGCGACGTGAAGAAGTAGAGAATGTGGAAATGTCCATAAACACGTTGCTACGCTTCATGCTGGTGTAGTAGCGGCCAATGTCGCTGATGTAGTACATAGAACCACGGTTAGCCCAGATATCGCTCATCATAGTTGCAGGATCACTACCGTTGAATGCGGCGTTGGCACATTCGAGAGCCTTGTCGTATTGGCGAGTGAACACATAGAAGCGAGCAGCATAAGCATTGGCAGCGGCGCGGTTGAAGTGGTATTTAGGCACTTCGTAGATTGCGTCGTCGATAAGCTTCAAGCCAAGTTCGAGGTCCTTTTCAATCTTCTCGTAAGTCTCGGCAAGTGTGCCACGCTCGTAGTGAGGCTTCACTGTGGTTTCAGGCTTGGTGATGTAAGGAATACCTTGACAGCTCTTGCTCAATTCTGGACCACGGTAAGGCATACAGAACACTTGAGCGAGAATGAAGTGGTGGTAAGAGCGAATCATGTAAGCCTCACCCATCACTGCGCTGAGTTTCTTAGTTTCTTCGCTGGTCAAGCCACCTTGTTCGCTCATTTCAGTACCACGCTCAATAACGGCGTTGGCAGAAGCGATAGCACGGTAGCAGCCTTCCCAAATGCCGGAAGGGGTGTCGGAACCCATACCCATGGTCACGTCCTCGAAGCGGAACAACTGGTCGTCGGTAGCCGCATACGAAGGAAGATTGTAGCGAACGCCATCAGGGTCTGGGGCATTGTTGTCGATTACATTATCGGATGAAAGCTCGCAAGGTGTAGAATAATTGTACTGGAGGTAGCCATTATTGAGCAGCTCACGCAATTGCTCCACAGTTTCGAGATCCACGCGGGTGTCGGGCACCTTGTCGAGGAAGTCTTTACATGATGAGAGCGACATGAGTGCCACACCTGCAGCTGCGATTGCTATATATTTAAACTTCATAATTATATTGTCTGTATTATATATTATATAATGTGTTGCAAATTATGATTAAAGACCAAATCTAACTGTGAGGGTGAACTGACGTGGGTTTGGAGATGCCACACCACCTGCGTTGTAGAATTCAGGGTCTTGACCATTGAGCTTGTCATCGGCATAGAGAAGACCGATGTTGGTAGCTGAGAGCTTCACAGAAGCGTTGTTAAGGCGGATAGCCTTCAACAATGTCTTAGGAATATCGTAAGTCAAAGAAATTTCCTTCAAGCGAATGAAACCACCATCAGCCACACGAGCAGAGCTGTAGTTGTAAGCGCTGTAAGCACGGCCCAAGTAAGTGTCGGCGTAGTATTGACGGCGTGAAGCAATCACAGGAATTGTGGTGTAGGCTTCATCGCCTGGGATCACCCAGCGGTTCTTGAATTCCTTAGGCATAGCGGTAAGGTCGCTGTATGCGTAAGAGAAGTCAGGGCTAAGGCGGAGCTTATTGCCGAATGAGTAGGTGCAGAACACATTGAGGTGGAGGCCCTTCCAAGAGAAGCTGTTGTTGAAACCACCAGTGATGGTTGGGTCAACTGCGCCTTCGTATTTGAGGTTCTTCTTCAAGAGTTCAGCATCGAATTGCTGGAAGTTGATTTCGTCGTTAGCAGAAAGTTCGCCAGTGGTTTCGTTGATCACTTGTGGAATACCGTGTGAATCCAAACCTACGAACTGATAAGAGAAGAGTGCACGCACTGGATAACCTTCGAGTGCGAAACCAGTACCTTGAATCAAGTCGATTGCGCGAGAGCGTGACACGAGCTTGGTGATTTTGTTCTTTGCGTAAGCGAAAGTGATGTCGGTTGACCAGTTGAATCCATTTGGATCAGCGCTCTTGATGTTGTGGGTGGTGAGGGTGAATTCCACACCGTGTGAAGCCATCTCTGCCACGTTGGCATACTTCATAGTCTGACCACCTACACCTTCAGTATATACGCGGCCGATAAGGTCGAAGTTGTTACGCTTGTACCAGTCGAACACGAAGTTGATGCGGTTGTTCACGAAACCGAGGTCAACACCCACGTCGAACTCGTGCTTCTTTTCATAAGTAAGCTCGCTGTTGGCAAGACCAGAGAGTTCGAGACCGATTTGCTGGCCGTCGGTTTCCTGGTTCCAAATACGGTTTGGATAGTAGAGAGCTTCAGCATTTGCATAAGAAGTAGGACCGGTTTCTGCGGTCAGAGAGTAAGAGGTGCGGAGCTTAGCATAAGTGAATGCACCACTCTTGAAGAAGCGAGCATTGGTGAAGAATGGCTCTTGGTGAGCATTCCATGCTGCTGACACGTTCCAAGTAGGCAACCAGCGGCTCTGGGTGGTCTTACCCATTTGGTTACTACCTTCGTAACGGAGAGTACCGGTGAGCACGTAGCGCATCTTGTAGCTGTAGTTAGCAGTTGCGAAGTAAGCGAGGTTGCGGCGATAAGAGCGTTGCTCGCTGTAGTATGCGCTGTTTTCTTCTTGCATTTGCTTGAAGAGGTCGCTGTTGATGAAAGGAAGATTACCGTTGGCGTAAACGATACCCCAGCCATCGAACGACTGTGAGTGACGGTCAACGCGGCTGGCTTCCAAACCTGCCATCATATTAATAGTGTGGTCGCGGTTGAAGCTACCATTCCAGTTAGCTGTGCCACGGAACACATATTGTGATACGTCGTACTTGTTGTGGAACAACATACCACCCTTAGGAAGAACGGTTTCAGGAAGAGCGTTTTCCACATCGGGGTCGGTGTAGAGGTATGTGTTAGAAGCGCGGATGATTGCATCTTCTGGGTCGATACCTGCACGGTAAGCGCGAGCCTGGTTACTGTTTTCAGTAACGAAGTGGTTTTGCTCTGAATTGCTGTAACGATAGTAACCAATCATGTTCACTTCCACAGTGTGGTTTTGGCTCATGATAGGCTTGATGTTCAGTTCACCTTGGAACTTCAAGTCGGTAACTGTCAAGTCGATCCAGTTGTTCTGGAGTTCGTTGAAGATGTTGAAGTCGGTGTAGTTACGACGATAGTACACGTTAGGGTCGAGTGTACGTGAGGTGTTCATCGCGTAGCTGAATGGGTTGATGTCGAACGAACGGCTAACTTCACCATTCACCACGTCGGTCTGCTGGCTGATGGTGCCAGGAGCCTTTTGCTTACGGAAACTGTCGGAGGTGAGCAACTTCACACGCACACGGCTTGAGAGGTTGTAGAGCGCATTAGCATTGAATGTGTAACGCTCAACGCTTGACGACTTGTACCAACCTGGATCGGTCATCACAGATGCAGAAGTATAGAATGAGCCCTTGTCGGTACCGCCAGAGATGCTCACAGCGTGGTTTTGCATCACGTTGCTGTTGAAGAGCAAGTCGAACCAGTCGGTGTTGCGGAACTCGGCTTCACGCAAGTAAGCGTTCTTAGCTTGAGTGGTGTTAGCGAGCTCGAAGTGACCTTCGCCAGTGATTGGGTCGATGATGTAGTTGTCGAGCATGTTGTACATGCGGCCATACACACCAGTGCGGCTGCCGCTACGCAATGAAGCGAACTCGAGCCAACCCTTTTGTTCCATTTCCTTGTAGATACCCATCTGTTCTTGTGAGTTACAGATGTTGTAGTCGCGGTAGCTTGGCTTCATACGGTAGGTGAATTCACCTGTATAATTAATAGATGTGTGACCTGAGCGACCAGTCTTGGTGGTTACAACGATCACACCAGCCATAGCCTTAGCACCATAGATTGAGGTTGCAGAACCGTCCTTCAAGATCTGGAAGCTTTCGATGTCGTCGGCGTTCAAACCTGCGATAGCTGAAGAAATCAAAGTCACAGCATCACCAGATGAGAGATCGTCGGCTGAAAGTTCCACGTTGTCGGCGAGTTCCACACCGTCCACAATCCACAGAGGCTTAGAGCTACCATAGATAGAGGTAGCACCACGCACACGGATCTTAGGGGCGGTACCGAATGTACCCGACACGTTTGACACTTGCACACCAGAAACCTTACCTTCCAAACCGCGGCTGATGTCAGCCACACCTGAAAGTTTGGTCTTGTCGGCATCGATCTTGGTAGTTGCACCGGTAAACATACGGGAGTCAACCTTCGCCATACCAGTGACCACGACGCCATCCAAAACCTGTCCGGCAACCTTCAAAGCAATTTTCATAACTCCGCTCTTAACTGTCAACTCCTGCTTCTCGTAACCAACGTAGGTGACTACGATTTGCGATTTGTTGTTAGGCACAGTGAGCGTAAACTTACCATCAATGTCGGTAGCCACACCATTTGAAGGCTTACCCTTCTGAACAACAGAGGCACCGATTACCGCTTCTCCAGATTCGTCAACAACCACACCACTGACTTTGAACTGGGCGCTCATAGCCAATGTTGAAGCAGCGAACACGAAGAGCAATAGTAACTTTCTAAAACTCATAAGCACTGTTAAATTTTAATTATTATATTACATTTTATTATAATTCATAGAATAATTTGTCAATCAACTTCTTAGCTAACAAATAAAGTTATCACAAGCACACCCCCATATAGGATAAAGAGCATGTTAGGTTCTACATTGATACTAATTTGCAACTTATAAGCGTTTCTTAACAAACATATAACATTCCGATTGCAAAGAAAACTAAATTTTTCCAATTATACTAATTTTATAAGCAAAATTTTTAGTTTAATTAATAAAATGCGAAGATTATGGGCATTTGCTAACACTTGACCCTGTAAAAAGCCTATTTTAATTACACTCGCAAAGTGTTAAAATTATGGATTTTTGCTATTTTTTAAGGGGAAATGCGCAAAAAAGGATAGAACCAAAGGGCAAAATGCGTACAAAATGATATTTTTGATAGCAAAATGGTACTTTTGACGATTTTTTTGGTGAAAAAAGCGCGCAATTTCCGTATTTCGGAAAAATCGAATGTTTTGATTTGATGAATCCGCTTAAAGATTGTAATTTTGTGGTAAATTTAACACTATATATATAATTAATGGAAGTAGTTTACGAAGACAATCACCTCATTATAGTAAACAAGGCTTGCGGCGAGATCGTGCAAGGCGACCGCACAGGCGATGAGCCACTGGTGGAAACGCTGAAGCGATGGATTAAGGAGAAATACCAAAAGCCGGGCAACGTGTTCTGCGGAGTGACGCACCGCATCGACCGCCCAACCTGTGGGCTGGTGGTGTTTGCGCGCACAAGCAAGGGGCTCTCGCGCATGAACGAGCTGTTTCGCAAGGGCGACGTGAG
>OIXL01001136.1_pt1 | contig 11022 bp, 12 predicted proteins | sample 1587761 | NCBI WGS metagenome assembly OIXL01 (sample SAMN03283246) | human gut metagenome | biome: human-associated habitat; material: feces | host: Homo sapiens | place: Peru | collected 2012 | reverse complement strand
GCCCAACGTGTTCATGGTGACCGTCGAGGAGCCGGAAGAGCTCACACGCAGCGCCTTCCGCGGCTGGCTCGACCGGTACGACTGCGAAAGGTGCGTCATCGAGTACAACGGCATGTGGATGCTCGACGATCTGTATCAGGCGCTGCCCGAGCTGTGGATGGTCTATCAGGAGTTTTTCTTCGCCGATGCGCGCAGCATTTTAAGCTACAACGCCAATATGCGAAGCCTTGTCTACGATAAGCTCAAAAGTGCGGAGCTGACCGTATTTAACCGCTATAACGACTCCATCGACAAAATGGAGCTGCACAAGCTGGTTCGCGCCGCCTCGCGCCGCAGCGATATTGCCTATGAGTACGCCGACGGCACGGTCAAGTACGATGAGATCGAGGACCCGCTGCCGTTCGATCTCAGCGCGCCGGTCGTGGAGATCGCCGACGAGGATTTCAAAAATGTCAACATCTGGTCCATCGCGGCGGTGCTGGTCATCATCGCGCTGTCCTTCCGCAGCCTGTCGGTGCCGATTCTGCTGGTGGCCAGCATCGAAGCAGCCATTGCCATCAACATGGGCATCCCCTACTTTATCGACGACTCGCTACCCTTCATCGCCAGCATCGTCATCGGCACCATCCAGCTGGGCGCGACGGTGGACTACTCCATCCTCATGACCACCCGCTACCGCGAAGAGCGGCTGGCCCTCCGCTCGCCCAAGGCGGCGGCACAGCAGGCCCTCGAGCACTGCAGCCAGAGCATCCTGACAAGCGGCCTCACCTTCTTCGCGGCCACCTTCGGCGTCGCGGCCATCAGCAAGGTTGAACTGCTGAAAAGTATCTGTATGCTCATCTCCCGGGGTGCGCTCATCAGTATGGTGGTCATCCTGCTGGTGCTGCCCGCCGGCCTGATGCTGCTGGACGGCCTCATCTGCCGCACCACCTACCACTGGCTCAACGCCCCCAACGCTGCAAAGGAGTGAATGCTATGAGAAAAACTCAGAATTTTCTGCGCCGCGCTGGCTCTGCTGCGCGTTGGTTCGCCGACTGCTTCGAATCACCTGTGGAGAGAAGGGACGACCTACGACGATGTAATTGATGATTTGATGCAGTGGATGCAGCAGCGCTTGACTGTTATGGAGAATATGTATAAGACCGGTGCAGATAGCGGCAATACCGGTGGCGGCGGTTCGACCGCCACGAACACCGAGACCACGACCAACCCGGACGGCTCTGTCACCAAGACCACCGTCAGCGAGCATCTTTACAATGCCGACGGCCTCGCCGGTGTGGAGGACAAGTCCACCCTGAAAAACATCGTGAACACCGAAAGCTTCGCCGAGTACACCCGGAACGGTGATACCCTCGTCTGGAACACCGACGACACCGATGTTTACTACAAGGGCGACACGGACCGTCAGCTGCCCATCTCTGCCAAAGTGACCTACACGCTGGACGGCAGGACCGCCCCGCTCAGCGAGCTTCTGGGCCGGAGCGGCCACCTCGTGCTCACCATCGACCTGACCAACCATGAGACCGGCAAGGTGACCGTGAACGGCAAAGAGCGCACCATCGTCACCCCGCTGGTCACGGCGGTGGGCGTCGTGCTGGGCGATGACGCCAGCAACGTCAACGCCGTGAACGTGCGGCCAAGAGCAGCGTGGCGGCTTTCGTCACCCTGCCGGGCGTGAAGGAGTCCCTCGAGGGCCTGCTTCCCGAGCAGGTGAACGGCGTGGCCGAATACTTACAGGACAGCGTGACCGTGGAGGCCGACGTGGAGTCGCTGACGGCACCTCAGATCCTGCTGGCCTGCGCGGCGAGCGCCGAGGCACTGGGGCAGGGGGATGAGGTCTTCGACCTCGACAGCCTCAACGATCTGACCGACGGCATCGCGGCGCTGAATGATGCCATGAACCAGCTGCTGGACGGTGCGTCGCAGCTGAAAGCAGGCGCGGCACAGCTTGCCGCCGGTTCGCTGGCTCTGCTGGAGGGGGCCAACCAGCTGGACAGCGGCCTCGGCCAGCTGACGGAAGGGCTGGACACCCTGACGTCCAACAACGCCGCCCTGACTTCCGGCGCGCAGCAGGTGGCCGACGGCGTGTTGGACTCCGCCAACCAGACCCTCATGGAGAACGGCCTCATCGACACCCCCATGACGTGGGATACCTATGAAGCCGTCATTGACGACATCCTCTCGCTGGGCGACAAGACGCTGGCGGCAGGCCGCAAAAAGATGGTGCGCACCATCTGGGAGCAGGCTCCGCAGTTCAAGGCCAGCCAGCTGGACATTGCCCTGTATCTCTCCGCAACCAAGACCAACCACGACCTGGAAGCGGCTCTGAAACGGATGCAGAGCTATGACCCCTCCATGATCACCGGTCTGGTCCAGCTGCTGACCAGCGAGGACGCCAAGAACACCGCCCACGAAGAACTGGTGTATCAGGTAAAGAACAGCCAGGATATGGCCGATGTCGCCGCCCTGAAGACCAGCCTGTCCCAGATCCAATACTTTGTTTCCAGTGTGAACCAGTACACCGCAGGCGTGCAGAGCGCTGCGGACGGCGCCCACTCTGCCAAGGACGGCAGCGCACAGCTGGCCGCCGGCACCAAGACCCTGTATGACGGCGTCAACACCCTGAACAACGGCGCAGTTGCTCTGGACGACGGCACCAACCAGCTGAACGACGGCCTGAACCAGTTCAACGACGAGGGCATCTCCAAGCTGACCGGCGCTCTGGATCAGGATCAGCTCCACGGCCTGAAAACCGTGCTGGACGAGATGAGCGACCGGCTGGAGAACTACACCAGCTTTGCCGGCACCCCGGACGGTGCCGAGAGCAGCGTGAAGTTCATCTACAAGACTGCCGAGACCGTGGCCGCTGCCGACACCACCGCCGCCGACACCGAGACGGTGAAGGAAGGCAACATCTTCACCCGCCTGTGGCAGCGCATCGTGAACCTGTTCAAGTTCTGATAAGCCATTTCCGAGAACTCATGATGAACCTCTTTTCATAGAGAAGCAGAAGCCCCCGGCTGCAATTCGCAGCCGGGGGCTTCTGCTTTGCGACCATTTTATGTCAGCTTCTTTCTTCCACACAGCGGCTCCGGCAGAGAGCCTGCGCAGGCAGATGCTGTTTTCCTTTCCGGCCTCTTTCGTGAAAAAGCAGATCAGCCAGGCCCGCAGGCCTGGCTGATCTGCAATATCAAAAAATTTTCCGCTGTTTATGGCCAGAGCGAACGCGGCGGCCATTTTAAATCGTTTAATTGATCAGATTCACGAACACCGGGCAGAGCACGGCGGTCAGCACACCGGCCACTGCAATGGACAGGCCGCTCATGGCGCCTTCCACCTCGCCCATCTGCAGCGCCTTGCTGGTACCCACCGCATGGGCCGAAGTGCCGATGCCCACGCCCTTGGCGATGGGGTCGGTGATGTGGAACACCGTGCACACCGTCTCGGCCAGCAGTGCGCCCACGATGCCGGTGACGATAACGACCGCACCGGTCAGGGCCGCAATGCCGCCCAGCTCTGCGGCCACATCCATGCTGATGGCTGTGGTCACGGATTTCGGCAGCAGAGTGGCGTATTGCTCCTTGGTCAGGTCCAGCGCAAGCGCCATGGCCAGCGCACTGCCCAGACTGACCAGCGTACCCACCGAGATGCCCGCGATGATGGCGGCGGCGTTCTGCTTCAGCAGGTCGATCTTCTCGTACAGCGGGATGGCCAGCGCCACCGTGGCAGGCAGCAGCAGGTAGTTCACCGGGGCTGCACTTGCCTTGTAGTCCGCATAGGGGATGTTGCACACGGACAAGAAGATGATGACAAAGATGCTGCCCAGCAGCAGCGGGTTAAAAATCGCCTTGCCGGTCACCTTATTGATGAGGGCGCCCAATGCAAAAGCCGCCAGCGTCAGCAGCACACCCCATGCCGCCGACCCGGACAGAAAATCATTCAGCAGCTGCGTCATGGTCTGCCTCCTTTTTCTTGCGGCCGGTCATGGCCTGCGTGGTCTTGCCGGCCGATACCATGACCAGCACGGTCACGGGAACAATCGAGATGAGAATGGGCACCAGCATCGCACCCATCTCAGCCCACAGCTCCATCACGCCTGCAGCGGCAGGCACGAACAGCAGCGGGAAAATACCGGTAAGGTAGGTGCCCACTTCCTTGACATCCTCCAGCTTGACCAGCTTGAAGTTCAGCGCTGCCAGCAGCAGCACCAGCCCGTAAACGCTGGCCGGCACCGGCAGGGGCAGCACAGCGTGAAGCACCTCTCCGAAAAAGCAAAACGCAAGAATGCGCGCAAATTGAAAAACGTATTTCGTAGCAAAGCTCTCCTTTCAATTGCCTCATGGCCCGGATGGTCATGTCAAGGTAAAAGTATACCGCATCCGTCCACAAGCATCAACGGTGATTCTGGCTAAGATTTCCTGCACATTTTTCCCAGAACTGTGCAAAAAAAGACGCACCGGTTTTCCGGTGCGTCAAAAGACTATTCATTATAGATGAAATGGCACTTTGGATAATTCGAACAGCCCCAAAATGTTTTTCCGGCTCCAGAACCCTGTCTGGCCACCCGAGGAACCAACCGTCCTCCGCATTGCGGACATGTCCATGTTCCATCTGGTTGGATAATGGGGTAGTGTTTTGCGCGAACCTCTTCTATATGTCTTGCTTTCTGTTCAGCTGATGCGTCTGTAAACTTAACAAGAAGCGAATAAAGCTCATCCATTTTTTCATTTGACAGGCATCTTCCCATCTGTTGCGCATTTCCTGAAATATCCTGCAAAAGATATTCATAGTAGGTCACATGATGATTCCCACTCGTCAGTCGGATGTTCTTTAATTCGCAGTTATCTCCGAACACTATATAAGAATAGTACGGAAATGTATCATCCTGAAGCAGCTCCATCAGTGCATAAATGTGGATTTCATTTTGCCACAGCGGATTATAAAATTGATTTTTCTCTGCTACGCCTCCTACACTTTGCAGGCATTGCGTCCAATACTCCCGTTCTTCATCTCCAAAAATCCAGCCACTGTAATTCTTGGACTCAATCACATAAACACCTGATTCATGAAGAAAAATCAAATCAATTTCTGTCGTTCCGCCATTATGCTTTGGAATATAGCAATTGGGCAGAAATGCTTTTCGGCCCTTAATGCGGGCTAAATCACGATATATGATATCTTCTCCAATTTCGCCTTTTTCCTCTGGACTCACAAAATCATTATATATAAACCTCATAGAGAATCAATTCTCAAATCACATAATCGTTCCCGGCCTGATCCGGCAGGGCGAGGTCGGCCAGGGTGATCTTGCCGAAGTAGTCGGAGATCAGGTCGTTCAAGCCCTTCCACATTTCATAGGTGCGGCAGCTGGCCATGCGGGAGCAGGAGGCCGCACCGGGGGTCAGGCAGCTCACAGGCGCAAGGCTGCCCTCGGTGAGCACAAGGATCTCCTCCACCGTATACTGGTCGGGGCTGCGGGTCAGCCGGTAGCCGCCGCCCTTGCCGCGCAGGCCCTCCAAAAAGCCGTTCTGCACCAGCACCTTGAGGATGTTTTCGAGATATTTTTCCGAGATCTCCTGCCGGGCAGCGACCTCTTTGAGGGGGACATACTTTTCGGTCTGGTGCTCGGCCAGATCGATCATCACGCGCAGTGCATAGCGCCCTTTGGTGGACACGATCATAGTAGTGTACTTCCTTTGGTATAGAATGAGTTTTAACCTATTATACAACAGGGTAAATAATATTTCAATCCCACTTTTTTCAAAAAATCCATTGACAAGCGTCTGGAAGCGGACTATAATACCACTAAACCCATAAACAATGTTGGTTTAAAGGATTTTAACATCGGGTCATCCGGCAGGGCGCACTGCCGCCCCGCATACTGTATCAGGGAGGAAACCACAATGAGCAAGATTTATACCGCTGCAGATCAGCTGATCGGTCACACCCCGCTGCTGGAGCTGACCCATATCGAACAGGAGCAGGCTCTGCCCGCCCACATCATTGCAAAACTGGAGTACTTCAACCCGGCCGGTTCCGTCAAGGACCGCATCGCCAAAAAGATGATCGATGACGCCGAGGCAAAGGGCCTGCTGAAGGAAGGCTCCGTCATCATCGAGCCGACCTCCGGCAACACCGGCATCGGTCTGGCTGCCGTGGCCGCTGCCAAGGGCTACCGCATCATCATCGTGATGCCCGAGACCATGAGCGTTGAGCGCCGCCAGCTGATGAAGGCTTACGGCGCTGAGCTGGTGCTGAGCGAAGGCGCCAAGGGCATGAAGGGCGCCATTGCCAAGGCCGATGAGCTGGCAAAGGAGATCCCGAACTCCTTCATTCCCGGCCAGTTCGTCAACCCCGCCAACCCCCAGGCACACATCGAGACCACCGGCCCCGAGATCTGGGAAGACACCGACGGCAACGTTGATATCTTTGTGGCAGGCGTCGGCACCGGCGGCACCGTCACCGGCGTGGGCCAGTACCTGAAGAGCAAGAACCCCAATGTCAAGGTCGTGGCCGTGGAGCCGGCTTCCTCCCCTGTGCTGAGCAAGGGCACCGCAGGCGCGCACAAGATCCAGGGCATCGGCGCAGGTTTTGTGCCCGACGTGCTGGACACCAAAGTCTACGACGAAGTCATCGCCGTGGAGAACGACGACGCCTTTGCCGCCGGCCGTCTGATCGGCCACAAGGAAGGCGTGCTGGTGGGCATCTCCTCCGGCGCTGCCGTCTGGGCTGCCATCCAGCTGGCAAAGCGGCCGGAGAATGCGGGCAAGAACATCGTTGTCCTGCTGCCCGATACCGGCGACCGCTACCTCTCCACCCCGCTGTTCGCGGACTGATTTTTCCAAAAGACTCTCCTCTCTCCCGTTCTGCATTGCAGGGCGGGAGTTTTTGTTTCTGCCGTGCTCGCCCTCTCAGGCGCTGACGCGCCAGCTCTCCCAAAGGGAGAGCCAAGGACACAGCGGTCAGGCTCTTGCCTCTCCCTTTGGGAGAGGTGGCATTGCGCAAGCAATGACGGAGAGGGCGAGGTTGCTGACCTTGTGCAGCAGCCCCCTACAGTGCTTTGAAAAGGAAACTTACCAAAAAAGCTCCCCCAGTCTGCTCGCCGCATTCACATCCAGCCTCTCTCAGAGACAGACTTCCCCCGGTCGGGGGAAGATGTCGCGCAAGCGACAGAAAAGAGAACAGCTGTCACCGCAGATGACTGAAGGAGTTTCAGTCTTAAATCGTCTTGCCCCGTTCCCTGCATTTATGCTACAATAGCCCTATCAAAAACTTTGGAGAATTGCCCATGAACTATTATGTTGCCCCCATGGAGGGTCTGACCGACCGGGTGTGGCGGCAGGCACATCAGAAGTGGTTTGCCTTTCCCGGTGCACCGGCGCGGTATTATGCGCCGTTTCTTTCCCCGCCGGAGAACCGCGTCCTCATCAAAAAGAAGATGGCCGAACTGGCTCCGGATGCCAACCCCGGCGCGCCGGTGATCCCGCAGCTGCTGGCCAAGGACGGTGAGCTGGCCGCATGGATGATCGGCGAGCTTCGCAAACTGGGCTATACCGAGGTGAACCTGAACTTCGGCTGCCCCTCCGGCACGGTCACAGCCAAGGGCAAAGGTTCCGGGATGCTGCGGGACCCGGAAAAGCTGGATGCGTTCCTCTCCGCCGTGTTCGCAAACGCCGGCGGCCCCATCTCGGTCAAGACCCGGCTGGGCGTGGAAAAAGCAGCGGAATTTTCCGCTATTCTGGACGTCTACAACCGGTATCCCATCTCGGAGCTGACCATCCACCCGCGGGTGATGCGCCAGCTCTACCGGGGCACTGCTGACCGCGCCGCCTTTGCCGCCGCCCTGCCTGCCTGTTCCATGCCGGTGTGCTACAACGGCGACGTGACCACCGTGGAGCAGCTGCACACGCTGGAATCGGAGTTCCCGTCTCTTTCCGGCATCATGGTGGGCCGCGGCATCGTTGCCGACCCTGCCTTGCTGCGCAAGGCCTGCGGCGGCGCAGATGCATCCCGCGAAGAACTGCGGGGCTATCTCGATGACCTCTACCACGGCTACACCGAATTGTTCGGCTCGGCGGGGTGCGCCGTCAGCCGGATGAAAGGGCACTGGTTCTACCTCATCCGAAAATTCGAGGGTGCGGACAAGCTGGAAAAGCAGCTGCGCAAGGCCCGGGAGCCGTGGGAGTACGAAGTAGTCGTCAATCAGCTCTTCACTCTTCCAATGACATAAAAGCAAAGCCCCGCTGTCTTGAAAGACAGCGGGGCAGATGGTTGAAGCGGTTCTCAGACGTTCAGATAGCTGCGCAGCATGGCCTGCAGCAGATCGTCGCGGTCCACCTTGCGGATCAGGGAACGGGCATTTTTATAGGTCGTAATGTAGGTGGGGTCTTCGGACAGGATATAGCCCACCAGCTGATTGACCGGATTGTAGCCTTTTTCCTTCAATGCGTCGTACACCTGCTGTACGATCTCATGGATCTCATAGTCCTTTTTGTCGTGGATCGAAAAAATAGCAGTCTCGCCACTCACGGAATACACCCCCTCAGGAAGAACTAAGCCCATTGTACACGAATTGCGCGGAAACTTCAAGATAAAGTGCCTCAATTTGCACAATCTGCCTAAAATTTCCGGTTTTGTTTTTGCAGGCTGACAGCCTGCGCCGGCCGCTTTTGCGGAGAAAGGAGCTTTGCCATGCTCTACGGCATCGGCTGCGACCTGTGCGACATCGCACATCTGGAAAAAAGCCTCACCAGCGCCCACGCTTCCGCCTTTGTCCGGCGGGTCTACGGCGCCGCCGAACGCGCCGCGCTGGGGCTGGACGAACCGTTTGCCGCCGGGCAGGTCAGCGCCCATCGCCTTGCCAGCGCAGCGGCCAACTTTGCTGCTAAGGAAGCCTTTCTCAAGGCGGCGGGCACCGGCCTGCGGGAGCCGTTCTCCCTGTGCGAGATCGAAGCCGTCCGGCTGGAAAGCGGCGCACCCGCCTATCGGTTCAGCGGCCGGACTGCCAGCTGGGTGCAGGAGCACGGCCTGACCGCCCGGCTCTCGCTGAGCCACGAGGGCGGCATGGCTCTGGCCTTCTGCGTACTGGAAACCTGAGCGTCCTCTGTGCATACAATGGAATATCGCCCCGCACTGCATAACCGGCCCCTGCCCCGCTCATACTGAAAGCAGGCAGGATGCGCCGGACGCATCACATAGCGGGGCACATCCTCCAGAACGCAGGGAGGGAGATTCCATGGAGGTACACAGAGGAGAAGTTTTCTACGCCGACCTTTCGCCGGTGGTGGGGTCGGAGCAGGGCGGCGTGCGCCCGGTGCTGATCGTGCAGAACGAGATCGGCAACCGTCACAGCCCCACCGTGATCGCAGCGGCCATTACATCCCGGCTGGACAAAGCCCGTCTGCCCACCCACATCAACATCCGGGCGGCGGACACCGGCCTTGCCAAGGACAGCATCGTGCTGCTGGAGCAGATCCGCACGCTGGATAAGCACCGCCTGCGGGAGCGGGCGGGCCAGATCACCCCGGAGGATCAGAAGCGGGTGGATCAGGCGCTGGATGTGAGCCTGGGGCTGAGTTCGTATTGAACAAAGGGGCCGATGCACAAGGCAGTGTGCACCGGCCCCTTTCATGTTACAGTAAAACCCATCCAAGGCTTCCCCCTCGGGGAGAGATGCCGCGCCAGCGACAAAGTGGGGAACAGCTGTCACCGAAGGTGACTGATGAGGGCGACTGTGTGACAGCGCTTTTTTAGCAGCATTGAACTGTATCGTCCCCTCATCCGGCGCTGCGCGCCACCTTCCCCCGAGGGGAAGGCATATTTCTATTCATTTCAGACACTTGCGCATCATGGCGTAGATCTTATCCACATCCAGCGGCTTGGAGAGATAGCCGTTCATTCCGGACTTCATAGTCGAGTGCATATCCTCGTCAAAGGCGTTGGCTGTCATGGCAATGATCGGCACATTGGCAATGGCCGGGTCGTTCAGCGCGCGGATGGCCCGGGTGGCCGCATAGCCGTCCATCACCGGCATCATGATATCCATGAGCACCAGATCGATGAAAACCGGCTTGCACTGCGCCATATAGTCCGCAGCCAGCTTGCCGTTCTCTTGCCCAGAATTTTCAAAAACATTGCCAAACGTCTGGTCAATCCGCACAAAAAATGGTATACTTTTTCTGTGAGCAGATTTCTGCCTGCAGGATTTATTTTGTCGCTCTCCTCGCGGAGGGCATGGACAGAAATATGATGAAGGTTTTACGGGAGGGCATTTTCCATGATCATCCAAAGCCAGAAAGTCTGGATCGCCGACCAGTTCGTGCCGGCGGCACTTGAAGTTGAAGACGGCAAGATCACCGGCATCTTCCCCTACGGCGAAAAGACCGCCGACGCGGACTACGGCGCAAAGCGCATCGTCCCCGGCTTTATGGACATCCACTGCCACGGTGCCTATGAGTTCGACACCAACGACGCAAAGCCCGAAGGCCTGCGCTACTGGGCAAAGCACATCGTCTCCGAGGGTGTGACCAGCTTTCTGGCCACGACCGTCACCCAGAGCGAGGAGGTGCTGACCCATGCCGTGGCCAACGTGGCCGACGTGATGGAGGGCGGCTACGAAGGCGCCGAGATTCTCGGCATCCACTTCGAAGGCCCCTTCCTCGACATGAAGTACAAGGGTGCCCAGCCGCCCGAGTACATTGCAAAGCCCACGGTGGAGCAGTTCCAGAAATACCAGCAGGCAGCCCGGGGCCATATCCGCTACATCACCCTTGCCCCCGAGCACGACGAGAACTTTGCCCTGACCCGCTACCTCACTGCCCACGGCGTGGTGGTCAGCCTGGGCCACAGCGCTGCCACCTACGAGCAGGCCGTGATGGCATGGGCCAACGGCGCACGCTCCATGACCCATGTGTACAACGGCATGTCCCCCTTCGCCCACCGCGCCAACGGTCTGGTGGGTGCCGCCTACCGCATCCGCACCATGTACGGCGAGATCATCTGCGACGGCTGCCACTCCACCCC